>Ga0181538_10000016_pt1 | contig 148167 bp, 145 predicted proteins | sample PEATcosm2014_Bin_40_FD_119773 | JGI IMG/M metagenome (GOLD analysis project Ga0181538, IMG submission 119773) | Peatland microbial communities from MTU Mesocosm Facility, Houghton, MI, USA - PEATcosm2014_Bin23_30_metaG | ecosystem: Environmental > Terrestrial > Soil > Wetlands > Peat | place... | reverse complement strand
TGCGCATGCGAGACGAAGTCGCAACCGGCCAACGTCTGCAGCGTGCGATGGAAAATACCGGCTTGTTCCCCAACATGGTCGTGCAAATGATCGCCGTCGGCGAGGAAGCCGGTTCGCTCGATGCCATGTCAGGCAAGGTCGCGGAGTTCTACGAGGCCGAAGTCGACAATGCGGTGGACAGCATGTCGAGCTTGCTCGAACCCTTGATCATGGCGATACTCGGTGTGCTCGTCGGCGGCATGGTCATCGCGATGTATCTGCCCATCTTCAAATTGGGTGCGGTCGTTTAATTCGTCGTCGGCGAAACAGCGCCTTTTGTTTCGCCCGTGCTGACCGAACTGATCGCAGTCTACGCGGACGACCCCGTGCTGTTCGCCTGCGCGGTATTCGTCTTCGGGCTGCTCGTCGGCAGCTTTCTCAACGTCGTCATCTACCGTCTGCCGATCATGCTGGATCGCGAATGGCGCTCGCAGGCGGCTGAAATACTGGGCACAGCCGATAGCGCCCAAACGACCGTGGTTGTTGAACGCTTCAATTTGGTGACGCCGCGTTCCGCTTGTCCTGCGTGCAAGGCGCCGATCAAGGCCTGGCAAAACATCCCCGTGATCAGTTGGCTGGTGCTGCGCGGTAAGTGCGCAGCCTGCCGGGCGCCGATTTCCGCACGCTACCCGCTCGTCGAACTCGCGACGGGGCTGATGTCCGCGGCCGTTGCATGGCATTTTGGATTTGGATCGACCGCTGCCTGCGCGCTGATCGTCACCTGGGCCTTGATCGCGCTGACCGGCATCGACCTCGACCATCAGCTGCTGCCCGACGGTATCACGCTGCCGCTCCTATGGGCCGGTCTGCTTGCCGCCGTCGTCGTCGGTCCGGTGCGCGGCAGCGCGCTGCCGGTGTCGCCGCGGGATGCCATCATCGGTGCGGCCGCGGCTTATGTCAGCTTGTGGCTCGTTTACCATGCGTTCCGCCTGGTCACGGGCAAAGAGGGTATGGGCTATGGGGATTTCAAGCTCTATGCGGCGCTTGGCGCCTGGCTCGGCTGGAAATTATTGCCGCTCGTGATCTTGCTGTCCGCGGCCACGGGCGCGATCATCGGTATAGGCCTGATTCTGTTTCGCGGACGCAACCGCAGTACTCCGATGCCCTTTGGACCCTATCTGGCCGCAGCCGGTTGGCTGGCGATGCTATATGGCGACAGCCTCATGCACGGCTACCTGCGCGTGTCGGGTCTCGAGCGATAGAGCGCATGGCGCGGCAGTTGCGCATCGGCCTCACGGGAGGCATTGCCAGTGGGAAAAGTACGGTCGCCCGGCGCTTTCGAGAATTGGGCGTTCCCGTCATCGATGCCGATGAAGTCGCGCGCACCGTCGTGGCGCTCGGACAACCGGGGCTCAACCAGGTCGTCGAGCGCTTCGGGCCCGGCATTTTGAGCCCTAGCGGCGAGATCAACCGCCGTGCGCTGCGCGATCGGGTATTCGCCGATGCGGATTCCCGCAAGGATCTGGAGGCCATTCTTCACCCGCGAATCAGAGCCGAAATGGCGCGCCTGGCCGAGGCGGCGTCCGGGCCCTATCTCGTCATGGCGATCCCGCTGCTCGTCGAGGGTGGCTCGCATGCCGATTTGGACCGGATATTGGTCGTCGATCTCGACGAGGCGACGCAGCTTGCGCGGCTCATGGAGCGCGACGGCAGTTCGGAATCGCAAGCCCGCGCCATGCTTGCCGCCCAAGCCTCGCGCGCCGAGCGCCTCGCAAGAGCCGACGACATCCTCGATAACTCGGGGAGCGTGGAACAGTTGCGCGACAGCGTGGATCGTCTGCATGTGCGCTATCGGGGCATTGCGGCCGGCCTGCCGTCCTGAGATTCCGTCCAATCGGTGCGATTTAGTCTCGCTGCCGGGTTTACCCTGGCCCTCGCTCTGCCTCAGAATAGGACAATGAGTTCATCCCCGGATCCCCATCCCGAGTCGGTGCCGGAATCGGCGCCGGTCGTGTACGAACAGCCGCTCAACGAGCGCATGCGCACGTTCCTGCGCCTCGAATTTCTCTATACGCAAGCGATCTACCATAGCGAGATGCCGAGTGCCTGGAGTGCGCGCGCCGCGGTCGCGAGTCTGCTCGAGATTCTGGCCATAACGGCGCGCGGTGACTCGCGCACCGAAGTGCTCAAGGAACTCGAGCGGCATGTCAACATACTCAAGGAATATCAAAGCAAGACCGGCGTCGATCCGAGTCGATTGAAATCCCTGATGTCGAACCTCGTCAATCTACGTAATGACTTGTCGACGGTCGGCGGCAATTTCATGGGACCGTTGCGCGATTCGGAATTCCTGAGTGCGATCAAGCATCGCAGCGCGATCCCCGGCGGGACCTGCGATTTCGATCTACCGGACTATTCCTACTGGTTGAATCGTCCGCCGGAAGTCCGCAGCGCTGAATTCGCGGGATGGCTCGCGCTGATCAGGCCGCTCTGCGACAGCATCGCCGAGCTGCTCTGGCTGACGCGCCAGAATACGCGCCGCAAATCCGAGATCGCGGCCGGCGGCGTATTCCAACTGCAGTTCGAGCGCGAATCGCCGTGCCAATTGGTCCGCATCACACTGCCGGCCGACACCGACTTGTTTCCCGAAATCAGCGGCAACCAGCATCGATGCACGGTGCGCTTCTTGAATTGGACCGATGCGACGCGCCGTCCGATGCACGTGGAAGTCGACGTGCCGTTCATCTTGACTTGCTGCGCCTGAGTCCGGCACCTTCCACCCGATGGTCGCAGTCGTCAAATGTCCCACCTGCAAGCGCCCCGTGGAATGGGTACCGGAATCCGTATTTCGGCCTTTCTGCAGCGACCGCTGCCGGCTCATCGATCTCGGTGCCTGGCTCACCGAGAAACACACCATTCCGGACGCGGCTGCCGAAACCGATGAAGATCCGCCGCCCGACGGCCCGCACGCCTATTGACCCTGCGCAATGCCGTTCATGCGCCGCTGTTTCTGGCCATTCATGGTGATCGCCTGCGCGAGCAGTAGCGGCACCTCCGCGGCCGAGCTGACGATCGATCGCTTGTTCGACGCGCCGGGGCTCGCGGGACCCGCGATTACGGGAATCAAAATCTGGCGGGACGGCTCCCGCGTAAGCTTTCTCCAAGGCAAGCAAGAGGACAAGGATCGCCTCGACTTATGGGAATATGACCTGCGCACCGGACGATCGCGCCTCATTGTCGATTCCAATCTGCTTGCGGCCGACGCCGCGAGCCTTTCCGACGAAGAACGCGCACGCCGCGAGCGCCAGCGCACGGCCGCTTTGTCGGGGATCTTGGAATATGCGGTCGCTCCGTCCGCACAAGCCCTGCTGTTTCCGATGGGCGGCAAGCTCTATTACTTCGATCTCACGCGACCGCCTGCGGATGCCGCCGCGATCGTTGCGCCGTCGAACGGCTTTGCGACGGATGCCGCGTTTTCACCGCGAGGTGCCTATTTATCGTACATCCGCGATCAGAACTTGTACGTCTACGACATCGCCCTAAAGGCGGAAACGCAACTCACGAGCGACGGCGGCGGCGCGATCAAGAACGGCATGGCCGAATTCGTCGCCCAAGAAGAGATGGGCCGCAATACCGGTTATTGGTGGGCGCCCGACGATCTGCAGATCGCGTTCGCGCGCACCGACGAGAACCCGGTCAAACTCACGCAGCGTTTTGAAATATCCGGCGACAACATCACGGCCTTCACTCAGCGCTATCCAGCCGCGGGCGAACCGAACGCGCTCGTGCGGCTCGGCGTCGCGAATCTGCGCACCGGCGTCACGCAATGGATGGACTTGGGGACCGAGCCCGATTTTTATCTCGCGCGAGTCAACTGGCTGCCCGACGGAAAAACGCTCGCGATCCAGCGCGAAAGCCGCGATCAGCGCCGGCTCGATTTGTTGTTCGCGAATAGCGAGACCGGCCATACCCGCCTCGTGCTCACCGAAACCAGCGACAGCTGGATCGAACTCAACGACGAAATCTCGTTCTTGAAGAAATCGAAGGAATTCATCTGGGCCTCGAACCGCGATGGTTTCGAGCATCTCTATCTTTACGATTACGATGGCCGGCTGCGCCGCCGCTTGACGGCAGGGCCCTGGAACGTCGATGATTTCCGAGCGCGTGCGATCAAGGCCGTCGATGAAACCCACCGCCTGGTTTACTTCACCGGCACCGAGAAGAGTCCGGTGCAGCGCCAGCTCTACGCCGCTTCACTCGACACGGAGGATCCGAGCAAGGTCATGCGCATTTCGCGCGAGGACGGCGTGCATGGCATTACGATGTCGACGGATGCGCACGTCTATGTCGATCAATTCACGAGCGTCACGCAACCGCTGCAGGTCAGTCTGCATCGGTTGGACGGCAGCCTGATCGCCTACCTGCAGGAAAATCGTCTCGATCCATCGCACCCGGACGCGCCCTATCTACAGGACAACTCGACGCCCGAATTCGGCACGCTCGCGGCCGCCGACGGACAAACGCTCCATTACCGGCTGTTCAAGCCGCGCGGCTTCGATCCCGCCAAGCGCTACCCGGCCATCATCGACGTCTATGGCGGCCCGAGCGTGCAGCGAGTGCTCGATAATTGGAGCGGTAATTCGTTCACGCAGATTCTGACGCGTGCAGGCTACGTCGTCTTCCAACTCGATAATCGCGGCAGCGGCTTTCGCGGGACGGCGTTTCAAGCGCCGATTCATGGCCGTTTGGGCGAGATCGAGGTCGCCGACCAAGTTCAAGGCGGGCGCTGGCTCGCCGCGCAAGGCTACGTCGACGCGTCGCGCATCGGCGTATGGGGCTGGAGCTACGGCGGCTACATGAGCTTGATGCTGATGTTCAAGGCGCCGGAGGTGTTTCGCGCGGGCGTCGCGGGCGCGCCGGTCACGGATTGGACGCTCTACGATACGCATTACACCGAGCGCTACTTAGGAAAGCCGCAGGACAATGCGGCGGGCTATGAGCAGAGTTCGGTTCTGCCTTATGCCGATAAACTGCAGGGCAAGCTGCTGATCCTGCACGGCATGGCCGACGACAACGTGCTGTTTCTCAACAGCACCAAGATCTTCCGCAGACTCCAAGATCTCGGCAAGCCGTTCGAGGTCATGGTCTACCCGGGCGCCAAGCACGGTCTGATGCGGCAACACGACGGTCGCCACGCGTACGCGACGATTCTGCGGTTCTTTGACGAACAGCTGCGAGCGCACTAAGGCACTGCATGGGTCTCGAACCGAGGCCCAACACTGCTAGCTAGCGAGCTCGCTGATCCCGATGGCCCCCGCGCTCCACGCCTCTTCCAGTGCGGGTCCACGCGCAAACACCGGCACTTGTACCGAGGCGCACAAGGCCGCGAGTTCGGCCGCATCGAGGGATTTGCGCAACACCAGAAAATCTGCACCCGCGGCCGCGGCGATCAGCGCTTCTTGAGGTCCGTCGATGAGCACGCCATGCAGCCTGGCGCCGTGGGCAGCGCCGGGCTCGGCGATGGAAGCGACCAATATGGCGAGATCGCCGATCGCGTAATCCGCGGTCGCACTCTGTGAAATCCGCTCCGGCAGCCGCAGCGCCGTGACGATCGGCTGGTCCGCCGGCAGCAATTTCGCGACGGCGAGTTCCGCGCGCGGACACCACCGCAAGGCCTGCCCGTCGAGACCCGCCGGCTCGCCGCGATACTCGGTGACCACCCACACATCGAGCAGAATCTCGCGCACCGTGTATTGGTGACGCACGCAGATCAAGGGTCGCGCCGCGGTGACCTCGATGCCGAGTTCCTCGTCGAGCTCGCGCGCCAGGGTCTCGAAGCGCGTCTCGCCCGGCTCGGTTTTCCCGCCCGGAAACTCCCAACCGCCGGCAAGATGCTTACCCTCGGGCCGCTGCGCGAGCAGCACGCGATTCTTCGCGTCGGCGAGCACCCCGGCGACGACGTGCACGACGCGCCTGCGCCGCCGTACTGTTGTCGCCGGGCCGGGATCGTCCAGAGCGGCGCCATCCTGCTTCATGCCGCTCACACGTTCGCTTGCTGCTGCAAAGCGCCGTGACAATGTTTGTATTTGCGCCCGGAGCCGCAGGGACAGGGCTCGTTGCGTCCGACCTTGGGAACCTCGCGCACGAAGGGCAGCGCCGCGGCCGGCAGAGTCGCGCCCGGCGCTTCACGCGCGGCGTAGACCTCGCCGCGCTCGTGGACCGGCGCGGCCGGCTCCAGAACCGAGACCGCCTCGGCGTGCTGCAGCTGCAGCGCGCGCGCGAGGCGCCGCTGCCGCTCGAGTTCCTCCTGTTCGATCTCGGCCTGGCTGCGCACCTGGATCTTCGAGACCATCGTGATCGTGTCGTACTTGATGCGATCGAGCATCGCGGAGAACAATTCGAATGCCTCGCGCTTGTATTCCTGTTTGGGGTTCTTCTGCGCGTAGCTGCGCAAGTAAATGCCCTGGCGCATGTAATCCATGGCCGCCAGATGCTCGCGCCAATGCTGATCGAGCGTGCGCAACATGACTTCTTTCTCGATGTAGCGCATGACCTCGGGTCCGACGCTCGTGCGCTTCGCATCGTAGGCGGCGACGAGCGCGGTCGTGATCTTGGCTTTGAGGCCCGAGCCATCGCCGGCCTCTTCCGTATTGACCCACTCGGCAATCGGCAGTTGGATGCCGAAGTCGCGTTCCACGGCTGATTTCAGGCCCGGCACATCCCACTGATCCTCGGGCATGCCGCCCGGCACGTGCTGATCGACGAGCTGCGCGACGACATCTTCCCGTATGCCGACGACGGCCTCGGCGACGTCTTCGGCACTCATCAAATCGGTGCGCTGCTGGTAGATCACGCGGCGCTGGTCATTGGCGACGTCGTCGTACTCCAACAGCTGTTTGCGCGCATCGAAGTTGTGCTGCTCGACGCGGCGCTGCGCCCGCTCGATCTGGCGCGTGAGCATGCCGCTCTCGATCGCCTCTCCGGGCTTCATGCCGACCCGCGTCATCAGCGATTTCATGCGGGTCGGATCGCCGAAGATGCGCATCAGATTGTCTTCGAGCGACAAGTAGAACCGGCTCGAGCCCGGGTCTCCCTGGCGCCCGGACCGGCCGCGCAGCTGGTTGTCGATGCGCCGCGACTCGTGCCGCTCGGTGCCGATGATGTGCAGGCCGCCGGATTGCACGACCTGTTCGTGCCGGCGCTGCCATTCCTCGCGAATCCGCACCAGATCGGTCTCGCTCGGATTTTGGATCGCGTCGATCTGAGTTTGCGGACTGCCGCCGAGTACGATGTCCGTGCCGCGGCCCGCCATGTTGGTCGCAATCGTCACGGCCTCGGGACGGCCGGCTTCCGCGACGATATGCGCCTCGCGCTCATGCTGCTTGGCGTTGAGGACCTCATGCTTGATATTTTCGGTGTCGAGCAGTTTCGCGAGGCGCTCGGAGGTTTCGATCGACGTCGTGCCCACCAGCACGGGCTGACCGCGCTTGACGCAATCCTGAATGTCCTCGAGGATCGCGTGAAATTTATCCGCCTCGGAGAGGAATACGAGATCCGAGCGGTCCTTGCGGATCATCGGCTTGTGAGTCGGGATGACGACGACTTCGAGGTTATAGATCTGCTGGAACTCGAAAGCTTCCGTGTCGGCCGTGCCGGTCATGCCGGACAATTTCGTATACAACCGGAAGTAATTTTGGAACGTGATCGACGCGACGGTCTGGTTCTCTTCGCGAACCTTGACGCCTTCCTTGGCCTCGACCGCTTGATGCAGACCGTCGGACCAGCGCCGCCCTTGCATGGTGCGTCCGGTGAACTCGTCGACGATGATCACCTCGCCGGCACGCACGATGTATTCCACGTCGCGCCGGTAGAGCGCATGGGCCCGCAGCGCCGCATTGAGGTGATGCATGAGCCGGATATTGGTCGCGTCGTAGAGACTTTCACCGTCGCGCAGCAGGCCGATCTCGGCCATCAGCTCCTCGACCTTGGCGTGTCCATCCTCGGTCAAGGTCGTTTGCTTGGTCTTTTCGTCGACGGCGTAGTCGCCGGGACCGTTTTCCTCCTTTTGCTTGACGAGGCGGGGAATCAGCGCGTTGATCTTGATGTAGAGCTCGGTGCTCTCCTCGGCGGGGCCCGATATGATCAAGGGTGTCCGCGCCTCGTCGATCAGGATCGAATCGACTTCGTCGATGATCGCGAAGCTCAGTTTGCGCTGCACGCGGTCCTCGAGTCGAAACGCGAGGTTGTCGCGCAGATAATCGAAGCCGAACTCGTTATTGGTTCCGTAGGTGATGTCGCAGGCGTAGGCCGCGCGCTTCTCGTCGGGCGACTGCGCATTCTTGATGACCCCGACCTCGAGCCCGAGGAAACGGAACACCGGGCCCATCCACTCCGAATCGCGCTGCGCGAGGTATTCGTTGACCGTGACGACGTGGACGCCGTCGCCGTTGAGGGCATTGAGGTAGGCCGGCAGCGTCGACATCAAGGTTTTGCCTTCGCCGGTGCGCATCTCGGCGATCTTGCCGGCGTTGAGCGCGAGGCCGCCGATCATCTGGACATCGAAATGGCGCAATCCCAATTTGCGGCGCGACGCCTCCCGCACCAGCGCGAAGGCCTCCGGAATGAGATCGTCGAGCCGCGTGCCGGCCGCGAAACGCGCTTTGAGCGCGCGCGTCCTCTCGGGAAATTGATCGTCCGGCAAGTCCTGCAGCGCGGGCTCGTAGGCGGCGATGGCCGCAACCGTGCGGCTCAGCTCCTTGACGAGGCGCTGATTACGGCTGCCGAAGATGTTCGTCAGTAACTTCCACACGCGAGGGGATCCTTAAAAAGCTGGGTATTGTACGGATAGACCGGGAGCGCGGGAAATCGTTTCGGGGTTACAGGGTGCTAACGGTGGTCGCCCAGGCGTCCTATGGGCGACTCGACCGGATTTGGCTCCGCCGGGCCCGGCAGGCCCGATGCGCCTCGCCCTGGCCCGCGGCTTAGCGCACGTCGCCGATGAAGCGCAACGGGTCGACTTGCACGCCGTTCTTGACGACCTCGAAATGCAAGTGCGGGCCGGTCGAGCGCCCGGTCGATCCCATGAGCGCCACTTCCTGGCCCTTGCGGACCATTTCCCCTTGTTTCACCAAGACTTCTTCATTGTGGCCATAGCGCGTCGCCATGCCGTTGCCGTGGTTTATTTCCACCATATTGCCGTATCCGGCCCGATCGCCTGCAAAAGTCACGATGCCGGCGGCGACCGCGATGACGTGAGTTCCCTCGGGTCCGGCAAAATCGACGCCCTTATGGTTCGCCGAGAAGCCCGTGAAAGGATCGGCGCGCACGCCAAAATACGAGGAAATGAAGCCCTCTTCGACCGGTCGGCCCTCGGGATAGACCTGCTTGTTGAGCTCGCGCGTCAGAATGAGATTTTCGAGCACGCCCAGCTGTTGTTCGCGGCTGGAGAGTTGCGTCTGCAACTGATCGACCATGGCGGTAAGGTCAGGGATTTGGGCCGGCTGCCCGTCGGCGCCGCTCTCGCCGCCACCCATCGCAGGCGGGTTGCCGAAGTCGAACTCCCCGTCGCTCAAATTTGCCATACGAGTCAAGCGCTTACCGAGCGCGTCGAGGCGTATGACGTTGCCGTTCATCTGGCCGACGCGCATCGCCAGGGCGTTGACCTTTTCCTGCAATATGCGGCGGGTATCTTCGATTTGGGTTTGCTGGGCCAACAGCTCCGAGGACCAATTACCCAATTGATCGATCGAACTGATGCCGCCATGCCGCGCGCCCAAGCCCATGCCGATCGAAAATGCGCCCCCGACTATCATCAATACCACGGCGCAGGCCGCGATGATCACCAACGGTTGGCGCAGGTCAAATTGTTTCACGCGCCCCGATTGGCGACCCACAAAAATGACATTCATAGGGATTTGATTTCCGACGCTACGATCGCGTTCATCACTGGTAACCCCGCTGTCCTAGCTAGCGTTCAAGCAGTAGACCGGTGGCTTTGCGCCCTCACCTTTCGGGGAGTATGCCCTGAGCAGTCAGGCTAAACTATGCAGAAAAAGAGTACTCAAAACAAGGATTTCCGCACATTCTGGAGTCACTACTGCGTCACCGTTTTACATGTTGCAATGCAAAAACCTAAGCCTCTCAGCGAGTTAATGGCGTTACCTAGTCGGGCTCTCAAGGATCTTTCGGCGCGCCTTGCGGCGCGATCCCAGGTCCTCGATGAGGTCCGCAGCGCATTACCGGCCAAACTCGCGGTTCATGTCATCAGTGCGGGCATCGATCAGGGGCGACTGACGGTCGGCGTCACCGGCGCCGTCTGGGCCTCGCGATTACGCTATTCGAGCTTGGCTCTGCGCAAAAGCGTTGGAGATTCGTTGCAAATCAATATCTTGCGCGTGAAAATCCGGGTCGTGCCGCCGCAATGAGCTTGGCCCTACCGCCGGCCGGGCCACCGCGGCCGGCCTTCTCGTTACGCCACCGCCGCCGGCACGTAGGAGATCGGGGCGTCCTTGAGACTCTCGAAAGTCACTTCTTGCCAAGCGCTCGAGGTGCCGATGAGCTTGCGCAGCAGCTTGTTATTCAGGGCATGCCCGGATTTGAAGCCGCTGAACTCGCCGATCAGGCTGTGTCCGAGCAAATAAAGATCACCGATCGCATCGAGGATCTTGTGTTTGACGAACTCATCCTCGTAGCGCAAACCATCCTCGTTGAGGATGCCGGTGTCGTCGAGCACGATCGCGTTGTCCATGTTGCCGCCCAACGCAAGATTGCGCGAACGCAGGCTTTCCAGATCGCGCATGAATCCGAAGGTGCGCGCTCGACTGACTTCTCGCAAGAACGAGGTCGTCGAAAAATCCATCGACGCGACTTGGCTGTGCATCTTGAAGGTCGGGTGGTTGAACTCGATCTCGAAATTGACCTTGAAGCCGTCGTAGGGATCGAAACTAGCCCACTTATCGCCGTCCACGACGCGCACGCTCTCCAGGATCCGGATGAAGCGCTTCGGTGCCTTCTGTTCCTCGATCCCGGCGGACTGCAATAGGAATACGAAGGGCCCTGCGCTGCCGTCCATGATCGGCACTTCGGCGGCACTGACTTCGACCAGGGCATTGTCGATGCCGAGACCGGCGAGCGCCGACAATAAATGCTCGACGGTCGAGATCTTGACATCCCCTTTGTGCAGCGTCGTGCCGAGCATCGTGTCGCCGACGTTTTCGGCGCGCGCCTCGATGTCGACGGGCTCACCCAAATCGGTGCGCCGAAAAACGATACCGGTGTCCGGCGCAGCCGGACGCAAGGTCATCAAGATCTTCTTGCCCGTATGCAAGCCGACCCCGGTGGCCCGTATTGAATTCTTGAGAGTGCGCTGATTGAGCATGTTATCGATTCTATGAATTGACCTGTAAAGGTACCATAGGGTTCCCCGCATTCCTCACTTTGAAAAGGGGCGCCCCGGCAGCTCATCCCGCCGGGACGCCAAAGCTTGGAATGTCGCCTATCGACGTAGTCTAGTCCGCTTGCCGCCTCAAGAACGCCGGAATGTCCAGCAGCTCCTCAGTTTCCATTTCGGACCGCAAGCCATCGCCGACCGCACGTTGGCGCTGCACCGTGGGCTTGTCGAGCATCGCATAATCGGCCACCCCGGGGACCATGCGCTGCCGCACGACACGGATGTTCGGTTGCGGCGGTGCGATCGGCGCGGCAGCGGGCTGCGGTGCCGCCTTGACGACCGGACGCCCAAGACCGGTTGCAACGACCGTGACCCGAATCTGATTGGCCATTTCCGGGTCGATGACCGTGCCGACGACGACGGTGGCGTCGTCCGAGGCGAACTGCTTGATGACGTTGCCGACTTCTTGGAATTCGCCGATCGACAAGTCCATGCCCGCCGTGACGTTGACCAAGATGCCTTGCGCACCGGCGAGGTTGATGTCTTCGAGCAAGGGGCTGGAGATCGCCGCCTCCGCCGCTTCGCGCGCGCGGTCCTCACCCGAGGCGCTGCCCGATCCCATCATCGCCATGCCGGTCTCCGACATCACGGTACGCACGTCGGCAAAGTCGACATTGATCAGACCCGGCCGCGTGATCAGCTCGGCAATGCCCTGAACCGCGCCTTGCAACACGGTGTTCGCCGCCTTGAAGGCATCGAGCAACGTGGTCGTCGCACCCAGCACCGACAACAATTTCTGGTTCGGGATCGTGATCAAGGAGTCGACGTATTTCGACAGCTCCAGCATGCCCTGATCGGCGACGCGGGAGCGTTTGTTGCCTTCCATTTCGAACGGCTTGGTGACCACCGCTACGGTGAGAATCCCAAGCTCCTTGGCGACTTGCGCGACGACCGGAGCCGCGCCGGTGCCGGTTCCGCCGCCCATGCCGGCGGTGATGAACAACATGTCGCAGCCTTCGATGAGCTCGATGATGCGGTCGCGATCCTCCATCGCGGCCTGGCGGCCGACTTCGGGATCGGCGCCCGCGCCCAAGCCCTTGGTAATGTTGCAGCCGATTTGCAGCGCGGTGCGCACTTTGGAGTGCTTGAGCGCCTGCGCATCGGTGTTGATGCAAATGAAATCCACACCCTCGAGGCCGGCCTGGACCATATGCGACACGGCATTGCCGCCGCCGCCGCCTACGCCCAGCACCTTGATGATGGCACTTTGACTATAAGAGTCCATGAGTTCGAACATTCCAATACTCCTTCGCGTTTGTTATCAGAAATTGCCTTGAAACCAGTTCTTCATCCGCTCAAAAATGCTCTGCATGCCGCCCGAGAGCAGCGGCGGCGGCGTGCGCTGCAGCTCGAGGTTGCTCTTTGCATAGAGCAGCAAGCCGACGCCGGTCGCGTGGATCGGGTTGCTGACGACGTCGACGAGGCCGCTCACGAATTGCGGTACGCCGAGGCGCACCGGCATGTGAAACACCTCTTCGGCGAGTTCGATGGCGCCCTCCATCTTCGAGGTCCCGCCGGTGAGCACGATGCCGGTTGCGACCGACTCCTCCAATCCCGAGCGGCGCAGCTCGTCGCGCACCAACGCGAACAACTCTTCGTAGCGCGGCTCGACGATTTCCGCGAGCGTCTGGCGCGCGAGCCGCCGCGGCGGCCGGTCGCCGACGCTCGGCACCTCGATGGTCTCGTCGGGATTCGCGAGCTGCGAGAGCGCGCACGCGTACTTGATCTTGATGTCTTCGGCGTATTGTGTCGGCGTGCGCATCGACACCGCGATGTCGTTGGTGACCTGGTCGCCGGCGATCGGTATCACCGCCGTATGGCGGATCGCGCCGCCGCCGAAAACGGCGATATCGGTCGTGCCGCCGCCGATGTCGACGACGCAGACGCCGAGATCCTTTTCGTCCTCGGTGAGCACCGCGTAGCTCGAGGCGAGCTGTTCGAGCACGATGTCGTCGACGACGAGGCCACAGCGCTGCACGCATTTCACGATGTTCTGCGCGGCGCTGTCCGCGCCCGTGACGATATGCACCTTCGCCTCGAGACGCACTCCCGACATGCCGATCGGATCGCGGATCCCTTCTTGCGAATCGATGATGTATTCCTGCGGCAGCACGTGCAGGATCTTCTGATCGGCCGGAATCGCGACCGCCTTGGCCGCATCGATGACGCGCTCGACGTCGCCCTGCACGACCTCCTTGTCCTTGATCGCGACGATGCCGTGGGAATTGAGGCTGCGCACATGACTGCCGGCGATCCCGGCATAGACGGAATGGATTTCACAGCCGGCCATGAGCTCGGCCTCCTCGACCGCGCGCTGAATCGACTGCACCGTGGATTCGATATTGACGACGACGCCCTTCTTCAATCCGCGCGACGGATGACTGCCGATGCCGATGATCTCGAGCGTGCCGTCGGCCTTGATTTCGCCGACGATCGCGACGACCTTGCTGGTGCCGATGTCCAGGCCGACGAGCAGATTTCGATCGGAGCGCTTAGCCATTGAGTTCCTCAGAGCGCTTCGGCCGCTGCGATGCCGGCGAGGAAGACGTGCGCCAGCCGATCGCAAAACCGTTGGAATAGCGCATGTCGACGTAATTGACGTCGGATTGGCGATGCGAGATGACTTGCACGGCGGTGCGAATGAAGCGATCGAGGCGCGCGTCGACGTCGCGCCGCCCGAGCCGCACCGTTACGCCGCTGTCGAGATCCAGTTCCCAGGCGCCGCGCTCATCGAGCCGCAGCGCCGCGATCCGCAGGCCGGCCTCGAGCATGCGCGTCTCGGCCGACAGGTATTGCTGCGCGACCTGCGACTCGGTACCGACCGGTCCGCTCAGGCGCGGCAACTCGGACGGCACGTGGGCGGCGGCTCGCTCGAACAGCTCTCCGCGCGTATTCAGGAGTCCGGATTCACCCCACCGCGCCGCCGGTGTCTGTTCGACCACCGTCACATGCACGCTGGTCGGCCAGCGCCGCTGCACGCGGGCGTGATCGACCCACGGCAGAATTTCCACCGCGCGCTGGATCGCATCGAGATCGGCGGACATGAAACCCGAGTCCAGATACGGCGCCGCCGCCTTTTCGATTTGCCCCGGCGAGACGCGCTGGAACGCGCCGTCCATCGAAATCGCGCGCACCGGCCGGTTCAGCGCCCAGCTCAGCGCGCCCAAACAGCAAACGGCGAGCGCGAGCACGGCGGCCTTGCGGCCGTGGCTCTTCCAGTCGATCTGCAGCTTCGGCCAAGCACTGCCGGACTTGGGCTTCTTGGCGCGACTCTTGAACCGATTGCGCCGGTATAAGTAGCTTGGAATCATTTCTTTCGTTCCCTCAGGAAACTCGTCTCCAGCACGCGCCAGACCAATTCTTCGAAGTCGATGCCGATTTGACGCGCGGCCTTCGGCACCAGACTGTGGTCGGTCATGCCGGGCGTCGTGTTGATCTCGATGAAAAAGAATTTGCCGGTGGCCGCGTCGCGCATGAAGTCGACGCGTCCCCAACCCCAGCAATCCGTGACGCGAAAGGTCGCGAGCGCGGCGGCCTGCAGCTCGGCTTCGGCGGCTGCGTCGAGGCCGCTCGGGCAGTGATACTGCGTGTCCTCTCGGAAATACTTCGCTTCGTAGTCGTAGAACTCGGTCGCCGGCTCGATGCGTATCGAGGGCAAGCCGCGGTCGTGCAGGACGCCGACCGTGTATTCGGGACCGCGAATGAATGTCTCGGCGAAAACGATGGAATCGACGGCGCTCGCCTCGGCGTAGGCGCGCGGCAATTCCTCTGCCGTTTTGACCTTGGTGATGCCGACGCTGGAGCCTTGAGAGGCGGGTTTGATCATCAGCGGTAAACCGATGCGCTCGAGCGCGCGCGGCAAATCCGCAGCGGAGGCAAGCACCGCATAATCGGGCGCGAGCAAATCGGCGCCGACGACGACGCGTTTGGTCTTGAGCTTGTCCATCGTCAGCGCGGAAGCGAGTACGCCGCTGCCCGTGTAGGGCACGCCCAACCACTCGAGCGCTCCCTGCATCAGGCCATCTTCGCCCCCCGGCCCGTGCAGCGCGATCCACGCCCGGTCGAAGCCGCCGCTCGCGAGCTCGCAGACGGGGCGGTCGCGCGGATCGAATGCCCGCGCATCCACGCCGCGGCGGATCAGCGCGGCGAGAACCGCATTGCCGCTCAGCAGGGAAATCTCGCGCTCCGAGGAGTCGCCGCCGAGCAGCACCGCGACCTTGCCGAAATCGTGCGCATCGCGCGTGCGGCGGCCCGTCGGCTTGGTTATCAGCAAACTCATGCCGGGACTCCCACGATGCGCACTTCGGGCTGCAGCACGACGTGATACATCGCTTCGATCGTGCGCTGAACGTGGAGCATCACCGCTTCGATGTCGCCCGCGCTCGCCGCGCCGTGATTGATGATGAAATTGGCGTGCTTGAGGGACACCGACGCATCTCCGATCCGAAAGCCCTTCAAACCCGCGGTCTCGATGAGGCGCGCCGCATGATTGCCCGGAGGATTCGCGAACACCGAACCGCAGCTCCATTCGCCGATGGGCTGCGTCTGCTTGCGCCGTTCGAGCAGCTCGCGGATCGCGTCGTTGTTGGCGCCGGGTTGGCGCTCGAATTCCAGGCGCGCGCCCATGAACCATTCGTCGGGAGGACCTACGACGCTTCGATAGCCGACCTTGTATTCCGCGGGCCGCCGCGTGCGCCGTACACCGCGCCGATCGAGCACATCGACTTCGATCACGTGCTTCCAGGTCTCGCCGCCAAATGCGCCGGCGTTCATCGCCAGCGCTCCGCCCAGAGTGCCCGGAATGCCCGCGAAGAATTCAGCGGGGCCCAAGCCCCACTTCACGCACTGGCGGGCGATGCGCGCGCAGGGTACGCCGGCTTCCGCATTGATGCGCGTGGCGCTGATGCGCTCGAGCAATCCGAGCGCGCCGTGAGTCAGAATGACGGCGCCGGGGAAGCCGCCGTCGCGCACCAGCAGATTGCTGCCGAGGCCCACCCACAACAGCGGGATGTGCGCCGGCAATTGCCGCACGAACGCCGCGAGATCGCCCGCGTTGCGCGGCGCGAAGAACAATTCCGCGGGACCGCCCGCATGCCATGAGGTGTGCTTCGCCATGGACACGTCGCGCAATACGCGTGCGCTGAACTCGGGCGACAGTTCGTTGAAGTGGGTCGCGCAGTTCATTGCCGCGGCTCCTCGAATTGGCTCTTCAGCTCGTTGGCGACGGCGCCGATGTTGCCGGCGCCCATCGTCAAGACGAGGTCGCCGTCCTTGAGCACCGCGCGCAACGCTTGGCCGAGTTCTTCGACATGTTCGATGAACACGGGCTCGACCAGGCCGCGGCTGCGCACCGCGCGGCAAATGGCGCGTCCATCGGCACCGCCGATCGGCGCCTCGCCGGCCGCGTACACTTCCGTGACCAGCAGCACGTCGGCGGACGCGAGCACGCGTCCGAAATCGTCGAGCAGGTCGCGCGTGCGCGTATAGCGATGCGGCTGAAAGACGAGCACGACGCGCCGATCCGGCCAACCCTGGCGCGCCGCATCCAAGGTCGCGGCGACTTCCGTCGGATGATGGCCGTAATCGTCGACGATCAAGGCGCTGCCCCCCTGCCAGTGAATTTCGCCGAGTTGCTGCAGCCGCCGGTCGATGCCCTGGAAACTCGCGAGTGCGCGCTGGATCGCCGCATCACCGACGCCGATCTCGGCGGCGACCGCGACGGCCGCAAGCGAATTGAGCACGTTGTGCCGACCCGGCAGATTGATCGTGATCGGCAAAGGCGGCGCTTCCGGCCGCACGGCGAGGTAATGCGAGCGCAAGCCGTCGCTGCGCACGTCGATCGCTCGGACGTCGGCACCGGGATTCAAGCCGTAGGTCACGTAGGGCCGCGCGATCTGGCCGAGGATGCCGCGCACGTGCTCGTCGTCGGCACACAGCACCGCAAGCCCATAGAACGGCAAATTGTGGAGGAATTCGACGAAGCTCTGCTTGAGGCGCGAGAAATCTCCGTCGTGCGTCGCCAGATGATCGTTGTCGATGTTCGTGACGATCGCGATCATCGGCTGCAGATGCATGAACGAGGCGTCGCTCTCGTCGGCTTCGGCCACGAGGTAGCGGCCGGCGCCGAGACGCGCGTTGCTGTCGGCGCTCTTCAAGCGTCCGCCGATGACGAAGGTCGGATCGAGCCCGGCTTCGGCGAGCACGCTCGCCACCAGACTCGTCGTCGTGGTCTTGCCGTGCGTACCGGCAACCGCGACCGAATAGCGGAAGCGCATGAGTTCGCCGAGCATTTCCGCGCGCGCGACGACCGGTACGCGCCGCGCCAGCGCAGCGACGACTTCCGGGTTCTCGCGATGCACCGCGGTCGAGACGACGACGACATCGGCCTGCCCCAAATGCGCTGCATCGTGGCCGATGAAAATCGTCGCGCCCAAGCGTGCGAGGCGCAGCGTCACGGCGTTGGATTTGAGATCCGAGCCCTGCACCGCGTAGCCGAGATTGAGCAGCACCTCCGCGATGCCGCTCATGCCGCTGCCGCCGATGCCGACGAAATGAATGCAGCGGATGCGGCGCATGCGATCGTTCATGCGGCCTCCCCGGCGACGATGAGGAAATCCGCGATGCGTGCGGCCGCATCGGTGACGGCCGCGGCACGCGCGGCCTCGGCCATCGCGAGCAGTTTTGCGCGGCTGCCGGTGAGCTCTGCGATCAAGGCGCCGAGCAGCTCGGCATTCAAGTCCCGCTCCTGTACGAGGCGCGCCGCGCCGCTGCCCACCAGGCCCTCCGCGTTCTTCGTTTGGTGATCGTCGACGGCGGCAGGGTATGGGACGAGCAGCGCGCCCAAGCCCGCGGCCTGTAATTCGGCGATCGTCAAGGCGCCGGCTCGACATACCGCCAGATCCGCCCAGGCGTACGCGCCTGCCATGTCGTCGATGAACGGCAGCAATTCGGCCTCGACGCCGGCCTCGGCGTACGCGGCGCGCGCCGCCTCCAGGCCGCGCGCGCCGGTCTGGTGGCGCACCTGCGGGCGCGCTTGCAGGGCCAGGCGGGCAAGCGCCTCGGGCACGCAGAGATTCAGGCGCTGCGCGCCCTGACTGCCGCCGATCACGAGCACGCGCGCCCGATCCTTGCGCCCCGCAAAGCGCACCGCCGGTACCGGCAGCGCGGCGATGTCGGCTCGCACCGGATTGCCGATGCAGCAGGCCTCGACGCCGGGACCGAAACTGCCCGGAAACGCCTCGAGCACCTGCACCGCGAGGCGCGCGAGCCAACGGTTCGTCATGCCGGCGATCGCGTTCTGTTCATGGATCAGCAGAGGAATTCGCAGCAGCCACGCGGCGATGCCGCCGGGGCCGCTGACGAAGCCGCCTGCACCGAGCACCGCGCGCGGGCGTATGCGCCGCAGCACCCTGCCGGCTTGCATGACGGCTTTGGCGATGCGCAGCGGCGCGAGAACCCAGGCGATGAGTCCCTTGCCCCGAATACCGGCCACGCGCACCCACTCGATCGGAAATCCCTGCGCCGGCACCAAGCGCGATTCCATGCTGCCGGGCACACCGAGCCACACGACCGCAATGCCGCGTTCACGCAATGCATTCGCGACGCTGAGCGCCGGAAACACATGGCCGCCGGTGCCCCCCGCCATGATCAAGACCGGACCGCCGATCATCGCGCACCCCGCATCATCGCGCCCCCGGGGGTGCGCATGACCGCGGCGCGCGAGGAGCATTTCACCTCGTGATAGATCCGCAGCAGCACGCCGATCCAGGCCAAGGTCACGAGCAGACTGCTGCGTCCGTAGCTGAGCAGCGGCAGCGTCAATCCCTTCGTCGGCAGCACGCCCATGTTCACGCCGATATTCACGATCGCCTGCAGGCCGATCCAGACGCCGAAGGCGAGCGCGAGGTAGGATTGAAAACGCAAACCCGCCTCGGCCGCCATGCGCGAGATCTGTAATGCCCGCCATACCAGGGCGAGGAACAGCGCGATGACGCCGATGACGCCGACCAGCCCGAGCTCTTCTGCAAGCACCGCAAACACGAAGTCGGTATGCGCCTCCGGGAGGTAGAACAGCTTTTGCACGCTGCTGCCGAGACCGACGCCAAACCAGGCGCCGCGGCCGATCGCGATCAAGGATTGCGTCAGCTGGAAGCCGCTGTTGAAGGGATCCGCCCACGGATCCAAAAAGCCGGTCATGCGCTTGAGCCGATACGGCGACAGCACCGCCAACAGGCCGAACACCAGAATCGCCGCGCTCATGAGCAAGGACACGTAGCGAAGCCGCGCTCCGGCGACGAACAGCACCGCGAATCCCGTCGCGAACAACACGGTCGCAGCGCCGAAATCGGGCTCGAGCAACAGCAAGATACCCGCCACCCCCAACAGGCCCACGGGTTTGACGAGTCCCGGCAAGGTCTTCTCGAGTTCGACACGTTTGCGCACGCAATAGCTGCAGACCCACGCGAGCACCAGCACGCGCGCGAGTTCCGAGACCTGGAAATTGACCGGTCCCACGCGAAGCCAGCGCTGCGCGCCGTTGACCCTGGCGCCCAGCCCGGGAATCTTGACCATCAGCAACAGACTCAAGCCGAACAGCAACAGCGGCAGACTGTATTTGTCCCACAGTTCGGTAGGCATGCGCGTAACCACCCACGCGAGTGCGAGCCCGACGAGGCCGTAGGTGAATTGGCGCTCGAGATAGAAGAATGGATTGTTGAGCTCGCGCGCGGCGATCGACATCGACGCCGACGTGACCATGATCAACCCGATCAGCAGCAGCGCGGCCACGAGTCCCAGCGTGACCGGGTCCCAAGTGAACGGCATGCGCTCCCTGGCACGCAGTCCATAGGTCATTGCCGTGGCGCTCATGCTTGCGCTCCGGACAGTTGCCGCACCGCGGCGGCAAACACCGCGCCGCGTTCGGCGTAATCGCGAAACATGTCGAAGCTCGCGCAAGCCGGCGACAGCAGCACGACATCGCCCGGCCGGGCCTCGAATGCCGCCGCCCGCACCGCCTCCTGCATCGACGCTGCGCGCACGATGCGGCAGACGCCGGTGAGCACGCGTTCGATTACCATGGCATCTTTGCCGATCAACACCGCCGTACGCACCCTGCCGCGAAATGCATCGGCGAGCGGCGTGAAATCCTGGCCCTTGCCCTCGCCGCCGGCGATCAGCACGAGCGGTTTGGAAATGCCCGCAACCGCCGCGATCGTCGCGCCGACGTTCGTTCCTTTTGAATCGTCGACGTAGCGCACTTCGTGCACATCGGCAACCCATGCGGCGCGATGCGGCAGTCCGGGAAAGGACTCGAGCGCCTGCAACATCGGCGCCAACGGCAAACCCGCCGCATCCCCCAGCGCGAGCGCCGCAAGCGCATTGGCGACGTTGTGCATTCCGGATATTTTCAGCCGCGCCGCATCGAGAAGGCGCTCGCCGAGGTGCGCCAGATAGGTCACGGGTCCGTCGACGACGAGACCGTAATCCGCATCATCGCGCAGCAGCGAGAAGGTCAGCGTGCGCGCGCCCGCACGGCGCATCGATGCGACCCAAGGGTCGTCCGCATTGAGCACGAGCGTTGCGGCATGCGCATAGATGCGCTGCTTCGCCTTCGCGTATTGCGCGACCGATGCATAGCGATCCATGTGGTCGGCGGTGACGTTGAGCACCACGGCCCCCAGCAATTGCAGCGACGAGGTCGTCTCGAGCTGAAAACTCGACAGCTCCAGCACGTAGAGGTCGGGCACCGGCCGATCCAGCAAATCGAGCGCCGGCAACCCTAGGTTGCCGCCGGCGAGCACGCGCCGTCCCGCCGCTTCGGCCATGTGCGCGACCAGGCTCGTGACCGTGCTTTTGCCGTTCGTACCGGTGATGCCGATGACCGGCGCTCGCACCGCACGCGCGAACAGCTCGATGTCGCCGACAACTTCGATGCCGCGCGCGCGTGCCTGCGCCGCGATCGGCTCGTCGAGCGACACTCCCGGCGACATCAAGACCTGAGTGGCCCCATCGAGCAGCGACAGGTCGAAGCCGCCGAGCCGAATGTCGAGGCGGTCCTTGAGATCGCCGAGCTCGTCGAGTCCGGGCGGAAGAGTGCGCGTATCGGTGGCGCTCGCCGCCACGCCCAGTCGCGCCAGATAGCGGAGGCAGGATGCACCCGTTTTGCCGAGGCCGACGACGACGCTGCCCATCAACGTATCTTCAAGGTTGCAAGACCCGCCAACACGAGCACGAAACTGATGATCCAGAAGCGCACGATCACCTTCGGCTCGGCCCAGCCCTTGAGTTCGAAATGATGATGGATCGGCGCCATGCGAAACAGCCTCCTGCCGGTGAGCTTGAATGATGCGACCTGCAGCATCACCGAGACCGTTTCCAGCACGAACACGCCGCCCATGATGAACAACACGATTTCCTGACGCACGATCACGGCAATCGTCCCCAACGAGGCGCCGATCGCCAGCGCGCCGACGTCGCCCATGAAGACCTGCGCCGGATACGAGTTGAACCACAAGAAGCCGAGGCCGGCGCCGACCAAACTCGCCGCGAAAATGAGCACCTCGCCGACGCCGGGGATGTAGGGAATCTGCAGGTACGTCGCGAATTTGACGTTGCCGGTCGCATAGGCGAAGACGCCGAGGGCGCCTGCGACCATGACGGCCGGCATGATCGCCAAGCCGTCCAGTCCGTCGGTCAGATTCACCGCGTTGCTCGTGCCGACGATCACGAAATACGAGAACAGCAGGAACATCGCCGTGCTCATCGGCACGGCGACGCTCTTGAAAAACGGTACGTACAGCGAAGTCTCGGCCGCGGACTGATGTAGATAATGCAGTGCGAACGCCGCAGCCAAACCGGCGACCGACTGCGCCAGATATTTGTAGCGTGCAGCGAGACCCTTCGAGTTGCCGACGACCAATTTCAAATAGTCGTCGTAAAAACCGATTCCACCGAAGGCGAGCGTCGCGAGCAGCAGAATCCAGATGAAGCGGCTCGACAGATCCGCCCACAGCAAGGTGCCCATGGCCATTCCCACCAACATCAGGCCGCCGCCCATCGTCGGCGTGCCGGCTTTCGGCAAATGCGATTTCGGTCCGTCGGTGCGCACACGCTGGCCGATTTGGTAGCGGCCCAACAGTTCGATCATGCGCGGTCCGACGATGAGCGCAATCGCGAGCGCGGTCATCGCCGCCATGATTCCGCGCAGCGTGAGGTATTGGAATACATGGAAGCCCGAGTACCAACGCGCCAGATATTCCGTCAGATAGAGCAGCATGGCGGCGTCAACTCGTCAACGTCGGAGGGTTCAAAGCCGCGTCGCTCACTACCGGCTCGGTCAGCGCCTGCACGACGCGCTCGAGACGATTGACGCGCGAGCCTTTGACGAGCACCGTGACGCCGAGGCGCAGTTCGGCCTCGAGCCTGCGCACCAGAGCATCCGCGTCCGCGAACCACTCGGCGCCGGCGCCGAAGCTCGCAACGGTGCGCGGCGTCAGCGAACCCAATGCAAACAGGCGCTCGACCCCGCACTCGCGCGCATAGCGGCCGGCGTCCGCGTGGCTCGCCTCGCTATGAGCGCCGAGTTCGCCCATGTCGCCGAACACCAGCCATCTGGCGCCCCCGAGCGAACGCAGCACGTCCAAACCGGCGCGCACCGAGTTCGGATTCGCGTTATAGGAATCGTCGATGATCCAGCTGCCGCGCTTTCCCGGTTTGAGCTGCAACCGGCCCTTGACCGCGCGAAAGCCCTTGAGGCCCTCGACGATGTCCGTGATCGCGGCACCCGCCGCACTCGCGGCAGCGGCGGCGCACAAGGCATTGGCGAGGTTATGGACGCCGCCGGCGCGCAGCGCGACCGGCGCCTCGCCCAAGGGGCAGACCAAGCTGAAGCGCGTGACGAATTCGCCTTGCTCGATTCCGGCGCTGACGTCGCGCGCGCTGAAGTCCGCGCTCTCGCGCAATCCGAAACTGATCGTGGAGCGCGCGCCGGCGAGGCCGCGCCAGTAATCCGCGTAGGCATCATCGGCATTGATGACGGCGGTCGCATCGGCATCGAGACCGGCGACGGCCTCCCCCTCGCCCTTCGCCACGCCGTCGAGATCGCCGAAGAATTCCAGATGCTCCGCGCCGGCATTGGTGATCAAGCCGACGGTCGGGCGCACCAGAGGCATCAACGCGGCGACCTCACCGACGCGATCTGCGCCTATCTCGACGACGGCGCTGCGCTGGGCGGCATCGAGACGCAGCAGCGTCAGCGGCACGCCGATATGATTGTTGAGGTTGCCCTGCGTCGCGAGACACGGGCCTCTTTTTGCGAGAATCGCCGCCGCCATTTCCTTCGTCGTGGTCTTGCCGTTGCTGCCGGCGACCGCGACGATGGGAATGCGGAACTCGCGGCGCCAGCTCGCCGCCAAGCGCTGCAGAGCGGCCAAGGTGTCGGGTACGATGATCAGCGGCAGCGCGGACGGTGTTTGCGCCGGCGCCGCCGGCAACGGGCGATCGACGATCGCACCGACCGCACCGGCCGCGGCAGCGGCGGCGACAAATTCGTTGGCGTCGAATTTCGGCCCGCGCAGCGCGACGAACAAGGCGCCCGGTTTCAACGTGCGTGTATCGGTCGACACCGCATCATAGTTCTTGTCGGCGCCCACCAGCCGGCCCGCCACGGCACTGGCCGCACCGCTCAACGAGCGCGTCATGCCGCGACTCCCAGGTGGCGCATGGCTTCGCTTCGATCGCTGAACGCGCGCCGGCGGTCGCCGTAAATCTGGTAGTCCTCGTGTCCCTTGCCGGCAATCAGCACGACATCGAGCGCAGCGGCCGCCGCGAGCGCAGCGCCGATGGCTTCGCCGCGGTCGTGGATGATGCGAATTGGATGCGACTTGATGCCGCTCGCGATCGCCGCCGTGATGGCGGCCGGATTCTCGGAGCGCGGATTGTCGTCGGTGACGATGATGCGATCGGCGAGTTCGTCGGCGATCGCACCCATGAGCGCTCGTTTGCCGGAATCGCGATCGCCGCCGCAGCCGAACACGCACCAGAGCGCGCCGCCGCAATATTCGCGCAACGCGCTCAAGGCCTTGGCAAGCGCATCGGGCGTATGCGCGTAATCGATGACCACCAAGGGCTTGGCACCGTCTTTCGACGCGATGGCCTCCATACGCCCCGGCGCGGCCGTGCAAGCTCCGAGTGCCTCGGCCGCGTCGGCAGCCCTGATGCCGAATGCGACGAGGCACGCAAGCACAATGGCCAGATTTTCCGCGTTGAAGCGTCCGATCAAATTGGAACGCAGGTTGAGCGGGCCGAAGCTGCCGTCGACAACCAAGGACAGTCCGTGCGCATCGGCACTTACGCGAGTGACCTGCAAGCTGCGCTCGCCCAGCCAGCCGCGACCGCTCGAGCCGACCTGGACGGCGGTAATCGGCGCGGGTCCCGAATGCCGCTCGGCGAGTCCGCGGCCGAATTCATCGCCGACGTTGACGACCAGATGCTGCAATTCCGGAAGCGCGAATAGACGCGCCTTCGCGGCGCCGTACGCCTCCATCGATTCGTGATAATCGAGATGATCGCGCGTCAGGTTCGTGAACGCCGCGCAGAAGAAGCGCACCCCCGCCACCCGCCCCTGATCCAGGGCGTGCGAGGACACCTCGATCGCCACGTCGCGTATGCCCTGCGCCCGCAGCGCGGCGAGCGTGCGATGCAAGCGGATGACGTCCGGTGTCGTATGCGTGGCCGTCTCGAGCGCCGCGATGCTCCCCACGCCGAGTGTTCCGATATAGGCGCACGGCGAGCCGAGTCGCTCGAGGCACTGCGCGAGCAGATAAGCGCAGGTCGTTTTGCCGTTGGTACCGGTGAAACCGCAGATGCGCAAGTATTGCGAGGGCCATTGAAAGAATCGATCGGCGATGCGGCCGAGCAATTGCGACAGATTCACGACCGGCGCGCAAACCAGCGTCGCCGGTAATTGCGGGGCCGAGACGCCCGCGGCGGGCTCCCATAGCACGGCACTCGCGCCACGCGCAGCCGCCTCGGCGGCAAACTCGAGACCGTGCCGCCGCCGGCCTGCAAGCGCGAAAAACAAGCCGCCGGGCCGCACTTCGCGGCTATCGAGCGCGAGATCGGCGACTTGCACGGCCGCAGGCTCCGCCCCGGCGCCGCGCGCCGCGTCGAGCGACACGATGCCGTCGACGAGCCATGCGAGACTGACGGGGCGCGCTTGGGTGATCATGCGGGTCATTGCGTGTCGTTCGCCTGTACGAGAGTGGTGGCGGGCACGTTTTGCAGATCGTCCGGCGCAATGTCCATGAGGCGCAATGCGCCCGACAAGATGTTGGAGAACACCGGCGCCGCCACGTCGGCAGCCATGAACAGATTGCCGCTAGGCTCGTCGATGACGATGACGGTTGCCAATTTCGGATGCGACGCTGGAACTAGGCCGGCGAACGTCGCCATGTATTTGTCGGTCGAATACCCTCCGGCGAACGACTTCCAGGCGGTGCCGGTCTTGCCGGCGACGCGGTAACCGACGACCGCCGCGCGTTTGCCGGTGCCGCCGGCCGTGACCACCTGCTCCATCAGTTGCACCAGTGAGTTGGCGACCTTGGCGTCCATGACGCGCTCACCGGCGACCGGGCCGGAGAGTTTCTCGAAAGAGATCGGCCGCCGGATGCCGCCCGCGCCGATCGTCGCGTAGGCATGCGCGAGCTGCAGCGGAGTCACCGAAATGCCATAGCCGTGCGACATCGTCGCTATGCCGATCGGCCGCCAGTGCGAGTAATGGCTCAACATGCCGGCCGACTCGCCGGGATAGTCGCTGCCGGTCACCTGGCCGAAGCCCAGGCCGGTCAGCGTGGTCCAGATTTGTTCGGGCTTCAGCGACAGCGCGATCTTCGCCGCACCGACGTTGCTCGACTTGGCGAGTACCGTCGCGAGATCGATGAGCCCGAGATTGTGTTCGTCCTCGAAGACCTTGGCGCCGACCTTGAGGACGCCGGGCGACGTATCCACGACGCTATCGGGGCGATACTGGCCCGAGGCGAGCGCGGCGGCGATGATGAAGGGCTTCATGCTCGAGCCCGGCTCGAAAATGTCGGTCGCGGCGCGATTACGGTACAGGTCGGGCTTGTACTGTTCGCGATCGTTGGGGTTGTACGACGGCTGATTGACCATCGCGAGCACCTCTCCGGTATCGCAGTCGATGACGATGACCGAGCCGGCGCGCGCCTGATATTCCTTCATCGCGAATTTGAGTTCCCGATACGCGAGATACTGAATGCGCAGATCGATGCTGGTCGCCAAGTCGCGGCCCGGCCGCGGCGCGCGAATGCTCTCGACGTTCTCGACCGAGTGACCGTATAGATCCTGGAGCACACGTTTGGCGCCATCCTCGCCGTTCAGCAGCTGGTCGTAACCGAGTTCCAGGCCCTCCTGGCCTTGGTCGTCGATGGTCGTGAAGCCGACGACGTGACCGCTGACTTCGCCCGCCGGGTAGAAGCGCCGGTATTCCCGCAAGGAGTAGACGCCCGGGATGCCGAGCGACTTGACGTACGCGGCCTGCTCGGGCGGCATGTGCCTGACCAGGTACAGAAATTCGCGGTCGAGATTACTCGTGATGCGCCGCGCCAGCGATTGCGGATCCTGCTGCAGGGCTTTGGCCAATTTCGGCAGCTGATCGATATTGTCGTTGATCTCCTGTGGGTTGACCCAAATGCTGTCGACGGGAGTGCTCATCGCCAGCGGTTCGCCGTTGCGATCGGTGATCGCACCGCGATGCGCCGCGATCTTCACGACGCGCATCGAGCGATCGTCGCCTTGTTTCGCTAGAAATCCGTGGTCCAGCAGCTGCAGTTCCACGGCGCGCGCGGCCAGTCCCGCGGCGCCCAACACGACGAGCACGAACACCAGCGTCGAGCGCCAACGGTAGCTCTTGGCCTGTACGTCGGTGTCTGCGGCGCGTGACTTCACGGCCTGACGATCCGCACGTCGCGGGTTTCAGGAATATTCATCTGCAGCTTGGCGTTGGCCACGCGTTCGACGAAGGCGTCCGCCGACCAGGCGCTCTGTTCGAGTTGCAGGCGACCCCATTCCATGTCGAGCGCGTCGCGCTCCGCATTGAGCTTTTCCAAGTGCACGAACAGCTCGCGCGCTTGATGTCGCGCATAGATCACGCCGACCGCGCTTGCGAGCACCGCGAACCACAGCACCGGTAATGCCAGAATCAATAATTTGCGGCTCGTCATGCGGCCAACTCCAGTCCGATACGTTCCGCCACCCGTAGGCGCGCGCTGCGCGCGCGCGGATTGCGCGAGATCTCAGCCTCGTCGGGCACGATCGACTTGCCGACGAGGCGCAGCTTCGGCTGGGCATGCCCCGGTATCTCGGGCAAGCCCGCATAAACAGGGTCCGCCAGCGAATGGCGGCGCAGGAATCGCTTGACGATGCGATCCTCGAGCGAATGAAAGCTGATGACCGCGAGGCGGCCGTTTGGCCGAAGCCGCTGCAACGCCGCATCGAGCCCGAGCCCGAGTTCACCGAGTTCGTCGTTGACGTAAATGCGCAGTGCCTGAAATACGCGAGTCGCCGGATGCTTGTTGCGTTCACGGCTCGGCGCGACGCGCGCGATCATTTCAGCGAGCTGCAGCGTGCGCTCGAACGGCGCCGACCCGCGATCGGCGACGATCGCTCGAGCGATGCGCGGCGCATAGCGCTCCTCGCCGAATTCGCGGAAAATGCGAATCAGTTCGATCTCCGAGGCGCCGTTGACGACATCGGCCGCTGATCGGCCCGTAGCGCCGCTCATGCGCATGTCCAAGGGCCCGTCCTGCATGAAGCTGAAACCGCGCTCGGCGTCGTCGAGTTGCGGCGATGAGACGCCCAGGTCGAACAGGATGCCGTCGAACTGCAGCCCGAGGCGCACCCGGTCGGCGCAAGCGGCAAGCGCCGAGAAGGGGGCGAGAAAAATGCTGACACGCGCATCGGCGCCGAAACGCGCGCGCGCTTCCGATACGGCGAGCGGATCGCGATCGAGGCACAGCAATCGGCCGTCAGCGATGAGCTTCTCCAAAATCGCCCCTGCATGTCCCCCGCGACCAAATGTGGCGTCCATGTACACGCCGTTCGCCCTCACGTTCAACGCTGCCACCGCCTGCATGAGCAATACCGGTGCATGAACTTCTGCCGACACCGGGCCGCTCACGAACGCTTACAGCGACAGCTTTTCAAGTTCAGCGGGCAAATCAGTGGCGGAATCCTCATTCGCGAGCCATTGGTCGCGACGCTCGTTCCAACGCGCCTCATCCCACAACTCGAAGCGGTGTCCTTGACCGATCAACATGGCGTCGCGCGTCAGCAAGCCGAACTCACGCAAATTCGGCGGCAACAACAGACGGCCGTGCGCATCGAGTTCCAGATCCGTCGCATGTCCGACCATGAGGCGCTGCAAGCGCCGGGCCTGCGGATCGAAACTCGGCAAACCCATCAATTTGCGCTCGATCTCCTCCCAATCCGGCATGGGGTAGATCAGCAGGCACTGATCTTTGTCGACCGTAATGACCAATTTGCCGCCGCAACGCTCTTGCAACCGGTCGCGGTAGCGGGTCGGCATGACCATCCGACCTTTGGCATCCAGCGTTAGTTTGTTGGCACCGCGAAACATTTGTATGGATGGGTCGTTGCAACCCATTCTCTCCCACTTTTTCCCACCTGGCGCCACTATAGGGACCGCACCGCCGACGGTCAACGTCTTAAGTTAAAAAAACCCCGTAATGACAGAGACTTAGGTCACATTTTCAAATGAATGCGCGTGGCGCGCATGTGACTGTGTTTTGAATCAATCTCTTAGGCGCTATTCGTGAAATACGCCGCAGCATCAAAAAGTCTCGAACGTCGGCGAACGTCGGCGAATGAGACCAGAACGTGAAAAGGGAGTCGGCCGTTAAGCCGGGTTCTGTCGTGGGCAGCCATTCCTCTGGGATGCGCGTCGCCGCGCACCTCTAGCGACCTACCCGGAAGCCCATGTGGGCCACATGTCGCGGCCATCGGCGCCGCTCGCTTCCCTATTTGGTCTTGCTCCAGGTGGGGTTTGCCGTGCCACGAGTGTTACCACCCGCGCGGTGCGCTCTTACCGCACCATTTCACCCTTACCGTTGCCGCTTGCGCGGCACTTAGGCGGTATCTTTCTGTTGCACTGTCCGTGGGCTCACGCCCCCCAGGCGTTACCTGGCACCTCGCCCTATGGAGCCCGGACTTTCCTCCATGTGCTTACGCACACAGCGACTGCCTGGCCGACTCTTGGGACGGCACCATACGCAGGAATGTCCCTAAATGCGATAGCTGTTGCCGCCGACGCCCTATAACGAACGACGACCTATGACGGATGACGCTCAAGGCGAGCCGGATTCCTGTTTGAGGCGCAGCGCGCTCTTATAGGCTTCGTTGTCGCGCGCACCGAGTATCTGCGCGGCGAGCCGCGCTGCCTGTTTGAGCGGCAGTTCAGCGAGCAGCAGCCCCAAGACGCGATCCAATTCGGCGCTGCCCTGCTGCTGCTGCGGCGGCGGCTCGCCTGCAATCACGAGGACGATCTCGCCGCGCGCGAAGTCAGCATCCTGCCGCGAGCGCACGCAGAGTTCGGCGAGCGAACCGCGATACAGGCTTTCATGCAATTTGGTCAATTCACGCGCGACCACGGCGCGGCGCTCAGGTCCGAACGAGTCCCGGCAATCTTCGAGCGCCTCGACGATCCGATGCGGCGATTCATAGAAGACCAGCGTGCGCGCCTCCGCACAGAGCGACTCCAATCGCGCGCGCCGCGCCGCGCCGCGCGCCGGCAAAAAGCCCTCGAAACAAAACCGATCGGTCGGCAGCGCCGCGATCGAAACGGCGGCAATCGCCGCGCAAGGACCCGGAATCGCGACGATTTCGATGCCCGCGGCGGCGGCGGCACCGACGAGTTCATAGCCTGGGTCGCTGATCGCGGGCGTGCCGGCGTCGCTGACGAGCGCGATCGATTCGCCGGCTTGCATGCGCGCGACCAGTTCGGGAGATCGATGCCGCTCGTTGTGATCATGCAAGGAGAGCGTCGGCGTGGCGATGCCGAAATGGCGCAGCAGCGTGCCGGTGCGACGTGTGTCCTCAGCGGCAATCAAACTGCAGGTCCGCAACATATCGCCGGCGCGCGGACTGAAGTCGCCCAAATTGCCGATCGGCGTCGCAACCACGTAGAGCCGCCCCGCGGCGCTGTTTGCCACTATAATCACACCCAATTATTTCGAGCTGAAGTGGGTTGCAGAGTATGGTAGCGATCGGTCGACGTCTATGCTTCGTGCTCTGCATCGTGCTCGGCGTATCGTCGATGCAGCTCGGATGCAGCCTCATGCAATCGGAGCAAGCGCCGGCCAACACGCGCGCGCACGTCGAGCGACTCGTGCAGGGCGGCAAGCACGCCGAAGCGGCGCGCGGCTACGCGGAGCTGGCGGCGGCATCGCCGGCGGACCACGATTATTTTCAGCTGCAGAGCGCCGACCAGTGGATCGCGGCCGGCAATGAGCCGGAAGCGCGCCAGGCGCTCGCCGCGGTTTCCCCGGAGGCGCGCGCCAAGCTGCCGATTCTGCGGGCGCTGGTTGCCGCGGAATTGGCGTACGCCGAAAACGATGGCGCGCGCTCGATCCGCGAGCTCGATCAAATCCCCGTGCCGAACCAAGCCGACGAGGCACAGATGTTTTGGTGGATACGCGGCAAGAGCGCATTCCTGGCCGGACACCCCGTTGAAGGCGCGCGCGCCTATGTCGAGCGCGAGCGCTGGCTCGCGGATCCGGCGATGTTGCGCGCGAGCCGTCAAGAGCTGTTCGCGCGAATTCGCGCCGCTGCGGAACACGGCAATTCATTGAAGGTACCGCCGAAGACCGATGCGATCGTTGCGGGTTGGCTCGAGCTGGGGCCGGTCGCCGAGGAGCTCGCGCGCAATCCGATGCACGCCAGTGCGGCGCTCGCGAGTTGGCGTCTGCGCTACCCGCAGCACCCCGCCACCGACAGCGTGCTGGCGGCGGCTGAGACTCAGCTGGTCGCGGCGACCGCATTCCCGGATCAGATCGCCCTGCTGTTACCGCTATCGGGCCCGGCTGAAACGGTCGGTGTCGCGGTACGCGACGGTTTCATCGCCGCCTATTTGCAGCAAGATCCGAATTCGCGGCCGCATTTGCGGATCTACGACGTCGCCGCCGAAACGGTCGCGAATGCCTATAGCCACGCGATCTCGGACGGCGCGGGCTTCGTCGTCGGCCCGCTCACGAAGGAAGATGTCGCCGCCCTCGCACCGCTCACGGCCGGGCGCACGCCGGTACTCGCATTGAATTTTCTCGGCGAGTCGACGGCCGTCGCGCACAACTTCTATCAATTCGCGCTGCTGCCCGAGGACGAAGCCCGCATGGTGGCGCGCAAAGTCGTCGCGGACGGCAAGCTCAAGGGCGTCGCGATCTTGCCCGACGGCGAATTCGGCGATCGCGTCAGTGCGGCGTTCGCGGACGAGCTGTCGCGTCTGGGCGGCACGCTGCTCGACACTCAGCACTACGAATCACAGCGTGCCGATTTCTCGGACATCATCAAGCAGGCGCTGCAGATCCACACCGTCAAGGGCGAGCCCGAGACGCACCGCCCGGACGCGGAGTTCGTGTTCATCGCCGGCAACCCGGGTGCCGCGCGGCAGATCGTCCCGCAGCTGAAATTCCACTACGCCGCGGACCTGCCCGCGTACGCGACGTCTTACAGCTTCGAGCCCGACCCGAGCGCGAATAGCGACATCGACGGCCTGTTCTTTCCGGACATGCCCTGGATGATTTCCAGCGATCCGGTCACCGCGCAGATCCGCGATTCCGTACGCAAGGCGTGGCCTGAATTCACGACGCGCCGCAACCGGCTCTATGCTTTCGGCTTCGACGCGTTCCGGCTGGTGCCGATCTTGCGCGGAAAATCCTCGATCCCCGAGGGCGGGATCGCCGGCGTCACCGGGCAGCTGCACGTCGATGATCACAATCGCATACGTCGCGAACTCGAGTGGGCGCAAATCAAGAACGGGATGCCGGTCGGCCTTTGACGGCGCGTCTCAAGACTGCGCGTCGGCGTGGCGCTTGACGACCTCGTAGAGAAACCGTCGGCCGTTCAACAGCGATTGCCGGCGTATGCGTTCATTGAGACCGTGCGCATGACTGCCCTCGGCATCGTGAAACATGCCGGACTGGCCGTAGGTCGGCAAGCGGTGTGCGTTGAGGTAGCAGCCGGCGAGCAGACCAAGGATCGTCGCAGTGAAGGGATTCGTCATATGTATCTCGTCACGGCGGGGTGCTCATTGTGCCCAATCCGGATCGGTCTAGGTATATCCCAAGCTTGCAACGCGCAGCCACTTTGGTAGCGTGGCGCCCGATATTGCATGTCATAATCAACGCACCCTATCGGTACTCATGAGGTTTAATCCAATGAAACAGACATTCTCCCGCCGCACTGTCGTCAGCGGCGCGTTTTGCGCGGTCGCGCTGATCCCGGCGCTCGGTGTGATCTCGACCAGCGAGGCAGCCCCGGCGCTCCAGCCCCTCGATCAGAACGATCCGATGGCGAAGAGTTTCGGCTACCTCAACGATACGACCAAGGTCGATGCGGGCGCGTATCCGAGCCATAAGGCGGATCAAGTCTGCTCCAACTGCGCGCAATTCGTGGCGATGGCCGGAGCTGCAACCGGCGGTTGTAATGTGTTTCCGGGAAAGAGCGTCCAAAAGAACGGCTGGTGCAAGGTCTGGGCGAAGAAGCCAGCCTAGGGCAATACGATCGGCGGCAATATTGCTGCGAACGCACGCGATATTGCCGCCGACACGAGACACGAGCCGGCGCATGCTGTGCTCGTGGCTAAGGGCGACGATTTGCGGCAGCGACGCGGCCGCACCGCGGAACGATTGGCCGAATTGCATGTCCTCGCGGCGGGCCTCCAGGTGGTCGCGCGCAATTTCCGCTGCCGCGCCGGCGAACTCGATTTGATATGCAGCGACGGCCGATATCTGGTCGTCGTCGAGGTGAGGCAGCGCAGTCGCCGCGAATTCGGCGGACCGCTCGCCTCCATCGGAGGACCCAAGCAACGGCGCATTAGCCGCACAACCGAATACTTCCGGTTGTGCTCGCAGCAATGGGCCGACCGCCCGGTGCGCTTCGACGTCGTCGCGGTGCTCGGCGAACCCGACGCCGAGCACGAACTGATCTGGATTCGGGACGCGTTTCGCGTCTGAGCCGGGTCGCCGCGCATTGCACCGCGCCGCGCATTGCACCGCGCCGCGCATTGCGCCGCGGCGCCGCGCTACTTGACGACTTGAAGTTTCGGCCGCTTGCGCGGTGTCGGTGTCGACGTGCCGTTGGACGGGGCCGCCGCGGGCGGCCCGCCGCCCGGATCCGGATCCGCGTCGCCCTCGGGGAAAATCATGCCCTGCCCCGTCTCACGCGCGTAAATCCCCAGCACCGCGCGCACCGGCACCTGCACCGCGAACGAGACGCCGCCGAAACGCGCCTCGAAAGTCACGCAGTCGTTGCCGAGCTTCAACACCTGGGTCGCGCTGTAGCTGATGTTGAGAACGATCTTGCCGTCCTTGACGTATTGGCGCGGCACGGTGACGCCTTCGGCCGTGGCGTCGACCACGATGTGCGGGGTCTCGCCGCTATCGGTTATCCACTCGTGCAGTGCGCGCAAAAGATAAGGACGACGCGGCTTCAATGACGCAATCCCCGCTCCGCATCCGTCAAACAAGCGCGGAACGTCGAGCGCGCAAAAATCGAATTCATGTATTTGATGATGGGCTGCGCTTGAGCCGGCAGTTCGATGCCGTAAGCCTGCAGCCGCCATAGTATGGGCGCAATACTCGCATCCACGAGCGAGAACTCGTCGCTCAGAAAAAACGGTTTGGCCTTGAAGACTTCCGCGCTCGCGCAAATCGCCTCGCCGAGGACCTTGCGGCTATGCGCCGCGACTTTACCGTGCGGGTCGGCCTCGATGTCATGGGCCAGCGCATACCAATCGCGTTCGATCCTATACAGCGCGACTCGAAACTGCGCACGCGTAACGGGATCGATGGGCATCAGCGGCGGATGGGGAAATCGCTCGTCCAAATACTCGATGATGACGCGCGAATCGTACAGCACGAGGTCCCGGTCGACGAGCGTCGGAACGCTGTGATACGGATTCAGATCGAGCAAATCTTCCGGCAGCTTGGCCGGATCCACATTGACGAGCTCGATCGCAATGCCTTTTTCCGCCAACACCAATCGAGTCCGATGACTCCAGGGATCAGTCGGCGCAGAAAATAATGTCATGACCGATCGACGTACCACTAACGCAATCTCCAGAGAGCATCCGGCCCACAATCACCACGGCGCTAGTGTACGTCCTTCCAATATTCCTTCTTCAATAAATACGCGATTACGAGGAAAACCAGCAAGAACGCGATCACGTATATTCCCAGCGACTGCCGCTTCGCCTTGATGGGCTCGCCGGCATAATCGAGGAAATTCGCGATGTCCCGCACGAATTGGTCATATTCCTCCGGTTTCAGCGAACCGGGAAGCAGAGGCTCGACGCCGGTCAAGACGACCTTTGCCTCGCCGTCGACGGTCTCGTTCTTGAATACCGGCTTTTGGAGGCCCTGCTGCGATTGCAGCACGAACGGCATCGAGGCATTGGGCAGAACCATGTTGTTCACGCCCCAGGGCGCGCTCTTGTCGAGGTAAAACCCCTTCAAAAACGAGTAGATGTAGTCGACGCCCTTGGCCCGCGCGGTCAGCGACAAATCCGGGGGCCGCTTGCCGAACCACGTTGCCGAGTCCGCCGGCATCGCGGAATTGATGCCGTCGAAGGGCTTCTCCGACGTGAACATCAGACTCGCGGCCACCTCGGCCGCCGGAATCTTCAAGTCCTCGCCCAGCCGGTTGTAGCGCAAATACTTCAAGGAATGGCAGCCCGAGCAATAGTTCATGAAGTTGCGGGCGCCGCGCTGCAGGGACTCGGTATCGGTGATGTCGGTGCCCGCGTGCTGATAGCTCTCGCCTTCCTCGGCGAGCGCCATACCGGCCGGCAGTATCCAAGCCGCCAGCAGTACCGCCGGCAATGCTATGTGCTTGTGCATGTCACGTGACCCTTTGCGGCACCGGCTTCACATTGTCGAGCTTCGTGTACCAGGGCATCAGCAAAAAGAACGCGAAATACAGCGTAGTGCAGATTTTTGCGAGAAACGGGTAGATTCCCGACGGCGGCTTCATGCCGCAAAGTCCCAGAATGACGAAGGCAACCGAGAAAATCGCCAGTGCGATCTTGTAGACCGGTCCGCGATAGCGAATCGACTTGACGGGCGAACGGTCGAGCCAGGGCAGAAAGAATAGCACCATGACTGCGCTGCCCAAGACGAGAACACCCCAGACCTGCGTGCCGGCGAACGAGGGAACGGCCCGCAGCATCGCGTAGTATGGCGTGAAGTACCAGACCGGCGAGATGTGCGGCGGAGTCTGCAGCAGATTCGCGGGCTCGAAGTTCGGCGCCTCGAGAAACATGCCGCCGAACGTCGGCGCAAAGAATATCACGCCGCAAAACAGCAGCAGAAACACCACGATGCCGACGAGATCCTTGACCGTGTAATAGGGGTGAAACGGAATGCCGTCGAGCGGATGGCCGTCGGCGCCCTTGTGCTCCTTGATTTCGATGCCGTCGGGATTGAGCGAACCGACTTCGTGCAGGGCCATGAGATGCGCGATCGCGAGGAAGATCAGGGCGATCGGCAACGCCGCGACGTGCAGCGCGAAGAATCGATTCAAGGTGGCGTCGGCGATCACGTAGTCGCCGCGGATCCACTCGACCAAAGCGCCGCCGATCACGGGCAGGCTGCCGAACAGGGATACGATGACCTGCGCACCCCAGAAGCTCATGTTGCCCCAGGGCAGCACATAGCCCATGAAGGCCTCGGCCATCAGCAGCACGAATATCACACAGCCGAAAATCCACAGCAGCTCGCGCGGCTTGCGCGCCGAACCGTAGAGCAGCGCACGGAACATGTGCAGGTAGACGACGATGAAAAATGCCGAAGCGCCGGTCGAATGCATGTACCGGATCAGCCAGCCCCAATCGACGTCGCGCATGATGTATTCCACCGATGCGAATGCCTCGGCGGCCGAGGGCTTGTAGCTCATCGTCAAGAAAATGCCCGTGACCAATTGATTCACGAGCACGACGAGCGACAGGACGCCGAAGTAGTACCAGAAGTTGAAATTCTTCGGCGCGTAATATTCGGAGACCTGTTCACGCCACAATTTCGACAGCGGGAAGCGCGCGTCGATCCATCCAAGCAATCCGCCGGCATCGCCCGAACCGGTATTTTCAGGTACTACGGCCATCTTAAGATGCCTCTGTTACGTCGACGCCGATGACGATGTGCGCGTCGGCCGAGATCGCGTACGGCGGCACCGTCAGATTCGTCGGCGCCGGCTGGGACTTGTAGACGCGCCCCGAGATGTCGTACTTCGAGCCGTGGCAGGGACAATAAAACCCGCCCGGCCAGTTTCGCCCCAGATCGACGCCCCCGAGCTGCGAGGCGTCATTGGGTTCGAATGCGGCGAGCGGCGAGCAGCCGAGATGCGTGCACACCGCGAGGCCTACCCAGAACTCGGGGTTGCGCGCGCGCGCGGCGCCGGCCGACTTGATGTAGGCGGGTTGCGTCGATGAGTTCGACTCGGGGTCGGCGAGCACCGCGTCGTGGCCGCCCAGCAGTTCGAGCACGCTCTTGGGCCTTCTCACGACGAAGACCGGCTGGCCGCGCCATATGAGCTTCAACATCTGCCCTTCCTCGAGCTTCGAGGCATCGACGTCGACGGGGGCTCCGAGCGCTTTGGCGCGGGCGCTGGGCTGCCAAGAAGCCAAAAACGGCACGGCCGCGAAGGCCACGCCAACCGCCCCGGTGCCGACAGTGGCGATCGTCAGCAAGCGACGCCGACTGTGGTCGACCTGATCATTCATGCGCCTGTCCCCAAAACTTTTTAACGATTCCATTGACAAATCTTGACCGAAACAAAACATTGCATGGTGTTTCGGAAAGAATTAGCGGAGCGCATTATACACAGGACTTAGGCGTCGCTGCGGGCGAGAGACCCCGGAGCATGGGTTCGAGGAAATGAATTGAAGAACACGCGCGTTATCGTGGGGTTTTTGGCCAGGGCGATCATCATCGGGCTGGCCGCGGCGTTTCTGATTGTCTGGTGGAAGCCTTCATTATTGGGGGCGAATCAGGCGGCCGCGGATTCCGCGCAGCGCAAGTCCGTCCAGACGCCCAAGCCGACCGCTGCAATCGAAGCGCCCGCGCCGACGCCCGTGGTCATCGCGAGTTTCGCCGACGCCGTGGCGCGTGCAACTCCGGCCGTCGTCAACATCTATACGGCGCGCGTCGTCACGGAGAAAACCCAGGCGGCGCCGCTCCAACAATTGTTCGGCGATTATTGGCCCACCTACCGGCAGCACGTCGAGCGCAGTTTGGGTTCCGGCGTCATCGTCTCCGATTCCGGCACGATCGTGACCAACCAGCACGTGATCGCCGGCGCCGATTCGATCAAGGTGTCGCTCGCGGACGGCCGCATCGCCGACGCCAAGATCGTGGGACAGGACCCCGACACGGATCTAGCCGTGCTGCATCTGTCGATCGGCAAGCTGCCGACCATGCCCATGGGACGCTCCGACACCTTGCGCGTCGGCGATATCGTGCTTGCCATCGGCAACCCGTATGGACTCGGTCAAACGGTGACTCAGGGCATCGTCAGCGCCACCGGGCGCGGCCAGCTCGGGCTCGCAACCTTCGAGAATTTCATTCAAACCGACGCGGCGATCAATCTCGGCAACTCCGGCGGCGCGCTCATCGATGCGCGCGGCTCCTTGGTCGGCATCAATACCGCAGTGCTGAATCGCTCCACCTATGGCGGAGCGGGACCCGAGGGCATCGGCTTCGCGATCCCCGTCAATCTCGTGCGCGGCGTCACGGAGCAAATCCTCGCGCACGGCCACGTGGTGCGGGGCTGGCTCGGACTCGTCCCCCAAGACCTCACCGACGAGCAGGCGGCACAACTCGGCATCGTCGCCGGCGGTGGCGTCACGGTCGTCAACATTTTGTTGAAGAGCCCTGCGTTCGATGCCGGCATTAGGCCCGGCGACTTGATCACGCGCTTGGATGGCGAACCGGTCAAGAGCGCACAGGAAGTCGTCAGCCGCGTCGCCGCCCTCAAGCCCGGCGCCAACGTTTCGATCGAGGGGCGCCATGGGACGAGCACGTTCAAATACACGCTCAAGGTCATCGAGCGGCCGACGCGCGACGTGCAGGGCGCCGGGTAAGCTGCGCGCCGTCGTGCGAGTCGCGCTGCGCCGTGCCGTGCCGTGCCGTGCCGTGCCGCGCCGTGCCGTGCCGCTTCGAGTCTAACCAGGCGTGCGGCGTATTTTCGCGCCCAGTTGTTGCAATTTTTCCTCGATGGCCTGGTAGCCGCGATCGATATGGTAGATCCGTTCAATTTCGGTGCGGCCTTCGGCGACCAGCGCCGCCAAGATCAGGCTCGCCGAGGCGCGCAGGTCGGTTGCCATCACGGGCGCGGCGGTGAGGCGCTCGACGCCCTTGATGATCGCGGTATTGCCCTCGAGCCGGATCTCTGCGCCCATGCGGCGCATCTCGAGCATGTGCATGAAGCGATTCTCGAAAATCGTTTCGATAATGGTCCCGACGCCGTCCGCAACGGTGTTCAGCGCGGCGAATTGCGCCTGCATGTCGGTCGGAAACGCCGGATAGGGAGCGGTTCGAATATCCACGGATTTGGGTCGGCGCCCGCGCATATCGACCTCGATCCAGGTATCTCCCACGGCGATCTTGGCGCCGGCCTCCTGCAGTTTCACGATCACCGCATCGACGTGCTCCGGTCGCGTGTTCTTGACGCGAACGTGACCGCCGCTGATGGCACCCGCAACCAAATAGGTTCCTGTCTCGATGCGATCGGGAAGCACTTCGTAACGCGTGCCATGCAGGCGTTCGACGCCCTGGATGACGATCTTATCGGTACCGGCGCCCTGAATTTTCGCGCCCATGCTGATCAAAAAATTCGCCAAATCGACGACTTCGGGTTCCCGCGCAGCATTGTCGAGCACCGTTTCGCCGTCGGCCAGCGTCGCCGCCATCATGAGATTTTCGGTCCCGGTCACGGTCACGGTATCGAGCACCAGGTGAGCGCCCTTCAGGCGGCTCGCGCGCGCCTTGATGTAGCCGTTCTCGATGTGAATGTCCGCGCCCATCGCCTGCAGCCCTGCGACGTGGATGTTGACGGGGCGCGCGCCGATCGCGCATCCGCCCGGCAGCGATACGTCTGCCGATCCAAAACGCGCCAATAACGGTCCCAAGACGAGAATCGAGGCGCGCATGGTCTTGACCAGCTGATAGGGCGCGAAGTATTCCTTGATCGTCGAGGAATCCACTTCGATGCACATCTTCTCGTCGACGGTCACGGAGACGCCCATGCGGCCCAGCAATTCGATCATCGTCGTAACGTCTTGCAAATGCGGCACGTTGGCGATGGTCACCGGCCCTTCGGCGAGCAGACATCCGGCTAAAATCGGCAGCGTCGCATTCTTGGAGCCGGAGATGCGGATCTCGCCGTCGAGCGCGATGCCTCCTTGGATTTGTAATTTGTCCATCAGCGCTTGGCCTGCGACGCGAACTCTTCCGGCGTGAACACCTGCAAGGCCAACGCGTGAATCTCGTTGCCGACGGCCGCGCCCAGCGCCGCGTAGACGAGCTGGTGGCGCTGCACGGCCCGTTTGCCCGCAAACGCGCTCGATACGACCATGGCCTCGAAATGCACGTTGTCGGGGCTCGTGACCGTGGCCGTGCTGCCCGCAACACCGGCCTGTATCAGCGCCGCTACCTGGTGTGGATTCATGTTATTTCCTCAAATGAGACTAGTGTACAAAGAAAGCAGGCAGCGGCCCAATCGGCGCAAGCCGCGCGGTCGCGCTATCATTGAGGCATGGACAGCGCCCTGACGGACGAGAATCTGGTTGACGTTGCCCGCCAGGCGCTCGGCATCGAAATCGAGGGTCTGCAGGCCCAACTGCCTCGCTTAGGCGCGGAGTTTGCGCGCGCCTGCCGTATCTGTCTCGATTGTCGGGGCCGGATCGTCGTCACCGGGATGGGCAAGTCGGGCCATATCGCCGGCAAAATCGCGGCGACGCTCGCGAGTACCGGCACCCCGGCGTTCTTCGTGCATCCCGGAGAAGCGAGCCACGGGGACATCGGCATGATCACGCGCGAGGACGCGGTGCTGGCCTTGTCGAACTCCGGAGAGACCGACGAGATACTCACGATCATCCCGGTCATCAAACGCCTTGGGGTGCCGCTGGTCACATTGACCGGCAATCCGAACTCGACGCTCGCGCGCATGTCCACGGTGCATCTGGACATCGGCGTGCCCGCCGAGGCGTGTCCGCTCAATTTGGCGCCAACCGCGAGCACGACGGCTGCCTTGGGCGTCGGGGACGCTCTCGCGGTCGCGCTATTGAAAGCGCGCGGCTTTACGGAGGAGGACTTCGCACGATCGCATCCGGCCGGCCTGTTGGGCCGGCGCCTGCTTCTGCGCGTGAAGGACGTCATGCGCACGGGCAGCAACGTGCCAAAGGTCCTCGCGGATACGCCTCTGTCGGAAGGGCTCATGGAAGTGACCCGCAAGGGCCTCGGCATGACGGCGGTCGTCGATTCGGACGAGCGGGTCATCGGCATTTTCACGGACGGCGATTTGCGCCGGGCGCTCTACGCGTCCGCGGATTTGCGCGCGACACCGATGCACGAGCTCATGACTCGCCGCGCAAAAACCGTGCAAGCGACGATGCTTGCGGCCGAAGCGGTGCACCTCATGGAGCAACACCGAATTACTTCGCTGCTGGTCGTGGATGCGGATGAACGCGTCGTCGGAGCGCTCAACGTGCACGACCTGATGCGCGCGGGTGTGGTTTGAGCGCGCGCAACGCAACTCCGCTCGCGAAGATCCAACTGCTGGTACTCGACGTCGACGGTGTGCTCACGGATGGCAGCTTGTATTTTGGCGCGCGCGGCGAGTCGCTCAAGGTTTTCAACGTGCGCGACGGCCACGGCATCAAACTGCTCATGGGACAAGGCGTGCAGATTGCCATGTTCAGCGGACGCCGATCCGCTGCTGTCACGGCGCGCGTGCGCGAGCTGAAGGTGCGTCACGTCGTCCAGGGCTGCGCCGACAAACTGCAGGCTTTGCGCGATCTATGCGCGCGCCTTGGGCTCGACCCCCTGGCCTGCGCCTGCATCGTCGATGACACGCCCGATTTGCCGCTGATGTCGGCCGTCGGCTTCGCCGCTGCGGTCGCCGACGCGCACCCGCTCGTCCTGAGGGCCGCGCATTGGGTCGCCAAGGCGGCGGGCGGCCGCGGTGCGGTGCGGGAACTGTGCGACGCGCTACTGCGCGCCCGCGCGCGCAGCCATTAGATGATGTTTCGAATCCTGACCGTGCTCGCAGTGATCGGCCTGGCGGTCAGCACGTGGATATTGAGCAATCCCGGAGCCCCACCCGCGCAGTCCAGCGCAAACCCGGTGGACAGCCCCGGCTATTATCTGAAGAACGCGGTCCTTACCGACTACGACGCGGCGGGCGATCCCAGCGTCCGCATCGAGGCGGAACGCATCGACCAAATCGGCCATAGCAACGAGGTCGCGCTCGTCAATGTACAGATCAATTATCAAGCGCCGGGCGGCCAGTCGTGGGTGATGATCGGCGATACGGCGCACGTGCAGTCCGGAGGCAAGGTCGTCGACATCAGCGGCAACGTGCGCCTACAGGGCGTCGATCGAGAGCACCCGGGCACGGCAATCATTCGAACCGATACGTTGAGTTATGACATTCCCAACGAGGTGGCGAGTACACAAAGCGACGTGCGCATCGAATTCGCACGGCATACCTTGACCGCCCGCGGTCTCGTCGCAAATTTGCAGGCGCACACCGTGCGCCTGGAGTCGCGAGTCAATGGCCGCTTCCTGCCGTAACGCGCTCATCTTGCTGCTTTGTCTATCCGCGGGCGCCGAACGCGCGCTCGGCAGCACCGACCCGGCGAGGCAGCTGCCGATATTGCTCGACGCGCAATCATCCGAAGTCGATTACCTCAAGAACGAGCTGCTGTTTCACAAGGTGAAGATTTCGCAGGGCGGCATGTCGGTGTCGGCGGATCAGGCACAAGCGAACGGGCAATCGACCGATTTGAATTTCGAGGACAGCCACTGGGTGTTTCGGGGCAACGTCAAGATTGCGATGGATCAAGGCCAACTCGAATCCGACGAGGCCGATGTGACCTTTGTAAAAAATCTGCTCGCGAAGGCGGTCGTTACCGGCAAACCGGCGGCCTTCGTGCAGCATGACCCCAAGAACGGCAAGCCCGTGCAGGGGCATGCCGAGGTCATCGAATACGACGTCGACAAGGCCACGATCATGCTGTCGAAAGATGCATGGATCAGCAACGGCCCGGACGAAATTCGCGGTGAAACACTCAAATACAATTTGCTCGAAAAGAAAATGTTCGCGAACCCATCCGAGCAAAATTCGCAGCGCGTGCACATCACGATCACGCCGCCCCCGCCAACGCCCAAACCATGAGCCTGCTGCGAGCCCTGAACCTAGCCAAGAGCTACAAGTCGCGCCAGGTGCTGCGTGACTTGTCCCTGCAAGTCGCGAGCGGCGAAGTCGTCGGCCTGTTGGGGCCGAACGGCGCCGGAAAAACCACGGCTTTTTACATGATCGTCGGTTTGACGCCCTGCGAGCATGGGGAAATCATGTTGGACGGTCGCGACATCGGCCGCCTGCCGATGCACCGCCGCGCGCAGTTGGGCTTGGGCTACTTGCCGCAGGAACCGTCCATATTTCGCAAATTGTCGGTCGAGGACAACATTCTGGCGATTCTGGAGACTCGCCCCAAGCTCGATTCCACGGCGCGCCACGAACGCCTGGAAGAGTTGCTCGAGGAGTTGCATATCGGCCACGTGCGCCAGAGCGCAGGCTTGAGTCTGTCCGGCGGCGAGCGGCGGCGCGTCGAAATCGCCCGCGCCCTGGCCGCCGATCCGCGATTCATCCTGCTGGATGAGCCTTTTGCCGGCGTCGACCCCCTGTCGGTCGGCGATATCCAGCGCATAATCAAGCACTTGTCGAGCAAGGGGATTGGAGTGCTGATTACCGATCATAATGTCCGGGAGACGCTCGGAATTTGCGAGCGCGCATACATCGTCAGTCAGGGAATTGTGATTGCATCAGGATCTGCGGAACAGATTCTTGCTAACCCACAGGTTCGTGAGGTGTACTTGGGACAGGATTTCAAACTGTAGGCTCTGGAACCGTAGAATCGTATGATGAAGCCGAGTCTGCAGCTTCGAATCGGGCAGCAGCTGACGATGACGCCGCAGCTGCAACAGGCTATTCGCTTACTGCAGTTGCCTGCGTTGGATTTGCAAGCGCACGTGCGCGAAACCCTCGAAACCAATGTGATGCTGGAGGCCGAAGAGGATCTCGGCGAAGCTGCGCCGGCCGAAGTCGTGCGTGAACCCGAGGACACCGCCGCAGTCCGCGAGGAATATGCCGAACTCGACGGGCACTCGACGGCGGCAGGCGATGAGCGCGAGGAGCCCGAGGTCGAAATCGCCGACGAAGCCTGGGGAGAACAGACGACGGGGCCGTCGGACACCTCCTGGTCCGGCGACGACGATCGTAGCGGCGATTTCAGCGACCGGCACGTGGAAACGCTGCAGGAACAGCTGATCGACCAGCTCGAGCTCGCCCATTTGTCCGCAATCGACCTTGCGATCGCCCGCGTCATCGCCGACGCGATCTCCGACGACGGCTACCTGCTCGACGACCTCGAGAACATCCGCGCAAGCCTGTTGCCTGAAATCGACGTGCCCGTCGCCGAAGTGGAGAGAGTGCTGCGCATCGTGCAGGGATTGGAGCCGGCGGGCATCGGTGCGCGAAATTTGAGCGAATGCATCGCTCTGCAACTGCGCCAGCTCGACCCGGCAACCCCGGCGAGGGACATCGCGATACGCGTGGCTCTCGAGCATTTGGACCTCGTTGCCGGACAGCAGCTCGTGCTGCTGCGGCGGCAACTACGCTGCAACGAAACCGACCTGGAGATGGCGCTCGCGCTGGTGCGCTCGTGCCACCCGCGTCCCGGCAGTGCGGTCAGCTCCGGACAAGCCGAGTACGTGATCCCCGACGTTTTCGTGCGCCGCACCGAACACGGCTGGATCGTCGAGGTCAATCAAGCGACCGTGCCGCGCGTGCGCGTCAATCAGACCTACGCAAATTTGGTGTCGCGATCCCCCGATCACGCGATGCTGCGCACGCAGCTGCAGGAAGCGCGCTGGCTGATGCGCAGCCTCGAGATCCGCAGTGAAACCCTGGTCAAAGTCGCCCGCTGCATCGTGCAGCGCCAAACGAGCTTTTTCGAGCGCGGCGAAGAGGCGATGGAACCGCTGATCCTCAAGGACGTCGCGGCGGCCGTGGAAATGCACGAGTCGACGATATCGCGCGTCACGACCGCCAAGTACATGCACACGCCGCGGGGCGTGTTCGAGTTCAGATATTTTTTCTCGAGCCATGTCGCGGCCGCGGACGGGACGGAAATGTCCTCGACGGCGATACGCGCCAAAATTCGCAAATTGATCACTCACGAAAATTCGGATAATCCGCTCAGCGACAGCAAACTGGCGGAGATTTTGTCGAGCGAAGGCATCCCGGTGGCCCGCCGGACCGTCGCCAAGTATCGAGAGGGGATGCAGATCGCCCCGTCGAACGAACGCAAGCGAGCTGCAGCTCGTGCGTCCTAGGAACCTTAAGTGTGTTGGAGGTATTTCATGCAGATCGATCTCAGCGGTCACCACGTGGAAATCACACCCGCGCTGCGCGGCTATGTGTCCAAGAAATTCGAAAAGATTTCTCGGCATTTCGAGCAACTGATCGACGTCCATTGCATTCTCACCGTCGAAAAGTTGCGCCATAAGGCCGAGGCCACGCTGATGCTGCGCGGCAATAAGATCTATGCCGACGCCATCGACGGAGATATGTACGCCGCCATCGATGCACTTGCCGACAAGCTGGACCGCTGCGTGAAAAAACACAAGGAGAAGTCCGGGGATCATCACGCCGAACAAGTCATCAAGGCGCGCCTTTCTTGAGTCACCGGGCGCGTTGCCGATGCGCCTGATCATCGTCAGCGGCCTCTCGGGCTCCGGCAAGAGCGTGGCCTTGCACATGCTGGAGGACATCGACTACTACTGCGTCGATAACATTCCCGCAGCGCTGCTCAAGCCGTTGATATCGCACACCGTCCGCGGTAGCGGGGACACTTACCCGCGGACCGCGGTCGGGCTGGATGCCCGCAACCGTGCCAACGAGATCGAGACGGTCCCCGACCTCGTCGATGAATTGCGCCGCAGCGGCATCAGTTGCGACGTTCTGTATCTGCACGCGAGCGACGAGGTACTGCTCAAACGCTACGCCGAGACGCGCCGCAAACATCCGCTGCTATCCGAGGGCATCAGCTTGCGCGAAGCGATCGCCTCGGAGCAGCGGCTGCTCGAACCGATCATCAAGGCTGCGGATCTGGTCATCGATACGTCGAACATGGGCGTGCACGCGCTGCGCGAACTGATTCGCGAACGCATCGACCGGCGCCAGGAAGGGCGACTATCGCTGATGTTCGAGTCGTTCGGCTTCAAACACGGGATTCCGGGCGACGCCGACTTCGTGTTCGACGTGCGCAGCCTGCCGAATCCCTTCTGGGAGCATTCCTTGCGGTCGCAGACGGGTCGCGATGCGCCCGTGGCGGAGTATCTGGCGGGGCATCCGAGCGTGCGCGCGATGATCGCCGATCTGACCGAATTCCTGACGAAACGCATCACCGAATTCGCGTCGGCGAATCGGGGCTACTTGACGATCGCCATCGGCTGCACCGGCGGCCAGCATCGCTCGGTCTATATTGCCGAGCAGCTCGCGGCGCATTTTCGCCGCGTCTATCCACAGGTGCTGACTCGCCACGACGCGCTGCGCCCGGACTAAACCGGCCGCGGCGGCCGGTTTGGAACGCCCAGAGGGCGGCCCCGCAGGGGCGAGGCGCGCAGCGCCGAGTACCAAAGCGCCGCTATCGCAACGCGTCGATCGCCTCATCGAGACCCGCGAGGGTCAGCGGGTACATGCGCCCCTCGAGAAGCTCCCGTGTGATTTCGATCGACGCCACCTGCGGCCAGTGCTGCTTGGGCTGGGGATTGATCCAAGCGAATTTCGGGTAGGCCTTCAGAAGGCGCTGCAGCCAAACTTGGCCGGGTTGCGGATTCCAGTATTCGATGCTGCCCCCGGGTTGTGTGATCTCATAGGGACTCATGGTCGCGTCGCCGACAATGATCAATTTGAAGTCGGGGCCGTAGGTGCGCGTGACGTCGATCGTGCTCAATGCCGCGCCGCGGCGGCGGTTGTCGCGCCACAGATTCTCGTAGGTGAAGTTGTGGAAGTAGAATTGCTCGAGGTGCTTGAATTCGCTGCGCGCGGCCGAGAACAATTCCTCGCAGACGCGGACGTAGGAATCCATGGATCCGCCGACGTCGAGAAGTAGCAACACCTTCACGACATTGTGGCGCTCGGGGACCATCTTGATTTCCAGCCATCCGGCGGCGCGCGCCGTGGCATCGATGGTATCGGTGAGCGCGAACTCCGTGGGCGCGCCGCGCCGCGCGAACCTGCGCAGACGGCGCAACGCGAGCTTCATGTTGCGAGTGCCGAGCTCGACGTCGTCGGCGAGATTCGCGAACTCGCGCTGGTCCCAAATCTTGACCGCGCCGCGATTTTCGCCCGTTTTCTGGCCCATGCGCACGCCCTGAGGATTGTAGCCGTAGGCGCCGAATGTCGATGTGCCCGCCGTGCCTATCCATTTGCTGCCGCCTTGATGCCTGCCCTGCTGCTCCTCGAGCCGCTTCTTGAGCGCCTCCATGAGCGCGTCCCAACCGCCCTGCGCCGTGACTTGCGCTTTCTCCTCCTCGCCGAGGACCCTCTCGGCGAGCCTTTCGAGCCAGTCGGCCGGCAAGGTGCGCGATAGCACCGCGATTACGTCCTCCACCCCGCGGAAATGCCGGGCGAAGGCGCGGTCGAACCGGTCGTATTGGGCTTCGTCCTTGACCAGACAGGTGCGCGACAGGAAGTAGAAGGACTCTGCGTTCTGGCCTCCGATTCCCGCCTTCAAGGCTTCGAGCAAGGTCAGAAATTCCGGCATGGTCGCCGGCACGCCGGCATCGCGCAGCGAAAGGAAGAATCTAACGAGCATTCCTTCGGCCCAGAAACAGCAGCTGTTCGAACAAATGCACATCTTGTTCGTTCTTGAGCAGCGCGCCGTAGAGCGGCGGAATGAGTTTGCGGGCGTCGTCGCCGCGCAGCTGCTCGGGCGCTATGTCCTCGGCGAGAATGAGCTTGATCCAATCGAGGAATTCCGAGGTCGAGGGTTTCTTTTTCAATCCCGGCGTTTCGCGGACCTTGAAGAACAGCGTCAGCGCTTCGCGCAACAGCTCGCGCTTCAGGCCGGGGAAATGCACGTCGACGATCCGGGTCATCGTCGCTTCGTCGGGAAAACGGATGTAATGAAAGAAGCAGCGGCGCAAGAACGCGTCGGGCAGCTCTTTTTCATCGTTGCTCGTGATGACGATCAGCGGCCGGTGCCTGGCGCGCACCGTCTCGCGCGTTTCATAGACGTAGAATTCCATGCGGTCCAATTCGCGCAGCAGATCGTTGGGAAATTCGATGTCCGCCTTGTCCACTTCGTCGATGAGCACGACGGGCTGCGCATCGCAATCGAAGGCCTCCCAGAGCGTGCCCTTCAGAATGTAGTTGCGGATATCCTGGACGCGCGGATCGCCGAGCTGCGAGTCGCGCAAGCGCGAAACCGCATCGTACTCATAGAGACCCTGCTGCGCCTTGGTCGTCGACTTGATGTGCCATTCGAACAGGGGCTTGCCTAGGGACCGTGCGATTTCCGCGGCGAGCAAGGTCTTGCCCGTGCCGGGTTCGCCTTTGATCAGCAGCGGCCGCGACAGCACCATGGCGGCTTTGACCGCGACCATGAGCTCTTCGGTCGCGATGTAGCGCTCGGTTCCCCGGAATTCGAGGTTCACGCCATCACTTTGCCGTGACTTGTACGATCTGCATGGAATTCGTGCCGCCCGAAACGCCGGCCATTGCACCCTTGGTCAGAATGACCAGATCGCCTTCCTTGACGAGATTCAATTTCAGCAATTGGCGAAAGATCGAGTAATAGAATTCCTTCGACGAGCTGTCGATGTCCTCGTAGGCAACCGGATAGACGCCGCGGTATAGCGTGACGCGGTGGCGCGTGATCTCCTGGCGCGTGAACGCGTAGATCGGGATGTCCGAGCGCACCCGCGACATCCACAGCGTCGTGCTGCCCGACTCGGTCAGGGCCACGATCGCTTTGACGTTCAAGTGGTTCGCCGTAAACATCACCGCGGCCGCGATGGCTTCGTCGGTGTGCCCGAAGTGGCCCGTGTTGCGCTGCCGGATGCGCACGTGCGCGTCCTGGTATTTCTCGGCACCGAGGATGATCTGCGACATCGCCTCGATGACCTTGGTCGGGTGCTTGCCGGAGGCGGTCTCGGCCGAGAGCATGACCGCATCGGTGCCGTCCATGACCGCATTGGCGACGTCCGACACCTCGGCGCGCGTCGGAATCGTATTGACGATCATCGACTCCATCATCTGCGTCGCGGTGATGACCACCTTGTTTTGATGCCGCGCCTCTTGAATGATTTGTTTCTGCAGTCCGGCAAGCTCGGCGTATCCCATCTCCACGCCGAGATCGCCGCGCGCAACCATGACCGCGTCGCTGGCCCGAACCACCGCAACGAGATTTTGGATCGCCTCGGCGCGCTCGATCTTGGCGACCAGAAGCGCGTGTCCGCCGGCCTCGCGCAGCAAGCTGCGCGCCTCGTTCATGTCGGCGGCATCACGGGCAAACGATATGGCCAAGAAGTCGACCTTCAGCGACGCCGCGGTGTGGATGTCTTCGCGGTCCTTGTCGGTCAGGGCGCCGGCGGAAAGTCCGCCGCCCTGGCGGTTGATGCCCTTGCTGTTGCCGAGTTCGCCGCCGACGAGCACGCGCGTATTGATCCGCGGGCCGTCGATTTGCTCGACTTGCAGGCTGATCTGACCGTCGTTGAGCAGCAGCACGTCGCCGATGTGGACGTCGGTCGGCAGCTTCTTATAGGCGATGCCCACCGCTTGCTCGTTGCCGGCGTCGATCGCGAGCGAGGCGTCCAGTACGAACGCGGCACCGTCGGCGAGCTGCACCTTGCCTCCGACGAAACGGTCTATGCGGATCTTCGGGCCCTGAAGGTCGCCCAAGACGCCGATGTAGCGGCCGGCTTGTGCCGCGGCCTCCCGCACCAGCGCGACCCTGCGCGCGTGGTCGGCAACCTGGCCATGCGAAAAATTCAGCCTGACGACGTCCACCCCCGCGCGCACGATCTCGCTAAGGACCTTCGGATCGTCGGTCGCAGGACCGAGCGTGGCGACTATCTTGGTTCGCCGTAACAGTGAACTCATTCGGCGCGCTGCTCCAAAATTTCCACGGCAGGAAGCTTCTTGCCCTCGACGAATTCCAGGAACGCGCCGCCGCCCGTGGAAATGTACGAAATACTGTCTTCGATTTTGTATTTCTCGATTGCGGCGAGCGTATCGCCGCCGCCCGCCAAGGAAAACGCCTTGCTGCGCGCAATCGCGTTCGCAATGGCGCGCGTGCCTTCGCCGAACTGCTCGAACTCGAACACGCCGACCGGTCCGTTCCACAAGATGGTGCCGGCGGATGCCAGGATTTTACCGAACTGCTCGGCGGAATCGGGACCAATGTCCAAGATCATTTCATCGTCGGCCACGTTGCCGACCGGCTTCACGTCGGCTTCGGCTTTGGCCGAAAACTCCTTGGCAACGACCACGTCGGTCGGCATCGGAATCTCGATGCCGCGCTTGTGCGCCTGGTCCAACAGGCGTTTACAAATATCCAGCATGTTGGGCTCGTGCAAGGACTTGCCGACACGAAAGCCGAGCGCCGCAAGAAAAGTGTTGGTGATGCCGCCGCCGACGATCAAGCCGTCGACTCTCGCGAGCAGAGATTCGAGCACCGTGAGCTTGGTCGACACCTTGGAACCGGCGACGATCGCGATCAGGGGCCGCGCCGGTTTTTCCAGCGCCGTCTCGAGCGCGGTCAACTCGCTGACCAGCAAGGGCCCGGCGCAGGCAACGGCAGCGAATTTCGCCACGCCGTGCGTGCTCGCCTCGGCGCGATGCGCGGTGCCGAACGCGTCCATTACGTAGACGTCGCATAGCGCCGCCATTTTCTTGGCGAGTTCGTCGGAGTTCTTCTTCTCGCCCTTGTTGAACCGCACGTTCTCCAACAGCACGACCGAACCGGGAGCAACGTCGACGCCCCCCAGCCAATCGCGCTTGAGGGCCACGGGCACGCCCAATAGGTCCGCGAGCCGTTTGGCGACCGGCGCGAGAGAAAACTCCTCGCTGAATTGCCCTTCCTCGGGCCTGCCCAAATGGGACATCACCAGGACCTTCGCCTTCTGGTCGAGAGCCAGGCGTATCGTCGGCAGCGCCGCGCGAATGCGCGCATCGCTGGTCACGACGCCGGCGCTGATCGGCACGTTCAAATCCTCGCGAATGAGCACGCGCTTGCCGGATAAGCCGACATCGGTCATTTTGATGATCTTCACGGCTCAACTCCCGATCGATGTCATTTGGCTTTCGACCATGCGAGCGTCGTATCCAGCATGCGGTTGGAGAAGCCCCATTCATTATCGTACCAGGCACAGGCCTTGACGAGCGTTCCTTCGATGACCTTCGTCAGCGTCGCATCGAAAGTCGAGGATGCCGGATCGTGATTGAAGTCCACGGAGACGAGCGGCTGATCGTTGTACGCGAGCACGCCTTTCAGAGCACCGTCGGCCGCCGCCTTGACCAGCGCATTTATCTGCTCGACGCTGGTCTTTCGCCCGGCATTGAAACTCAAGTCGACCAGCGATACGTTGATCGTCGGGACTCGGATCGCGAAACCGTCGAGTTTCCCTTTCAACTCCGGCAGCACCAGGCCGACCGCCGCGGCGGCGCCGGTCTTGGTGGGTATCATCGACATGGTCGCCGAGCGCGCGCGGCGCAAGTCGGAATGGTATACGTCGGTCAGCACCTGATCGTTCGTGTAGGAATGGATCGTCGTCATGACGCCCGCGAGTATGCCGACGTTGTCGTGAAGCACCTTGGCGAGCGGCGCCAAACAATTGGTCGTGCACGAGGCGTTGGAAATCACCGTGTGACTCGCCTTCAAGACCTGTTGATTCACTCCGTAGACGATGGTCGCGTCAACGTCGTCGCCGCCCGGCGCGGAGATCACGACCTTCTTGGCGCCGGCGGTCAGATGCGCCGACGCCTTGGCCTTGCTCGTGAACAGCCCCGTGCACTCGAGCACGAACTCGACGCCCAATTCGCCCCACGGCAATTTCGACGGATCGCGCTGCGCTACGACGCGGATGCGATCGCCGTTCACGACCATCGAATCGCCGTCGACGTGCACCTCGCCCTTGAATCGGCCGTGCGCCGTATCGAAGCTCGTCAGATGCGCGTTGGTCTTGGCGTCGCCGAGATCATTGATCGCGACGATCTGGATGGCGCCCTTTTGCCCGCCTTCGTAGAGCGCTCGCAGTACGTTGCGACCGATGCGCCCATAGCCATTGATGCCCACTTTGATCGCCATCCGCGTGAATCCTCAGGACTTACTCAAAAAGGCTCAACCGGCCAACGCGGCGCCGATCGCCTTGACGACATTCTCGACCGTAAATCCATAATGCAGAAACAAATCCTTCGCCGGCGCCGACGCGCCGTAGTGATCGATACCGACGATCTGGCCTTTCAGGCCGACATAGCGCCACCACGCCGCGCGCACGCCGGCTTCGACCGCGACGCGCCGCGTCACGGCGTCGGGCAATACGCTCTGCTTGTAGGCCTCATCCTGGCGCTCGAACGTGTTGGTGCTCGGCATGGAGACGAGTCGAATCCGACGGCCGCTGGCAGTCACTTTGCGCACCGCGTCGGCGGCGATTCCGACCTCGGAGCCGGTCGCGATGACGATCGCCTCGGGCGGCCCGTCGCTGTCGATGAGCACATAGCCGCCTCGCGCGATCGCCGCGATCTGATCGGCGTTGCGCGCCTGATGGGCCACGGCCTGGCGCGTGAATACGAGGCACGACGGGCCGTCGCGATTCTCGATCGCCGCGCGCCATGCAACGGCGGTCTCGACACCGTCGCAGGTGCGCCATACGTCCAAGTTCGGAATGATGCGCAGGCTCGCGACATGTTCGATCGGCTGATGCGTGGGTCCATCCTCGCCAAGTCCGATCGAGTCGTGCGTATAGACGTAGATCACGCCCAAGTGCATCAGCGCGGCCATGCGCAGCGCGTTGCGCGCGTAGTCCGAGAACGTCAGGAAAGTCGCGCCATAAGGAATGAAACCGCCGTGACAGGCGACGCCGTTCAAGATCGCGGACATGCCGAATTCGCGCACGCCGAAATGCAGATAGTTGCCGCCCGGTTGCGCCGGCGTGAGCACGACAGAATCCTTGCGCCACGTGCCGTTCGACGGCGTGAGATCCGCGGAGCCGCCGATCAGTTCCGGCAAACTCGGGCCGAACGCATTGAGAGCGGCCTGCGATGACTGGCGGGTCGCCAGCACCGTTCCTTCGACCTGCGTCTTGGCGATGTAAGCGCTCGCAAGTTCGTCGAAACCCGTGGGCAGTTGCCCCTCCATGCGCCGCTCGAATTCCGCCGCCAGCGCGGGAAACTCCGCTTTATAGGCGGTCCATAGCGCGCGCCATTGCTGCTCGACGCGAGCGCCCTTTTCGCGCTGATCCCAGGCCGCGCGAATGTCCTCGGGAATCTCGAACGGCGCGGAAGTCCAGCCAAGATGCACGCGCGTCGCGGCAACCTCGGCCTCGCCCGGCGCCTCGCCATGCATCGCGGCCGTGCCCTGCTTGTTCGGCGCGCCCCAGCCGATGATCGTCTTGGCGCAAATCAGCGACGGTCGGTCCGTAACGGCGCGAGCGGCGGAGAGCGCCGCGGCAACCGCATCGCTGTCATGCCCGTCGACGTGCGGAAGCACATGCCATCCGTAGGCTTCGAAGCGTTTTGCGGTGTCGTCGGTGAACCAGCCCACGACTTTGCCGTCGATCGAAATGCCGTTGTCGTCGTAAATTACCGTGAGCTTGCCGAGCTTCTGCACGCCTGCGAATGAAGCCACCTCGTGCGAAATGCCCTCCATCAGACAGCCGTCGCCCGTGAACACGTAGGTGTGGTGATCGACGATCGGAAATCCGGGCCGGTTGAACGTCGCCGCCAGCGCGCGCTCGGCGAGCGCCATGCCGATCGCATTGGAAATGCCTTGCCCCAATGGGCCCGTGGTCGTCTCGATGCCGAGATGAACTTCACGTTCCGGGTGGCCCGCGGTCTTCGAGCCGTACTGCCGGAAGCGCTTCAATTCATCCATCGACAGGGGATAGCCCGTCAGATGCAGCAAGGAGTACAGCAACATGGATGCGTGCCCGTTCGAAAGCACGAAGCGGTCACGGTTCCACCAGGTCGGATTGCCGGGATTGTGCTTGAGCACATCACGCCACAGCACTTCGGCGATATCCGCCATACCCATGGGCGCACCCGGGTGGCCGGAATGCGCCTTTTGAACCGCATCCATTGACAAGAATCGAATGGCATTCGCAAGCTGGCGACGACTTGGCATAGGGATCTTCTTTTACTTAAGGGAACGTGTATTGTCCTTTATGCGAGCCCCGCCAGCAAATATCTGCTAGCGCGGCGGCGAAATCCGAGGTCCGGCGGCCTCTTGCGGGCCGCAACGGGATTTTCGGCCGAGGTTTGGCGCCAGAGTGCCGACTCCTGGGCAATTCGATCCGCCCAGGCTTGATGCAGTTCACCTTCGCGCCAGTAGCGCTTTGTTAGGATCTCGTTCATGCGTATTCTTCAAATGACGGACCCGCATTTGTATGGGCGAGCGGAAGGCCAGCTACGCGGCGTGGAGACGGACTCCAGCCTGCGCGCCGTGGTCGATGAAGCATTCGCCGAAGTCCCGGATTTTGCGGCACTGCTCGTCACAGGCGATCTCGTGCAGGACGACGCGAACGGCTATCTGCGCTTTCGCAGCATATTCTCGGCCGTCGGGCGGCCCATATTGTGTATTCCGGGCAACCACGACGTGCCGGAGGCAATGTCACGCCAGCTCTGTGAGGCGCCCTTTCAAATTTGCGGCACGCGAAAAATCGACGCATGGCAATTCGTGATGCTCGACAGCTATGATCCGGGCCATGTGGGCGGCCGCCTGACGCCGCAGGAGCTTGCGCGTTTGGATGCGGCATTGGCGAGCGACGAGAGCCACGCGATGGTTTGTCTGCATCATCACCCGATCGCCATGAACAGCCGCTGGCTCGACGGCATCGGCCTCGCCAATGCGGACGAGTTTTGGCGCATCATCGATGCGCATTCGCACGTCAAAGCCGTCGTTTGGGGCCACGTGCATCAGGCCTACGACGGCAGCCGGGGTTCCGTGCGTCTCATCGCGACGCCTTCGACCTGCGCGCAATTCCTGCCGGCGAGCGATCGATACGCCATTGATAAGCGCCCGCCCGCCTACCGAAGCTTCCAATTGCACGCCGATGGGGGAATTGAGACGCAAGTGCATTGGGTCGAAGCGATGCCCGCTCGGCAGGCCGCGGCGCGCTAAGTGCGCGCACTGCTGCTCGCATGCCTCATTCTCGCGGCTGCGCCCGGGCGCGCGGACGGCGCGCTGCATTCGCTGTGGGAAATGCACGGCAAGCACAACACCGTTTATCTGCTGGGTTCGATTCACGTGCTGCGCAAACGCGACTATCCGCTCGCGAAACCCGTGCTCGACGCCTACGCCGACGCCAAATCGGTCGTCATGGAGATCGATCTCGGAGAACTCGACCTCGACACGGTTCAGCAGGAGCTGCTCGGCAGCGCATTATTGCCCGACGGCAAGACGCTGACCCAAATCATGGGCAATGAACGTTATGCGCGCGCGTTGCGCCTCGCGCACGAGCTCGGCTTCGATCTCGCCACATTCGATCAATTCGCGCCCTGGTTCGTGGCCGAGAGCATTTCGCAACTGCAGCTGGCGCAGCAAGGATTCCAGCCGGAGTCGGGCGTCGAGATGTACTTCATGGAGAAAGCCCGCATCGACGGCAAAGCGGTCACGGGACTGGAAACCGCGCATGATCAAATCGCTCTCTTTGAGGCCATGCCGCTCGATACGCAAGCGGAATACCTGTTATCGAGCCTCGAGGAAGCGCGCGACCTGCCCAAGGAGGCCAACGACATGGTGCGCGCTTGGGAGAGCGGCGATTCGGGCTGGCTCAAGGCTCAACTCGAACACGAATTCGGCCGCGATCCCAAGTTGTATCAATCGCTATTGGGCGCACGCAACCGCAAATGGCTGCCGAAAATCGAAGCGCTGCTGCAGGACGACAAAAATTATCTGGTCATCGTCGGCACCGGCCACCTGGTTGGTCAGGACAGCGTCATCGAGCTCCTCAAGCGAGATGGGATCACCGCCAGCCAGCGCTAGACGGCCAGCGCTGGACGGCCAGCGCTGGACGGGACGGCAATGACAACGATTTTCGTTCCCGAACGCTACTGGACGCCGGTGCTGCCCGCGGGAGCGGCGCTCTGAGCCGGACCATGGCCACCCCAACGCCGCGCGCCGTTCGCCTTCCATTTGGCCTCCAGAGCCGCGAGCTGCGTCTTTTGCTCAGGCGTCAGGATCGCATACAACTGCGAGCGCACATCGGCCATGTGTGCGACCAGCTGCGTTGAGAGCGTACCGTGGGTCTGGCTCACTTCGTTGGCGATCGAGGCATAGTTCGGATCGTCCGGAGACGTCTGGCGCAGTTTCATGGTGTTCGCGCGAATCTGCTGGTGGAGGCTCTTCAATCCCGGGCCGGCAGCGGCCAGGATCGACTTGACCGACGCCTGCTGTTCTACGGTGAGTCCCAGCTTCGCATACAGGTGCGCGAGACCCCAACCATGATGGCCGCCATACGGGCCGGCGGTCGGCGCGTTCGCCGTTGCCGCGTTGTCGGTCGCAGGCGAAGCCGCGCCGGCGGTTGCCAACGGCAACGAGATCGCGACCAAGGCCGCTGCGGCGGCGAGCGTGCCCGCCACGAATGTGCGAATTGCTTTCATATTTACGACTCCTATGGATCGATGGGACTTCATGGAGCATCATTTTAATCTTCGCCCTGTGGAGATGTGCGAAGCGGAGCCTGGACGCGTGCAAAGTTGTGTAAAGTCCGCGACCGAACCGGCCTCGGCGCAGCGACTGTGCGAAAGTATGCGGAGCACCGTATATGAACAACTCATCGACAACCGCCACCGACGCCGCGAATCCGCGCGACGCGAGAGTGTTGCTCGTCGACGACGATCGCGAGCTGTGTCAGATGCTGACCGAATATCTGAACGCCGAACACTTCGAGGTCAAGAGCGTGCACGACGGCAGCGTCGCGCTCGAAGAGTTGCGCGCCAACGAGTTCGAGATCCTCATACTCGACGTCATGCTGCCGAGCGTCAGCGGCTTCGACGTGCTGCGCAAGCTCGGCGCAACGCACACGACGCCGATCTTGATGCTGACCGCTCGCGGCGATGACATCGATCGCATCGTCGGCCTCGAATTGGGCGCCGACGATTACCTCAGCAAGCCATTCAATCCGCGTGAATTGGTGGCGCGCATTCGCGCCATTTTGCGCCGGGCCAGCAACCGCAACGCGCGCGGCGCGGCCCCGGACATATTCGAGATCGGACCGATCGTGCTGAATACCGGCATGCACCAGGTGCGCGTCGCCGGCGAACCGGTGCCGCTGACGGGCGCGGAGATCCGCGTATTGGAGTTGCTGATGCGCTCTGCGGGTTCCGTGATTTCGCGCGACCAACTTACCGAACAGGCATTGGGCCGAAAGCTCGTGCCCTACGATCGCAGCATCGATACGCACATCAGCAACCTGCGCCGCAAACTGGGACTCGAGGCAGGCACACACCCGGAAATCAAAAACGTCCGCGGCTCCGGATATACGCTGACCCTGGTCGATGCATAGCCTATTTTTTCGGATATTCATGCTGTTCTGGATGGCGATGGCGCTGATCGTGGTCGGCAGCATCGCGGTCACCTACGCGATCGCGGCCCGCGATTATGAATCGCAGGAATGGCAACGCCGTCCCTCCGTGGCGATCGCCGCCTCGCAAGTCATCGAGAAGGGCGGCATCAGCGCGCTGAGGCACTGGCTATCGACGAACAAAAACGTGCTTCCGGATCGCGAGTTTTTCATCGTGGGACCCGACGGCGCCGACATACTCGGGCGGCGTCTGTCGGAATCCGCGCAGCGGCGCTGGGAATTCATCAATCGCGAGGCGCAGTTGGGATTGGAGCCGCCGGGCTTGGAACCGCGAACGTTCGGCGAAACGCGCTCGCCGCTGAACTTCCGCCCCTCGCGCCAGGCGCCGCAAATCGTGGCGCCGGACGGCGCGATCTACACGATTTTGCTGGTACCGCGACGGCCGAGCATCTTCGGCGCCTTCAGCCTGCCGGGTATCCCGCTCGCGGTCCTCGGCATCGCGCTGATCGTCAGCGCGCTCGCAAGCTGGTGGCTTGCGGAGCACCTGAGTGCGCCGATTCGGCGCATTCAGGCCGGCGCGCGCGCCGTGGCCTCCGAACAGCTCGACGTGCGCGTGAGCGCGGGACTCGACGGCCGCAAGGACGAGCTCGCGGTGTTGGCGCGGGATTTCGACGCGATGGCCGACCAGCTCAAAGCGACGCGCAGCGCGAGAACGCAATTGTTCCGGGACATATCGCACGAATTGCGCTCGCCGCTCGCGCGCATGCGCGTGGCGCTCGGGCTCGCGCGTCAACCGCTCGCCGACCCCACGGTGCAATTGGATCGCCTCGACCGGGAGATCGAACGCCTCGATTCGCTGATCAGCCACGTCTTGAGACTCGCGCGCCTGCACGGCTCCGAATCGAATTTCAAGCGCGAGTCACTGGACATCGACGAGATACTGCAAGAAGTCGTGCAAGACGCCAATTTCGAGGGTGCGATCAAGAACTGCACGATCCGCTTGGTGGGTTCGGCCGGCGCGACATTGCGCGGCAACCGCGAACTGCTGCACAGCGCGATCGAAAACGTGCTGCGCAACGCCGTCAGATACAGTCCGGCGGGAAAATCGGTCGAGGTGTCGGTGAGCACGACGCAAGACGCATTGGAAATCTTGATTCGCGATCAGGGACCGGGCGTTCCCGGCGGCGATCTGGAGCGCATATTCGAACCGTTCTATCGTGTCGCCGAATCCCGCGATCGCGACAGCGGCGGCGAAGGCATCGGTCTCGCGATCACCGCTCAGGTGCTCAAGGCGCACGGCGGTTCAGCGACCGCGAGGAATCTCGCCCAGGGCGGCCTCGAAGTCCGATTGCTTCTGCCGCTGCGGCCCCCGGGCGAGCTGGGTTTCGAAAGCGCTCAAGCGACCTGAGGTTTTGACGTGGGACGCAGGCGGCTTAAGATGCCGAACCTCGCATCTTGATAGACCAGGAGAGACGTTTGAGCCTATACACGGAAGCCTGCAAATACATTCCGGGCGGCGTGAATTCGCCGGTGCGCGCGTTTCGCGGCGTCGGCGGTGAACCGATCTTCTTCAAGAAGGCGGCCGGAGCCTATACGTATTCCGCCGATGGCCGGAAGTTCATCGACTACGTCGGCTCCTGGGGCCCCATGATCGTTGGCCATGCGCACCCCGAGGTCATTGCGGCTGTGCAGCGCGTCGCGGCCGACGGACTGTCCTTCGGCGCGCCCACCGAACTCGAAACCGAACTCGCCAAACGCGTCATCGAACTCGTGCCGTCGATCGAGTTGATCCGCTTCGTCAGCTCGGGCACCGAAGCGACGATGAGCGCGATCCGCTTGGCGCGCGGGTTCACGGGGCGCGAGACCATCGTGAAGTTCGAAGGCTGCTACCACGGCCACTCCGACTCGCTGTTGATCAAGGCCGGTTCGGGCGCACTGACTTTCGGCGTGCCGACCTCGCCGGGCGTGCCGCAATCGCTCGCAAAACACACGGTCACGCTCAATTACAACGATGCGGGCCAGGTGCGCGAAGCATTCCGCCAAATCGGCGAGCAGATCGCCTGCGTGATCGTGGAGCCGATCGCCGGCAACATGAACTGCGTGTTGCCGGCTCCGGGCTTCCTGGAGACTCTGCGCCGGGAATGCGATCGCGCCGGCGCGCTGCTGATTCTCGATGAAGTCATGACCGGATTTCGCGTCGCCCGCGGCGGCGCTCAGGCCTTGTACAACATACGTCCCGACCTCACCACGCTCGGAAAGATCATCGGCGGCGGCATGCCGGTCGGCGCGTTCGGCGGCCGGCGCGACATCATGGAGCGCCTGGCGCCGCTCGGCCCCGTCTACCAAGCGGGCACGCTGTCGGGCAATCCCGTGTCGATGGCGGCGGGCTTGGCGACGCTCGAATTGCTGTCGGTGCCGGGATTTCACGAGCGTCTCGGCAAAGCGACCGACCTTTTTATCGAACACTTGCGTCAGGCCGCAACGAGAGCCGGCGTCGGATTCGCGACCAATCACGTCTGCGGCATGTTCGGGTTTTTCTTCACGAACGAGGCCGTCGTGGACAGCTACGCCAAGGTCATGGCCAGCGACGCGAAGCGATTCAACCGCTTTTTTCACGCGATGATCGCGAACGGCGTTTATTTTGCGCCGTCTGCATTCGAATCGGGTTTTCTGTCGGCCGCGCACACGCAAGGCGACATCGATGCGACGGTAGCCGCGGCGGAACGCGCCTTTGCGGCCTGAGCCCGCCGCACGGGCCGAAAAGGCCGCCGCGCCGGGCGCGATCCTCGCCGCGCGGTAATCATGCGCGCCTCCGCCTGGTTCGTGGCAGTACTCCTGGTCGGCTCGGGCGTTCTCGGATGCATCGCCTATCCCGTTTACCTAGCGGTTTCGGCCGTGCACATCTGGCCGTTTCATCGCGTCTACAGCCGTCTCGCGATGCTCGTTGTCGCGATCCTGCTGGTGTGGCTGTTCCGGCACTTGAACGTCCGCACCAAGCGCGATTTCGGCTATGGGCTGCCATGGCGCCGCTTCATCCGCGAGATTCTCATCTGGGCGGGCATCGGAATCCTCACCGCCGCGCTCGGCGTCGCGTTCATCTGCGCAATGAAACTGCGTGGCTTGGACCCGCAATTCTTGCCGACGGCCGCCAACGTGGCGCACGTCGTCGTGGTCGCGATAGGGTCCGGGATCGCGGTCGCTTTATTCGAGGAGACGCTCGCACGCGGCGCGATGCACACGGCGATCGAGCGGGAATCCGGCCCCTGGACGGCCGCGCTCGTCACCGCATTGCTGTTTGCGATTCTGCATTTCTTTGCCAAGACGAGCATCCCGCCGGACGAACTCGCGTGGCGCAGCGGCTTCGATTTGCTCGCGCGCTCGTTCGCGCCGCTTCAGCATCCCTCGATGGTGGCGGATTCTCTTCTGGCCTATTTGGCGATTGGCCTCATCCTGAGTTTGACGCGGGTCCTCACCGGCAATATCGCGGTCGCGATCGGGCTGCACGGCGGCTGGGTCGTGGTGCTGCGAATCATGCAGCAATGCACGGTGCGCAGCGCAGCGCCCGATCATGCGTTTCTGCTCGGTCAATTCGACGGCTTGGTCGGGTTTTGGGTGCTGCCCTGGGCCGCCGCGATCGGCCTCGGCTTGTGGTTCATGCGCGCCTACTGGGTGGCGGGGGCGCGTGATCAGTGACCGGTGTCGGATTGGGCCGTAATTTCGATGAGCGGCGCGAGTACGTCGAGACGCCGCAGCGGGTCGTCGAGTTCCAGGCAAAATTGTTTGTCCGCAAGATCCATCGGCAAGATCTCCGCAAGCCGGTGGCCGACCCAGGCGGCGTCATCGAGATGCATCTCGATACCCGTGTAGACCTCTCCCAATTGCGGCAGCACGGTCTCGAGCAGCGAAGCCAGGCGCGCGTGGCGCTCCGGCACGGTCAATAGAGGCTCGGGCTGCAGCCATTCGACTTCGCCCAGATTCAGACCGTCGGCTTGCCGGCTCAGCGCATGGATCCGAAAGCGCTGCCGGCCGACGCAGCTCAAGCCCAGCAATCCGTCCGGCAACTGATCGAAATCGACGATCTTGGCCATCGTGCCGACATCACAGATATCGGCGGAACCGGCCTCCTCGGCGTCGCGGATCAGTACGACGCCGAAGCCTTGGTCCTCGCGCATGCAGCGGCGCACCATGTCGACGTAGCGGGTCTCGAATATGCGCAGCGGCAGCGGTCCGCTCGGAAACAGCACGATGTTGAGCGGGAACAGAGGAATGACGTTCACGACGCCTCCGGCGGCGGCAATGCGGCGGCACGCGCGCGCAGCGCGCTCAAGAGTTTCTCGTGCAGGCCGCCGAAGCCGCCGTTACTCATGATGAGCACGTGATCGCCCGCGCGCACCGTGTCGGCGAGCTTGGCGACGAGGGACTCGACCGTCGGCGCGAATTGCGCACGATTGCCCAATGGGGCGACGGCGGCGGGCAGATCCCAACCGAGATCCGGGGGCGCAAAAAACCAACTGCGATCGGCTACGCTAAGCGCCGGCGCCAATTGTTCCCGGTGCACGCCGAGGCGCATGGTGTTGGACCGGGGCTCGAGTACCGCGATGATCGGCGCGGCGCCGACCTGGGCGCGCAAGCCGCGCAACGTCGCCTCGATTGCGGTCGGATGGTGTGCGAAATCGTCGTAAACGGTCACGCCGTCGACAATGCCGCGAATTTCCATGCGGCGCTTGACGCCGCGAAACCGCCCGAGGGCTTGCAGCGCACGCTCGGGCGCCACACCGACGTGGTGAGCGGCCGCTATCGCCGCCAGGGCGTTCATCACGTTGTGTGCGCCGATCAGCGCCCAGTCGACCCGGCCGACGCTGCGGCCCGACTTGCGCACCTCGAATTTCCGGCTCGCGGTCCCTGCCTCGATGTCGGCGCTCCAATCGGCGTTGCCGGCGGACAGACTGAAGGTCTCGCACGGCGTCCAGCAGCCCGCCGCCAGCGTCGCGGCAAGATTGGCATCGTCGCGGTTGACGATAATGCGCCCCTGTGCCGGCACCGTGCGCAGCAACTGATTGAATTGCCATCGGATCGCAGCCACGTCGGGATAGATGTCCGCATGGTCGTATTCCAGATTGTTGAGCACCACCGTACGTGGCCGGTAATGAACGAATTTGGCGCGTTTGTCGAAAAATGCCGTGTCGTACTCATCGGCCTCGATGACGAACAGCTTGCCTGCGCCGAGGCGCGCGCTGAAGCTGAAATTGGCGGCCATGCCGCCGATCAGAAAGCCCGGCGCGAGCCCGGCGTCTTCCAAAATCCACGCGAGCATGCTGGTCGTCGTGGTCTTGCCATGGGTGCCGGCGACCGCGAGCACATGCTTGCCGGCGAGCACCGCGTCGCTGAGCCATTGAGGGCCTGAAACGTACGGCAGACCTCGATCCAGCAGCGCCTCGATGACCGGCACGCCACGGCTCAGCGCATTGCCGACCACGACGACGTCGGGCCGCGCGTCGAGCTGATCCGGGCCGTAGCCTTGAATGAGTTCGATGCCGAGCGCCTCGAGCTGCGTGCTCATCGGCGGGTAGACATTGCGGTCGGAGCCGGTCACGCGAAAGCCCGCCGCCTTCGCGATTGCGGCGACTCCGCCCATGAACGTGCCGCCGATACCCAGTATATGGACGTGCACGTTCAGGTATCCGGAAGTAAGTACTGTTCGAGCAGGATCGACAGCAGCAGATACCCCACGCTCACGGCAATGCCCACGCTCAAGCGCGATTCAAGCGCCGCACGCCAGATGTGGGCGCATGCGAGCATGTACCAGACGATCGCGGTCAACCAGACCAACACCAGCGGAATGGCGATCGGATGATCGGTGCCGACCAGGTGCAGCAGCCAATCCAATGGGTACAACACGAGCTGCGCCAGTGCGCCGACGCCTAAGAGCGCTATTGCGGTCTGCAGAAAGCGTTCTCGGTGGTGCGCGAGCCGCAGTATTCCCCAAGTCCACGCGAGCGGCAGACCCACGCTCAAGAGGATGCGTACCACGATCCAGTCGGTCGAGGCCGGCGGCAGCAGCGCGCCCAGCACCTCGAACAGCGCGACGATCGCGGCCACCAGGCTCAACAAAAATACCGACGCCGGCAATTGCGCGGGCGACAATCGCCACAGAGCCAGATCCCAAAATGCTTTTGCGAGTCGCAGCATCGGTTAATTCAGTCATAATCTCGAGCAAATTCAGCTTAAGATAAATTGTACACGCGGATCAAACCAATGCCCGACGCGATTTGGATCGACAGAGACGAGCAATTGCCGGCGCTCGCCGCGGAGCTCGGATCCGAGGCATGGATAGGCGTGGACACGGAATTCCTGCGCGAACGCACGTTTTTCCCGAAGCTGTGCCTACTGCAGATATCCACCGAATCCAGGATCTGGTGCATCGACACGCTCAAAGTGGATCTCGATCCCTTGGTCCCGGTGCTGACGGGGGCGGGGACCCGCAAGGTGATACACGCCGCACGCCAGGATCTCGAGGCGTTTTACCTGACCGGCAAGCGCATCATCTCGCCGGTGTTCGACACGCAGATTGCAGCCGGGTGCATCGGGCTCAAGCCGCAGATCGGCTACGCCGAACTCGCAAACCTGTTGATCGGCGTGACACTTGCGAAGGGGCAGACGCGCACCGACTGGTCGAAGCGGCCTTTGAGTCCCGAACAACTCGATTACGCGGCAGATGACGTGCTGCATCTCGGCCGGATCGCGGGCGCGCTCGCGGCGCGCTTGCGGGAATTGGGCCGCGAACATTGGGTGCGCGAGGATTGCCTGGCGCTCGAGAATGCCGAGCTCTACGAGCCGAATCCCGCCAAGGCCTGGGAGCGCCTGCGCGGCTTGGCGCAGCTCGAGCCGCGGGCGCGCGCGCGCGCGAAAGCGATCGCCGTATGGCGCGAGCGGATCGCACGCGATCGGGATCTGCCGCGTGCATGGATCCTCGCCGACGCGGCGATATTCGACCTCGCGCAGTCGAATCCGGCGACCACAGCTGAGCTGCGCGCGATGCGTTCGATACCCGCGAGCTTCAATGAATCGTTCGCCGCAGGCTTGCTCGAGGCGCTGCTCGGGCAGGCGCGCCTCGACCCCGAGGATTTGGAGCCGAGTCAGGAACTGCGGCCGACCGCCGAACAGAAAGCCGCGGCGCTGGAACTCAACAAGATCGTGGATGCGCGCGCCAAGGAGCTCGCCGTGAGCGCGGAGATTCTCGCGCCGCGCGGCGAATTAAAGGCGCTCGCGCTGGGCAGGCGTGACTCGCATGCGCTGTCGGGATGGCGGCGCGCGGAAATCGGCGAGCGTTTGCTCGCAAGCCTCGCAACGGCTTCGAACGGCACTTAAGCGTCGTTCGCCGCCGCGTCGCGCGACTGTACTGCGCGTTGCAGGCTCGCGAACACGGTTTGCACGTCGGCGTCCGCGTTCACGACCTTGAGCAGCCCGTTATGCCGATAATGTTCGATCAACGGCTTGGTCTGTGCCTCGTAGACCTCGAGCCGTTTGCCGATGACCTCCTCCTTGTCGTCGGGCCGCTGGATCAAGCGCGGCGACTCGCCGCACTTCTCGCAGTGCACCGGCGTGCCCGGTGGCGAGTTGTTGACGTTGAATACGCGGCCGCAGTCCTGGCAGATGCGCCGGCCCGTCAGCCGCTTGAACAGAACGCCGAGATCGAGGTTCAGCAATACGACCGCCTCGAGCGGTTGCCGTAATTCATCGAGCAGCTTCTCCAAGGCCGTCGCCTGCGCGAGGTTGCGCGGGAAGCCGTCCAGGATGAAGCCTCTGGCGGCATCGGGTTGCGCCAGGCGCTCGCGAATCATGCCGAGCACGGTGGCGTCATCGACCAGCGTACCGGCGTCGATCGCGGCTTTGGCGCGCAGTCCGAGCGCCGTACCCTTGGCGACCGCCTCGCGCAGCAAGTCGCCGGTTGAAATCTGCGGCACGCCGTGGGCTTTCACCAATAGCTGTGACTGCGTACCTTTGCCCGACCCCGGGGCGCCCAATAAGACGATTCGCATAATGAATGTTCGATGCTAAGAGCGGTTCGGTGTTAAAAGCGCGCTACCGTACCTTCGGTTGCCTCGGTCGTCAAACCACCCGCTTAAGAGGTGCCGCCGATGCCCCGATCGGCTATTCTGCGCGCCTTACGCCAGCGGGGAGGAGCCGATGAAGCCACAAAAGAGTCGAAGGTCGGCTCCGAAGAACGCCTTTTACGCCCAATCCGGAGGTGTTTCGGCAGTCATCAACGCCTCCGCCTGCGGCGTTATCGAAACCGCCCGCAAGCACCCCGGCAAGATCGGCAAGGTCTACGCGGGTCGCGACGGCATCGTCGGAGCGCTCACCGAGGATCTGATCGATACCAGCCAGGAGAGCGCAGCGGCAATCCGGGCTTTGCGCCACACACCCGGCGGCGCGTTCGGCTCCGCCCGCTACAAATTGGCCGGAATCGAGCAAAATCGCGCCCAGTACGAGCGCCTCATCGAGGTGTTCAAGGCACATGACGTCGGCTATTTTTTCTACAACGGCGGCAACGACTCGATGGACACCGCCCAAAAAGTGTCCGAGATCGGTCTGATCTTGGGATACCCCATGATTTGCATCGGCGTGCCCAAAACGGTCGATAACGACCTGCCGCTGACCGATTGCTGCCCCGGCTTCGGTTCTGCCGCCAAATACATCGCTGTCTCGACGCGCGAAGCGGCACTCGATGTCCTCTCGATGGCGCGCACCTCGACCAAGGTTTTCGTGCTCGAGGTCATGGGCCGGCATGCCGGTTGGATTGCCGCCGCCGGCGGCCTTGCCGGCTCGAAGGCCGGCGACGCGCCGCACATCATTCTCTTTCCCGAAATCGCATTCGACCGGCCTGCGTTTCTTGCCAAGGTCAAACGCTGCGTCGAGAAATTCGGCTATTGCGTGATCGTCGTCTCCGAAGGGGTGCGCGACTCGGAAGGCAAATTCCTCGCTGAGGCCGGCACCAAGGACGCGTTTGGCCATGCGCAGCTCGGCGGTGTCGGGCCCGTGGTCGCCGAAATGACCAGAGAGGCATTCGGCTACAAGTTCCATTGGGCCGTTGCCGATTACCTACAGCGCTCGGCGCGGCACATCGCCTCGAAAGTCGATGTCGAGCAGGCCTATGCGGTCGGCAAGGCGGCCGTCGAATTCGCGCTCAAGGGCAAGAACGCGGTGATGCCGATCATCGTCAGAAAGTCCGCGAAACCGTATCGATGGAGCATCGGCGAGGCGCCGATCTCGGCGATTGCAAATCTCGAGAAAAAAGTCCCGCGCAACTTCATCACAACCGACGGATTCGGCATCACCGCGGCATGCCGCCGCTACCTGAGCCCACTGATCGGCGGCGAGGATTACCCGCCGTATCGCAATGGGCTGCCGGCCTACGTGGAACTCAAAGGGCGCGGCGTCGCGCGTCGGCTGAAGCGCGATTTTGTGGTATGATCTCTGCGCGGATTTCCCAAATAAAATCATATTTTTCAACAACATAAGATCTCAAGAATAGGGAGATGCCTTGATAACCCTCGACAATGCGTTGTGGCTCGCAATCGCAGCCGGCTTGGTTGCGATTTTTTACGGTATCTACTCGGTTAGCTGGATTCTGGCGCAGCCGGCGGGCAACGCCCGCATGCAGGAAATCGCCGCGGCCATCCAAGCCGGTGCACGCGCTTACCTCAATCGCCAATACTCGACGATCGCCGTGGTCGGCGTGATTTTGTTCGTAGCCCTCGGAGTCTTTTTGGGATGGGCCACGGCCGGCGGCTTCGCCGTGGGCGCCCTGCTCTCGGGTCTCGCCGGATACATCGGGATGTCGATCTCGGTGCGCGCCAACGTGCGCACGGCCCAAGCCGCGCATAACGGCATCAATGCCGCGCTGCAAGTCGCGTTTCGCGGCGGCGCGATCACCGGCATGCTCGTCGTCGGATTGGGTCTGCTCGGCGTCGCCGGCTACTACTTGGCGATGCTACATTTGCTCGACGACAGGGAAGCGGCGCTGCGCTCGCTCGTGGGCCTCGCGTTCGGCGGATCGCTGATCTCGATATTCGCGCGATTGGGCGGTGGCATATTCACCAAGGGCGCCGACGTCGGTGCGGATCTGGTCGGCAAAGTCGAGGCCGGCATACCGGAAGACGATCCGCGAAATCCGGCGGTGATAGCCGACAACGTCGGCGACAACGTCGGCGATTGCGCCGGCATGGCCGCCGATCTATTCGAAACCTATGCGGTGACCCTGGTTGCGACGATGCTGCTCGGCGGGCTCGTGATGCAAGAGCTCGGCACGAAGGCTGTGATGTACCCGCTGGTGCTCGGCGCCATCTCGATCGTCTCATCGATCATCGGGACTTTTTTCGTGGCAACCAAGGAGGGCGCAAAGATCATGAACGCCCTTTACAAGGGCGTCATCGTGTCCGGCGCAATTTCCGCCATCGCGTTTTATTTCGTCTCGCAGTGGCTCATGGGCGAGCACGCGATGTCGTTTTGGCTTTGTACGCTCGTCGGGCTCGCGCTGACGGCGGCGATGATCGTGATTACTGAATATTACACCGCCACGGAATATAGCCCCGTGCAACACGTCGCTGCCGCGTCGCAGACCGGACATGCGACCAATATCATCGCGGGATTGGGCGTTTCGATGAAGGCCTGCGCGCTACCGGTCCTCGCGGTCGCGTTGAGCATATGGGCGTCTTACCAGCTCGCGGGCCTGTACGGGATCGCGATCGCGGCCACCGCCATGCTGTCGATGACCGGAATGATCGTGGCACTCGATGCGTATGGCCCCATTACCGACAACGCCGGCGGAATCGCCGAAATGGCCGGTCTCGACAAACGCGTGCGCGACATCACCGATCCGCTCGATGCGGTCGGCAACACCACGAAGGCGGTCACCAAAGGCTATGCGATCGGCTCGGCCGGTCTCGCCGCGCTCGTGCTGTTTGCCGACTACACCCACAAGCTCGAAGAGGTGCTGGGGCACGTCACGACCTTCGATTTATCGAATCCGGCCGTGATCATCGGCCTGTTCATCGGCGGCCTGGTACCCTATCTGTTCGCCGCCATGGCCATGGAGGCCGTGGGCCGCGCCGCGGGCTCGGTCGTCGAAGAAGTGCGGCGCCAGTTCCGTGAGATCCCGGGCATCATGGAGGGCACCGCGAAACCCGATTATTCGCGGGCCGTCGACATGCTGACCAAAGCCGCGATCAAAGAAATGATCGTGCCCTCGTTGCTGCCGATCGCGGTGCCGATCGCTCTGGTGTTCATCGTCAATTGGCTCATGGGCGCCGGCGCCGGCGTGCAGGCGCTCGGCGGACTCCTGATCGGGACGATCGTAACGGGCCTGTTTGTCGCGATCTCGATGACCACGGGCGGCGGAGCCTGGGACAACGCCAAGAAGTTCATCGAAGAAGGTCATTTCGGCGGCAAGGGATCGGACGCACATAAAGCGGCCGTCACCGGCGACACCGTCGGCGATCCGTACAAAGATACCGCGGGCCCGGCGATCAATCCTTTGATCAAGATCATCAACATCGTCGCGTTATTGCTGGTGCCGATACTCGGCAAGTTGATGTAGGCGGCTTGAATCCTAAGGCGCGGCGGCCGGCGCCGCGCTTGCGGATCTCGAATCGCGCTCGGATCTCGAGCCGCGTTCAAATATCGAAATAAATGGCGTCGGAATCGACGACGCCATCGCGCGTCGCGACGCGCAATTCCGGCTCCTTGAGAGACACGCGCGAACGCGGCGGAACGCTGCGGGCGAGAAACACCGAGCCGCCGATGACGCTGTCCTCGCCGACCACTGTCTGGCCGCCGAGCACCGTCGCATTCGCGTACAAGGTGGCGCCGCTCTCGACCGTCGGGTGGCGCTTGCGTCCGCGGATGATCTGGCCGCTCGCGTCGCGCGGGAACGACAGCGCGCCCAGGGTCACGCCTTGGTACAGCTTCACGCCGGTGCCGATCACCGAGGTCTCGCCGATCACCACGCCGGTCGCGTGATCGACGAAAAAGGACGGACCGATGCTGGCGCCCGGATGAATGTCGCAGCCGGTGCGCGAGTGCGCCCACTCGGTCATGATGCGCGCGATCATCGGCACGCCCAAGCTGTGCAGCACGTGCGCGATCCGATAGACGCTGACTGCGAGCACGCCCGGATAGGCCAGAATGATTTCATCGAGGTTCGTGGCCGCCGGATCGCCATCGAACGCCGCTTGTACGTCGCGCACCAGCAAGCGGCGTACATCGGGCAGGCTCGCGAGAAACGACTGCGTCAGTTCACGCGCACGGGGCAAGCACTCGCCCTTCTGGACCGTTGCCGATCCCGCCGCGGCGCTGCTGCGCTCCCGGCCGTAACACAGGCAATTCTCGATCTCGCGCTCGACCTTGGGCGCCAAGCGATCGACCAGATCCTCGACGTGCTCGCTCAAGTTTTCGCGCGTGATCTCGCGCCGCCCGAAATAGCCGGGATACATCAAGTCGAGCACCAAGCCGAGGATCTCGACGATCGCTTCGCGCGACGGCAGATAGCGCTGCGAGACGCACAACGCGCGCGGATCCGACGCATAGCCCGCGAGCAACGCCTGCGCGATATCATCGTGCTTCAGAGTCTGGCGTCCGGCATTGCTCGCACCCATCGTCTTCGATCCGCTCAGGCAACCGCCTGCATCTTCTCGACATCGCCGAACAGGCCCTCGAATAGCGGACCCGACAGATAGCGTTCGGCCGCATCCGGCAGCACGACGACGATCGTCTTGCCCTTGAGCGCCGGCTCGGCGGCGAGTCGCACCGCGGCCGCCATCGCCGCGCCGGAAGAGATTCCGGATAAGATCCCCTCCTCGCGAGCCAAGCGGCGCGCCATCGCGATGGCTTCGTCGTTGCTGACTTGCTCGACCCGATCGACTTGCGACAAATCCAGATTCTTCGGAACGAAGCCGGCGCCGATACCTTGAATCTTGTGCGGGGAAGGCACGAGCGGCTGACCCGCGAGCGTCTGGCTGATCACCGGGGAATGGGTCGGCTCGACCGCCACGGTCAGAATCGGCTTGCCGCGCGTACCCTTGATATAGCGCGAAACGCCGGTCAGCGTGCCGCCGGTTCCGACGCCCGAAACGAACACGTCGATCTTGCCGTCCGTATCGTCCCAAATTTCCGGTCCCGTGGTCTTTTCATGGATCGCGGGGTTCGCCGGGTTCTCGAACTGCTTCATGAGCAGGTACTTGTTCGGTTCGGTCGCGGCGAGTTCCTCGGCCTTCGCGATCGCTCCCTTCATGCCCTTCGGTCCGGGGGTCAGCACGAGTTTCGCGCCGAATGCGATCAGCACTTTGCGCCGCTCCATGCTCATCGTCTCGGGCATCGTGAGCACGCACTCGTAGCCGCGCGCGGCCGCGGCAAACGCGAGTGCAATTCCCGTATTGCCGCTGGTCGCCTCGACGATCGCCATGCCCGGCTTCAACGCGCCGCGCCGCTCGGCATCCCATACCATCGCAGATCCGATGCGGCATTTCACCGAGTAGGCCGGATTGCGCCCTTCGATCTTCGCCAATATCGTCGCGCCGAGGCCGGCGCCCAGACGATTGATGCGAATCAAGGGCGTGTGACCGATCGATTGGGTATTATCTTCATATATTGCCATGCAGCACCTCCAAGGGCTCGGGCCGAACAATGCCTCGCGAGACGAGGATTTTCCTCCTAAGCGGTCCCGAAAAGCCACCGCAGTTTGTTATGTGCCCCTGCCGAACGGTTATAAGGGCATGAGGCTCTTCAAAGAGGAACAGGCAAGATCGACAGGCGCTGCGGACGGCCTACGATGAATCCCTGCACGAAATCGATACCCATGCGCTTGACCGTGTCCAAAGAAGACTGATCCTCGACCTGTTCGGCGACGACCCGGAAATTCAGGCTGCGCGATAAATCGATCATGGCCGCGACGACCGCTTGATTGACCGTGTCGACGGCCAGATTGCGAATGAAGGAGCCGTCGATTTTCAAGTAATCCATCGGCAGCGTCTTCAGATTCGCGAACGAGCTCAGGCCGCTGCCGAAATCGTCGAGCGCGAACTCGCAGCCCATGCCGTGCAAGACCTGGATGAAGCGGCGCGCGTGATCGAGGCTTGCGACCACCGAGCTCTCGGTGAGCTCGAAGCAGATGTCGGCCGGCGACGCGCCGGTATGGTCGAAACATTCCACGACGAACTCGAGGAACTCGGCATCGCCGAGCGTCTGTCCCGAGATGTTGATTGCGACGCTGCGCTTCTGCGGCAGCTTCAAACCTCCCCTCCCCAACGCGGAGAACACGGCCTGCACGACCCAACGATCGACGAGCGGCATCAAGCGATAGCGCTCGGCGGCGCGAATGAACTGCGACGGGGGCGCGGCCGGCTCGCCGTTCTCCGTCTCGAGGCGCACGAACACCTCGAGCGCCGGCCCGCTGACGCCGCCTGCGCGCGCGTGAACGATGGGCTGGTAAAAAAGTTCGAACTTATTGTCGCGCAGCGCGCCTTGCAATTTCTGCAGCCAGTGAATCTCGCCGCTATGCCGCGCATTCGCCTCCTCGCGAGCCGAATAGACGTGCACGTGCACGCCGCCCTGCTTCTTCGCGACGTAGCAAGCCGAATCGGCCGAATTCATGAGGTCCTCGATCACGCCGCCGTCGCGGCCGATTTCTACCAAACCGAGGCTCACGCCGACATTGAAAATCTTGTCTTTCCAAACGAAGCGGTAATCGTTGACGGATCGCACGACGTCGTCGGCGATCTGGCGCGCCTTGTCGAGCGGACAGCCCACCAGCAGCAGCGCGAATTCATCGCCGCCGATGCGGCCCACGGTGTCGGAGTCGCGCACGGCGTCCTTGATCAGGGTCGCCACCTCGCGCAACATGTTGTCGCCTGCAGTGTGACCGCAGGTATCGTTGACGGCCTTGAATCGATCGAGGTCCAGGTATGCCAGCGCGTGCGTGACGTCGCCGGCATGCGCGGATTCGAGCGCTTCCTGCAGCCGGCGTTCGAACTCGCGGCGATTGACGAGCCCGGTCAGCGCGTCGTGACTCGCCTGGTAGGTCATCTGGCGCGCGAGCCCGCGCATTTCGCTGGTGTCGTGCAACACGATGACGACGCCGCCGATTTGGTTGCCGTCGGGACGCAGCGGCGAGACGCTGATTTCGACGGAGCGCTCAAGGGCGCCGTTGGACGGCACGAGCACCGCGCGCTTACCGACGCTGACGCGGCCGCCGGTCGTCAGAGCCTTGCGCACCGGATCGCCGAGCGAACGCCGATCGGCCTCATCGACGAGCGTCGCCACATCGGAAAACGACTTGCCGACGACCTGATCGAAACGCTGGCCCAGCAACGCGCCCGCGCTTTGATTGATGTAATCGATGCGCCCCTCGGCATCGACGGTGATGACGCTTTCGCCCATCGCATCGAGCGTCGCCTGGGCGCGCGGCGGCAGCGGTGCGAGCGACGTCATTGCGACGGGCAGCATTTCCAGCGCCGTCAGCAGCAGCGCCGCTTGGCCCGCGCTGTCGATCACCGTGCTCGAAAGCTCGACGCGCGTGGTTTGGCCCTGCAAACCGGCCAATTCGACCTCATAGCGCTCGGCGGCCGGCTCGCCGGCGAGCCGCCGACGCAAATTTTGCTCGACCAGCTCGACGTACTCCGGCGCTACGAAATCGGTGAGCGGCCTGCCGATGACCTGATCGGGGGTCGTGCCGAGGATCGCCAGAAAACGAGCATTGGCGAACAAGATGACCTTTCGATGCACCAACACCGCATCGTGGACCGTTTCGACGAGGCGCTGGAACAGCTGCTCTCGATCCTGAAGCCGCGCGCCGCGCTTTTCGAGGTCCTCGAGCAGCTCGTTGACCGCGCGCCCAAGTTTCCCCAGCGATCCCGGCGTGCCATCGAGGCGAATGCGTCCCGAAGCGCCCGCCTGATGCATGACCTGGAGGATCTGCCCGGAGAAATCGTCGAACGCGCGCTGCTGGCGTCTCTTCCAGGCCAGGAAGCCAAGCAATCCCGCAGCGGCGGCGGCCGTAGTCATTAACCATAAAATGACGGCGGGATAACTCAACGCGGACCTCGAAATCGACACGTGCCGAGGACGCGGCAAACACAGGCCCGTCGCAAACCGGCATGGTCGCGAATCATCGTGCCGCCGAGGATAACGCACCGGGTTGGCATCGCTTGTCGAAATTGACCATAATCAGCGGCCTTAAATCACCCTAAGCCAGCGCGCCAGAGATATATGGATACAGAAGCAGCCCGTCAGCAAATGGTCGAGCAGCAAATACGCACGTGGGAGGTGCTGGATCCTCGCGTACTCGAGGTCCTCGCACGCGTGCCGCGCGAAGCGTTCGTCCCACCGGGGTATCGTGAACTCGCCTTCGTCGACGGGCCGATTCCGATCGGCTTCGGCCAAATGATGCTTGCACCGAAACTCCACGGCCGCATCCTGCAAGCCTTGAGTATCGATCAGCGAGACAAAGCGCTGGAAATAGGCACCGGCACGGGCTACCTCACCGCCTGCATGAGTTTACTCTCACGAGAGACTGCGTCGATCGATATTCACGCCGATTTCGTCGGACTGGCGAATTCGAATCTTCGCGCCGTGCCCGAGGCAAGCCCGAAACTCGAGCTGCGGGACGCATTCAGCGATGCGCCTCTGGGCCGGTACGATGCGATCGCAGTCACGGCGTCGCTGCCGACCTACGATGAGCGCTTCGAACAGGCATTGACGATCGGCGGACGCCTGTTCGTCGTGGTGGGCGTGGCGCCGGTCATGGAGGCGCTGCTGATCCGCCGCGTCGACGAGAGCGAGTGGGTGCGGGAAAGCTTGTTCGAGACCGTGATTCAGCCGCTCGTGAACGCCGCCGAGGCGCAAAGGTTCGTATTCTGATGGTCGATGAAATTACGCCGCAGGCGTTTCTGGACCGGCGTGCGGCCGGGATTCCCATGACGCTCCTGGATGTGCGGGAGGATTGGGAAACCAAAGTGTCGCCGGTACCGGCGGAGCACCGTCACATCCCCATGGGCCAAATCGCCGATCGAATTGCGGAACTCGATCCGCAGCTCGAAACGGTCGTCATTTGCCGCTCGGGCGGCCGCAGCATGCAGGTTGCGAACTTCCTCGGAGCTCGGGGATTCCGCTCGGTCCGCAACCTGGCCGGGGGACTGTTGGCCTGGTCCCGCGAGGTCGACCCGAGCATTCCCCAATATTAGCCACCGACACGCATGCCCTCCCGGTGATATAGTGAGATATAACACCTTGCCGCAGGCTGCGTGGGCCATGAAACGCTTAGTTTTCCTATTGACGGCCTGTCTCAGCATCCAGGCCGCGCCGGCTGCCGATCTGCTTGCGGTGTATCAGCGCGCGCTGCAAAACGACCCGCAGCTGCGCGAAGCGGAGGCAAATCGCCTCGCGGCATTGGAGGCGAAACCGCAAGCCGTCGCGGCGCTGCTGCCGCAGTTGAACGGCAGCGCGCAGGCGTCGAGGCAACGCGACGTCGGCCCCGACAACACGGTCGAATCGGTGTCGCTCGGTCCGGGCACGCCACCCATCATCGAAACCGTGCCGTTCGACGGCACGACGACGACGACGAACCACGTCTATCGCGTAGACCTCAAGCAAAACCTGTTCAGCTGGCAAAATTGGGTTGCCTTGAAGAGCGCGGACGCGCAGGTCGCACAGGCGGAAGCCGACTACCAGGCCGCGCAACAGGATCTCATCGAGCGGGTATCGCAGCGCTATTTCGACGTGCTCTCGGCGCAGGACGACTTGGAGGCGCAGCAAGCCGCGTTGGCGTCGATCAATCGTCAGCTCGACCAAGCGGAGTCGCGCTACAAAATCGGGCTGATCGCGATCACCGACGTCGAGGAGGCCCGCGCCGCCCACGATAGCAGCGTGGCCGCGGTCATCCAGGCCAAGCGCACGCTCGCCACGAATCAGGAACTGTTGCGCGAAATCACCGGCGATGCGTTCGAATCGCTGGCGCGACCGAAGGAACCGTTCGAGGTGCCGAATCCCGATCCGATCAACGAAGAGCAATGGGTGCAAATGGCCCTGCAGCAGAATCTTTCGCTCGTCTCGAGCCGTCTGGCGACCGACATCGCGCGCGAGAACGTCAGTTCGGCCGAGGGCGGCCATCTGCCGACTCTCGATCTGCTGGGCAGCCGATTCAAGACGCAGACGAACAGCGACAGCAACTACACCGACGGCAGCTTCGCCGAAAGCACGATGCTGGATCAAAATTCCCGCTCGATCGGCCTGCAGTTGACCTTCCCGATCTATTCGGGCGGCTCGGTGTCGTCTCAGGTGCGCAAAGCGGTGTATCTACACCGCGCTGCCAAAGAGCGACTCGAACGCGTCGCGCGCGAAACGGAGCGCGATGCGCGCGACGCCTACCTTGGCGTCTTGTCGGAGATATCCCAGGTCAATGCCCTCAGACGCGCGCTGGAATCGAACGCCGTGGCTTTGCAGGCGACCGAAGCGGGCTATGACGCCGGAACGCGCACGGCGGTCGACGTACTGCAATCGCGGCGGCTATGGGTACAGGCGCAGACCAATTACTCGCGCAGCCGCTACGACTATCTGATCAACGTCATCAAGCTGCAGCAGGCCGCGGGCACGCTATCGGAACAGACCTTGCGCCACATCAACGGCTGGCTCATGGATTCGGCGGCGCCGGCGGCACCGGCAGCGCGTTAGCGCTTTGCGCTTCAATGAGCTTGACGAGGCGCTGGGCGCTGCCGCGGTTGATCTCGACGGCGCGCCGAGCGACTGCGCCGATCCGCTGGCGCTCGAGGGAATCGGCCAGTAGCTCCGAGACCGCGGCCGCGAGCTCCACGGCATTGCCGACGCGGCGCGCGGCGCCCAATTCCACGAGCATTGCCGCGATCTCCGGACCGTTGAAATCGGACGGCCCGGTCAGCACCGGCAGCTTCAGGGCAGCAGGTTCGAGCAGATTGTGGCCGCCCACGGGCACGAGACTGCCGCCGACGAACGCGAGATCCGCGGCACCATAGAAGGCCAACAGCTCGCCCACGGTGTCCAGCAGCAGCACTTGGACGTCGGCTTGCACCGGGACGCCGGCACTGCGGCGCACGTAGCGCCAGGCGCCGCGCTCGAGTAGCGCCGCGACCGCGGCGAACCGCTGCGGATGCCGCGGCGCGAGGATCAGCAGCGCGATCGGGTGTTGCGCGCAAACGCGCGCATGCGCGTCGAGCACCTGTTCATCCTCGCCTTCGTGTGTGCTGCCGGCGGCCCAGACGGGTCTGACGCCGACATTCCGCTGTCGCAGCATGAGTCCCTGCTCGATGACATTCGCGCCGATATCGATGTCGAATTTCACGTTTCCGACGACCTGTATGCGTGCCGGATCGGCGCCGATCTGCTCGAAGCGCCCTGCATCCACGCTGGTCTGCGCGCCGATCAGCACGTTGGGGGTGAACAAGCCGCTGAACAGATTACCGCAGCGCCGGTAACGCGATACCGATTTGGCCGAAAGCCGCGCGCTCGCGAGCAGCACAGGCAGGCCGCGGCGCGCGCACTCGCGATACAGGTTGGGCCACAGTTCCGTTTCCATGATGATTGCCTGCGCGGGAAGCACGCGATCCAAGAATCTGCGAACCGCGCCCGGCAGATCGTAGGGCAGGAAACGCACATCGACACGGTCGCCGAAGAGCCCCAACGCGCGCACTCTGCCGGTCGGCGTCGCGGTCGTAACGACGATCGGGACTTGCGGATGGCGCGCCAGCAGCTCGCGTACGATCGGAGCCGCGGCCGATACCTCGCCCAGCGATACCGCATGCAGCCATATGCTCGGCTGGCTCTGCAATCGGGACCCGAAGCCAAACCGCTCGCGCAAGCCCTGCCAATAGCCGCGATCACGAAACCCGCGCGCGAGCACCACGCCGAACGCCAGCGGTGCCGCGAGACGCACCAGCAGATTATAGAGGCTGCGCATCTGCGTAGCCCGCGACCAGCCAATTCCACGCCGTCTCCGAGAATCGCCCCGCGGGCAGATCCGCCGATATCTTGCGCAATGAGCGGTGCAGACGCCGCAAATTCCGTCTCGTCCACGCTCCCGGCGCGCGAATGCTGCCGCGATCGAAATCGATGACGCTGACGGTGCCTTGAGCGTCCAACAAAATGTTGTGCGCGTTCAGATCGGCATGGTCGACGCCCGCCGCATGAAAGCGCGCAATCGTGTCGCCGATTGCACCCCAATGGCGAGCCTCGAGCGCGGCGCCCGCAAGCACCGCGCTGAGCGGCTCCGCGTCGCGGATCCGCCGCATGATCAGATCGCAGCGATATAGAATTCCGGCACGCTGATAGCGTGCGCCGATCGGCTGCGGCACCGGCAGCCCGCGCGCATACAGCTGTGCGAGCAGGCGCCATTCCGCGAACGCGCGCACGCGCCCCTCCCCCGCCCAGACATATCGATCGGCGAGCAAGCGGCGCGCCAACACGCCACCGCGCCGATAATGACGCAAGACCCATTGGTCGATCTTGGTCGAAACCAGCCAAGTTGAACCGCGGCCCCGAGCGCTCGGGACGATCTGGCCGTGAGACTGCCAATAGCCCGGTTCGAAGAGTGCTTCGGCGCGCGCGTCGGGTTCGCGCTCCAGACGCGACTCATCGACGAGCATCGCACCCGCAGCGGTGGCGATGCGTCGGCCGGCGTCGGTCGTCATTCGTTTGTGCGAGGCATTGAAGGCGGCGGCCCCTGGTTGGCTGAATAATTGTTAAAATACTTGTTTCGACGCAGTCACTCGAACAACCGGCGTCGCGGAGCTTCCATGAGCGAAATATCAGTGCCCGTTTCGCCGGGCGAATTGATCGATAAAATCACCATTCTACGCATCAAATCGCAGCGTATCACCGATGCTGCGAAGCTCAAGAACGTGCATCATGAGCTCGATTCCCTGCAGCGAACCTGGGCCGACTCGAGCTATGCCCGCATTGACATCGTGGCCGACACGAGTGCATTGCAGGCCGTCAACGAGCGCCTTTGGGTCATCGAGGACGAGATCCGCGACAAGGAGCGTGCGCAAAGCTTCGATGCCGAGTTCATCAGGCTGGCCCGCGCGGTGTACTTCGAGAACGACGAACGCTCCCAGATCAAACGGCGCATCAACCTACGCTTGGGCTCCGCGATCATTGAGGAAAAGTCGTACAGCGACTACCGCGCCAAGGTGTATTCCGCGCCACAGTAGGGGCATTTCGCCCAACCGCTGGCCTCGATCGCCAAATAGACGCGAGGATGCGAATTCCAAAGGAACATGCCCGGCATCGGACACGACAAGGGCAAATCGGCGCTCGTCACCGAATATCGATGCTCGGCATTCGCCGGAATCAACCGGTGCGCCGAATCGTCTTGGACCATCGCTGGCATGCTCATCACTCCTGGGGAGAATTCTGCTCGTAGTCGGGGCGCTCCGCAACGGCGCCTCAGGCCGGCGCATCGAAGGTCTCGCGCCAAATCGCCTCGATACGGCGGCGCTGGTCCACGAAGTCGCTGGCCGCCACGACCGGCAAGTCGTCGCCCTCGAGCGATAAACGATGCAGCACGGCGCGATAAGCCCGATAGGCCTCCATGAGCCATTGCGCCGTCGCCGTGTCGATGACCCCCACGGCGGCGAGGCTCTCGAGTTGTCGAATATTGTCGGTGAAGGTCACGAGTTGCGGATAGCGATGCGCGGCGGCGAGCACGCGATATTGCACCAGAAATTCGATGTCGGCGATGCCCCCGGCATCCTGCTTGACGTCGAACTGACCCGTGCCGGCACGCGACAATTCGCGGCGCATGCGTGCGCGCATTTGCATGACGTCGACCCGCAGAGTATCGCGGTGCACGTCGTCGCACAGCGCTCGGCGTCGCGCCTCGGCGAAGCGTGCGCAAAGGCTCGGATCGCCGGCAACCGCGCGCGCGCGCAGCAGCGCCTGATGTTCCCAGGTCCAGGCATCGTCATGCTGATAGCGCTCGAACGCGTCGATTCCCGTCATCAGGAATCCACCCTTGCCGTTCGGCCGCAGCCGCATGTCGACTTCGTAGAGCCGCCCCGACGCCGAATGCATCGTCAGCAGATGCACGATGCGTTGCCCCAATCTCATGAAAAACACGCCGTTGTCGAGCATGCGTTCGCCGCGGGTCTGCTGAATTTCGCCGCTCGAATCGTGCAGAAAGACCAGATCGAGATCGGAACCGTAACCGAGTTCCAAGCCGCCGAGCTTGCCGTAACCGACGACCGCGACGCGAGCGACCCGCATCTGCTGCTCGCTGTCCCCGCAACACGGAATGCCGTAGCTTGCGGTCATTTGTTCCCAAGCGAGCGCGAGGCATCGCTGCACGATGAGCTCGGCAATGTCCGTGAGCCGATCGCTGACTTTCATCAGCGGCAGGCGCGCGGTAAGGTCGGCGAGCGCCACGGCGAACACGGCTGCCTTCTGAAACTGCCTCAAGCCTTCGACCTGTCGATCCGGATCGTCGGCCGGCAATCGCTCGGTGCGTGCGGCGAGTTCCCTGGTGAAGCTCTCGCGCGAGGGCAATTCGTCGAACGCCTTGGCGTCGATCAACTCGTCGAGCAGCAATGGAAATTCGGCGACTTGCTTCGCCAAAAAGCCGCTGATCGAACAGGCCTCGATGAGACGGTCGAGCGCCGGCGGCTTCTCCTTGAGCAAGGCCAAGTAAGAGGAACGCGCACCGATCGCCTCGAGGATTCGGATCACGCGGTCGACGACGGTTGCCGGCTGGGGAAGCTGCGCGGCGGCGGCGAGCAGGCGAGCGAATATGACGCGCAGACGCCGGCGTCCCGCCTCATCGAGCTTGCGGTAGGCGGCCCCGCATCGATATGACTCCAAGAGCGCCGCCACCGCGCCGACGTCGGCGCTCGGAAAGTTCTTGTTGGCCAACTCCTCTCGCGCCTGCGCGCCGCTCATCGTCAGCCAATCGAGTGTTGTTTCCTCTTCGGTGCGCTCGGCATCCGGGGTTCCGAAAACCAGCGCAGCAAATTGTCGCGCGGCGTAACTTCGCGATTCATCGATGGTCGCCAGTGTCTGCGGCCAATCGCCCGTACCCAGGCACGCGCTCAAGCGCTCTCGATCGATCTCGGTTTCGGGCAAACCGTGGGTTTGTTCATCGCGAATCATCTGCAGGATGTTTTCGGATCTTCGCAATACGAAATAGGCTTCACTCAACTTTTCGACGACCGGCGTGGGCAGCAGCTTGGCGCCCGCCAGCAAGGGCAACACCTCGAGCAGCGATGGATTCTGCAGGCGCCGGTCGCTTCCGCCGCGCACCAGTTGAAAGGATTGCACGATGAATTCGATCTCGCGTATGCCGCCACGCCCGAGTTTGAGGTCTTGCGCGAGATCGCGGCGCGCGACCTCGCGCGCGATCAGCGCCTTCATGTCGCGCAGGGATTCGAACACTCCGAAATCCAGATAGCGCCGGTAGACGAAAGGTCTGACGTAGTCGCGGCAGGTGGCCGCATAGGCTTCGATTCCCACGATCGGCCGCGCCTTGATCCATGCATATCGCTCCCAATCTCGGCCGTGCTGCTGCAGGTAGTCCTCGAGCGCGGCGAGGCTAAAGACCAGGGGGCCGCTCTCGCCGAACGGGCGCAGGCGCATATCGACTCGAAACACGAAACCATCCTCGGTTCTGGCGTCGAGCAGTGCAATGAATTGCCGGCCGAGCCGTTGAAAGTACTCCAGGTTGTCGACGCTGCGCGGCCCGCTGCTCGCGCCCGCCTCGGCGAACAACAAGATGAGATCGATGTCGGAAGAAAAATTGAGTTCGTGACCGCCGAGCTTACCCATGCCGAGAACGATCAAGGGCACGACCTCTCCAGCCGCCGATCTCGGCGTACCGAACACGGGGTCGAGCAACTGCTCCGCAATCCTTGCGGCGGTTCGGATGCAGGCATCGGCGAAATCCGAGAGCGCGCGCAGCGTTTCGGCGCAACTCGCCCTGCCGACGAGGTCGCGCCAAGCGATGCGCAGCATCTCGCGCCGCCGCCAGACCCGCAGACACGACTTGGCATCGTCCTCGGTTTTCGCGGCGAGCGACAGGCGCTCATAGTCGCCCCGGGCGCCAATCAGCGATAGGGGATCGTCGTGAAGCGCGAGCCATCCGAGAGCGGCCGGGTCCCGCAGCAGGCTCGCCGCGATGAACTCGCTGCAGGCGATCACCTGCGGCAGCTCCTCCAGCAATTGCGCCGGCAGGGTCGGCCGCACTTGCTGCCAGGCGTCCGACTCCGATAGGCGTTCCCAACAGCGCAGTGCCGGTTCACGCAAGGAATCGTGCGCCGAAAAGAAAACCCCGCCGAAGCGGGGTAGGTTAAGGCCAGGTCCGCTCAGGGATGCATCGGACACTAATGTGTTTATCGTCACAGTCTGCAAAACCTTTAGAGGAGATTGGAAAATCGCTTTTCCATGAACAAACTCAAGGGATCACTCGTATATCGGCCAAACGGGCTCCGTTCCCGGTACCCGAGCCGGCAGTACAGGCGGATCGCCTCCGGCTGCCGAATACCGGTCTCCAGGCGCGCGCACGGTATCTCGCGCCCGACCAAATGCGCCTCGAGCGCCCCCAAGATCGCCGTGGAGACGCCACGGCCGCGCAACGCCGGCGCCACGAACATGCGCTTTATCTCGCCATAAAGACCATCATCGTCGAGGGTTTTGACCGCCCCGCAACCGACCACGAGGTCCCCGATCAATGCGCCCAGAAACGGCACGTTGGGCAGTTGCAGGGCTGCGATGCTCTCGAGGTGGTTGCTCTCGGCCGGGTAGAGCGCAGTTTGCGCGGCGTCCAGTTGGCCGATGAGCGCCTGGACGGCGGGCACTGCGGGATTCAAAGGCGCGATCTTCATGGCGCGTCCGATGATACTCAATTCGATAGAATGCTGCGCCTCAAGACAATCGGAGTCGCGGATTTGAAAACCTTCTTATTGGTGTTCGGGGCGCTGATTTCGATTGTCAATCCGCTCTCCGGCGCCTTCATTTTCTTCGGCGCGACCCGTGAGCTCAATGCCCGCGTTCGCGCCCAGGTGTCGCGCTGGGTTGCGATTTACGCCTTCTCGATCGTCACCGCCTCGCTATATATCGGCGCCTACGTGCTCGAGTTCTTCGGAATCTCGATTCCGGTGCTGCGCGTGGCGGGCGGTATCATCATTTCGATGTCGGGATGGCGCATGCTCACCGAACCGGATGCCACCGAGCAGCGCCGCAGCGAAACGCCTCGGCCGCGCTCGATTGCGGTGCCGCCGAGCCGCCTCGCCTTTTATCCGTTGACGATGCCCCTCACGACCGGACCCGGCACGATTTCCGTCGCGATTTCCTTGGGTTCGAGCCGTCCGGGCGGCTTCAGCGCGGCATTGATCGCATTTGTCATCGAAACCATGGCCGCAGTCTCGCTGCTGGCGCTATTGATCTACATCTCCTACCGCCACTCGGCGCGGCTCGCCGAACTGATCGGCGCGACGGGCACGACGATCGTCGTACGCTTGTCGGCGTTCCTGTTGTTCTGTATCGGCATCCAGGTCTTCTGGAACGGCGCGGCCGAACTGTTGGGCACGCTGCCCTTGGGTACGGCCGGTACGAGTTGAGCGAGCACGCCCCTGATCTTGCTGCTGGCCCGAGCCGCCTCCACGGCTGCGCACCCAAAAAAAGAGCGGGCCGAAGCCCGCTCTTTATCGACGTTGCCTGCTTGCGGCAGGTATTACATGTCCATACCACCCATGCCGCCCATGCCGCCGCCCGGCGCGCCATGTGCATGCTCATCGTCCTTCGGAGACTCGGCGATCATGACTTCCGTCGTGAGCAGCAGGCCGGCCACGGACGCCGCGTTCTGCAGAGCCAGACGCGTGACCTTGGTCGGATCCAGGATGCCCATTTCGATCATATCGCCGTATTCGCCGCTCGCCGCGTTGTAGCCGAACGTGCCCTTGCCTTCGCGGACGCGGTTCAGAACGACCGCGGCATCTTCGCCGGCGTTCGCAACGATCTGACGCAGCGGCTCCTCGATCGAGCGGGCCAGGATCTTGATGCCGTGGTTCTGATCCTCATTGGCACCGACCAGCTTTTCGATGGCCTTCAGGGCCCGGATCAGCGCAACGCCGCCGCCGGGCACCACGCCTTCTTCGACGGCCGCACGCGTCGCGTGCAGCGCGTCTTCGACACGCGCCTTCTTTTCCTTCATTTCAATTTCGGTCGCGGCGCCGACTTTGATCACGGCAACGCCGCCGGAGAGCTTGGCAACGCGCTCCTGGAGCTTTTCTTTGTCGTAATCGGAGGTCGCTTCCTCGATCTGCGCGCGGATGCTCTCTACGCGGCCCTTGATGTCCGCAGCCTTGCCGTTGCCGTCGATGATCGTGGTGTTTTCCTTCTCGACCAGAATCTTCTTGGCTTCGCCCAGATCATTGAGCGTGGCTTTCTCAAGCGACAAGCCGACTTCGTCAGAAATCACCGTGCCGCCCGTGAGGACCGCAATGTCCTGCAACATGGCCTTGCGGCGATCACCGAAGCCCGGCGCCTTGACGGCGGCGACTTTGACGATGCCACGGATCGTGTTGACAACGAGCGTCGCGAGCGCTTCACCCTCGACGTCTTCGGCGACGATCAGCAGCTGACGGCCACCCTTGGCAATCGCCTCGAGCAACGGCAGCAATTCGCGGATGTTCGAGATCTTCTTGTCGACCAAAAGAATCAACGGCTTGTCCAGCTCGGCGCTCTGGCTCTGCTGATTGTTGATGAAATACGGCGATAGGTATCCGCGATCGAACTGCATGCCTTCGACGACTTCCAGTTCGTTCTGCAGACCGGAGCCCTCTTCGACCGTGATCACGCCTTCCTTGCCGACTTTCGCCATCGCGTCGGCGATCGTCTTACCGATGCTCTCATCGGAATTGGCCGAGATCGTTCCGACTTGTGCGATCGCCTTCGGATCCTTGCACGGCTTGGAGAGCTTCTTGAGCTCGTCGGTCGCCGCAATGACGGCCTGATCGATACCGCGCTTCAAATCCATCGGGTTGATGCCCGCGGCAACGGCCTTGAGGCCTTCGCGGATGATGGCTTGAGCCAAAACGGTGGCGGTCGTCGTGCCGTCGCCCGCTTCATCGGAGGTGTTCGACGCGACTTCCTTGACCATTTGCGCGCCCATGTTTTCGAACTTGTCCTTGAGTTCGATTTCCTTGGCGACCGACACGCCGTCCTTGGTGACGGTGGGGGCGCCGAAGCTCTTGTCGAGCACTGCGTTGCGGCCTTTGGGACCGAGAGTGACCTTCACGGCATTCGCGAGGATATTCACACCTTTAAACATGCGTGCCCGAGCGTCGTCGCTAAAGCGTACGTCTTTTGCTGCCATTTGCTGATACCTCTAAAAAATTGTTTAGCTAGAAATTCAAGGGATAAGTCGGATGACGGTTAGGTTTACTTGCCTTCAACCACGGCCATCACGTCTTCTTCACGCATGACAACCAGCTCTTCACCATCCATCTTCACTTCGGTACCGCTGTATTTGCCGAACAGAATCTTGTCGCCGACTTTCAGATCGAGCGGGCGAATCTCGCCGTTCTCCAAGATTTTGCCTTTGCCGACGGCAACCACTTTGCCGAAAACGGGCTTTTCCGCAGCGGTGTCCGGAATAACGATGCCACCGGGGGACTTGCGCTCCTCCTCTTCTCGTTTCACGATCACACGGTCATGAAGGGGACGAATCTTCATAAAACAAGACTCCTAAAGCGTTGAATAAGGGATTTACCTCAGAACAAAGGATTTGTTAGCACTCTCTGTTCGTGGCTGCTAATCATAGCGATGGATTTCACTGTTTCAAGGGGTAAACGGAGGATATTGGTTGCTGCATCGCAATAAAACCCCATTGGGGCGCCGGTCGCGATTACGCGCCGACTGCCTTGCGCCGCGGACTCATATAAAGTGCCGCTATGCATAAGCGTCTGAATCAAAAGGTTCGCATCTCCTTGTTCGGTCTTGCGGCTTTCGGCTTGGTTGCGCTTGCCGCCGCCAAGCCTTGGTGGATGCGCGGCTCCGATTCGCCGGAGCAAGATTTCTTGCCGCCCGACGTCGCATTCCGGGTCACGAGCCATTTGGAAGGCGAGGTCCTGCAGATACGCTGGCAGATCGCCGATGGTTATTTCCTCTATCGCAGCAAAATTCAGGTTCGCGCCGAAAGTCCGGATCTCATCGTCGGTGCGCCGGTGCTGCCGGAGGGCATCCGCTGGAATGACAAGAATTTTGGGCTCCAGGAAGTCTATTTCCAGCAAGCCTCGATCACCGTTCCCGTGACTCGCTCCGACTTTGGCGCACACCCGATGCAGATCCAAGTGATTTACCAAGGCTGTGCGCAAGCGGGCTTCTGTTACCCGCCGATCAGCAAAGTGCTGTTTCCCGAGGGCGCGACCCGGTCGATCGGCATGCCGAGCGCATCGGTGCCTCCAAGCGCTTGGGTCACGGTCGCGATACTCGCCGGAGGCGCTGCCTTCGTGTTTGCAGGCTTTGTGCAGCGCAAACGCCGGCGCCTACCGCTACCCGCATTGTGAGTGAATCGCCGTGAGCAAGACGCTCCGGTTCGCGCTCGCATTGCTGGTTGCCTTCGTCGCGGCTTGGGCCGTTGAGCACGCCTATCGGAGCAGCCGGCCGACCAGCGAGACGGCGGCGCAAGCCGAGGCCGCGCGTGCGGTGGCAGCGCAGGTCTCGGCCGCGCAGGTCGCGGCAGAACAGTCCCCGGCCGCCACGGACGCGCAGGCCGAGGGCGGCCTGGAATCGCCTCTGGACGCGCAAGTCCCGACGATCAAGATTCCGGAGCAGTTACCGGATTTCACGCTGGCGAATCGCGACGGCAAACCGACTTCGATCACGGCATGGCGAGGTAAATCGTTGGTATTGAACTTCTGGGCCACCTGGTGCGCGCCGTGCCGGCGCGAGATTCCAGTACTGCAGGCACTCGATGCAGAATGGCATCTGCACGATGTCGCGGTGATCGGCATCGCGGTCGATCGTCGCGACGAGGCTCTGGCGTTCGCCGCACAATTCCATATTACTTATTCCTTGTTGATCGGCGAGCAGGACGCATTGGATGCTGCGACCGCCATGGGCGTGGCGTCGCCGGCATTGCCGTTTACGGTATTCACCGACCGCCGTGGGCAAATCGTCGCCGTATTCGTCGGAGAGCTGCATAAGGCGCAGGCCGACCTGATACTCGGTGCCGTCAAAAACCTCAACGACGACCGAATTGCGCTCCAGGCCGCCCGCCGGGCGATCGCCGACGGTCTCGACGAATTGAAGGCGAACAAGGCCGGTTGATTTTCCGGGCTTTTATCGGGGGTCGACGAAGTTCGACGCCAAAGCTTGCCATATCTGCTCAATTTCTGGTTATTATCGCGGATCTTTTCCAAGCGACGGCGCCAAAGTTTACGTCTCAATGCCTCGAATTTTGTTGCTAAATGGACCCAATTTGAATTTATTGGGCATGCGCGAGCCCGGGATTTATGGCGCCTCCACGCTACAGGACATCGAATCGCGACTGCAAGAGCGCGCCCGGGCGCTCCAGATCGAGCTGCTGAGCCTGCAAAGCAATGCCGAACACGAACTGATCGCGAAGATCCATGGCGCGAAGCAGGACGCCGTGGAATTGATACTCTTCAATCCGGGCGCATTTACCCATACGAGCATCGCGCTGCGCGATGCCTTGCTCGGCGTCGCCATACCGTTCATCGAGATACACCTGAGCAATATTTTCGCGCGTGAAGAGTTTCGGCATCGATCTTATTTTTCCGACATCGCGGTCGGCTGCATATTCGGCCTGGGGCCCGTCGGCTACGAGCTGGCGCTCGAAGCCGCCGCCCTGCGCCTGCGCAAAACTTGAATTCGACCGATTCCTCAAGGAGTTCCCGGATGGATATTCGGAAGGTAAAAAAATTAATCGAGCTGCTCGAGGAATCCGGCATTTCGGAGCTCGAAATCTCCGAAGGCGAAGAATCGGTGCGCATCAGCCGCTTTCCGCGCGGCGCGCTCCAGTCCGGCAGTCCGGCGGCCGCGCCGCTCGTATACGCCGCGCCAGCCGCGCCAGCCGCGCCGGCTGCCCCGGCCACGCCGGCCACCGCCGCGGGCGAGCACAAGCCGCGCAACGACGAGCACATGGTGACCTCGCCGATGGTCGGCACCTATTACTCTTCCCCGTCGCCGGGCGCCAAGACCTTCGTCGACATCGGCAGCGAGATCAAGATCGGCCAGGTTCTTTGCATCATCGAAGCGATGAAAATGATGAATCAAATTGAGTCGGACAAGACCGGTCGCGTGACTGCGATACTCGCCAAGAACGGCGATCCGGTCGAATTCGGCCAACCCTTGTTCATCATCGAATAAACGTAATGATCGAAAAAGTCGTCATCGCTAATCGCGGCGAGATTGCGCTTCGCATTTTGCGCGCGTGCCGTGAACTGGGTATCAAGACCGTCGCAGTACACTCGACCGCGGATTTCAACACCAAACACGTGCTGCTGGCCGATGAAACCGTATGCATCGGACCGCCGCAATCGGCGCTGTCCTATCTGAACATGCCCGCGATCATCAGCGCCGCCGAGGTCACGGATGCGGTCGCGATCCATCCGGGCTATGGTTTTTTATCGGAGAACGCCGATTTCGCCGAGCGCGTCGAAAAAAGCGGCTTCATCTTCGTCGGTCCGCGCGCGGAAACGATACGCCTCATGGGCGACAAAGTGTCGGCGATCAAAGTCATGAAAGCCTCCGGCGTGCCCTGCGTGCCGGGCTCGGAAGGTCCGCTCGGCACCGATCCGGATGAGAACTTCAAGATCGCCAAGGACATCGGGTATCCGGTGATCATCAAGGCGTCCGGTGGCGGCGGCGGGCGCGGCATGCGGGTCGTACACACCGACGCGTCCTTGTTGAACGCGATCGGCGTGACGAAGTCCGAAGCGCTCGCGGCCTTCGGCAATGGCGAGGTCTACATGGAGAAATTCCTCGAAAAGCCGCGCCACATCGAATTTCAGGTGCTCGCCGACAATTACGGCAACGTCGTGCACTTGGGCGAGCGCGATTGCTCCATGCAGCGCCGACACCAAAAGGTCATCGAGGAGGCGCCGGCACCCGGCCTGACCGCGAAGCAGCGCAAGAGCATGGGCGAACGCTGCGTGCGGGCGTGCCGGGAAGTCGGCTATCGCAATTGCGGGACGCTCGAATTCTTGTACCAGGACAACGAATTCTTCTTCATCGAAATGAACACGCGCGTGCAGGTCGAGCATCCCGTCACCGAACTCGTGACCGGCATCGATATCGTCAAGGCGCAGCTGCTGATCGCGGCGGGAGAACCCTTGCCCTATGCCCAGGGCGACATTCAGATTCGGGGTCATGCAGTCGAATGCCGCATCAATGCCGAGGATCCCAAGAACTTCACGCCGTCCCCGGGCCCGATCAGATTGTGGCATGCGCCGGGCGGCCCGGGCATTCGCGTCGACAGCCACGTCTATACCGGATACAACGTTCCGCCATTTTACGATTCGATGATCGGCAAGGTCATCGCCTATGGCGACACACGCGATACGGCCATCGCGCGCATGCGCAACGCGCTCGCGGAGATGGTCGTCGAAGGAATCAAGACCAACATTCCGCTGCACCAAGAGATCTTCAATCACTCCGCTTTTCGCCAGGGCGGCACTGATATTCACTATCTGGAGCGTCGCCTGGGACTCAAGTGAGTTACTGAGATGGGGCGCGCCGATGCCGTTCTATGAAATCGAATTTCCGCTGACCGGCCTCGATACCGAGGCCCTCGAGACGGCGCTGCTCGAAAGCGGCGCGATTTCGATGACCTTTCTCGATCGCGGCGATGAACCGGTGCTCGAACCACGACCCGGCGAGATACGCTTGTGGAGCGACACCTTGGTGCGGGCCCTGTACGACGCCGGCGCCGGGGGCGATGCCGATGTCGAGGCTGAAGACAAGATGCGCCATTTGGCTGCGAACTTGAGTCCCGAAATTGTCGCCGCGGCGCATGTGCGCCGCGTCGCGGACCAGGCCTGGGAGCGGGCCTGGCTCGTGGACTGGAAGTCGATGCGATTCGGGCGCCGCTTGTGGGTATGCCCGACGACCGCCGAGGCCCCACAGGATTCCGAGGCCGTCGTGGTTTGGCTCGATCCGGGACTCGCCTTCGGGACCGGGACGCACCCGACGACGGCCCTTTGCCTGGAGACGCTGGATTCGCTCGATCTGCATCAAAAATCGGTAGTCGACTACGGCTGCGGATCCGGCATTCTCGCGATCGCGGCATTGAAGCTGGGCGCGAGCTCGGCGCTCGGCGTCGATCTGGACCCGCAGGCGTTGCTGGCGAGCCGAGAGAACGCGATTCGCAACGGCGTTTCGGCCGCTCTCGCGACCCAGGACCCGAGCGCGCCGGCGTCGCCCGCCGACTTCGTGTTCGCCAATATTCTCGCGGGAACCTTGATCGAATTGCAGCCAACTCTCGCCTCGCTGATCAAGCCGGGCGGCGAATTGGTGTTATCGGGTATCTTAAGCACGCAGGAAACCCAAGTCGCCGAGGCCTACCGGCCGCGATTTGATATCGTCGCATGCACGCAGCGCGATGGCTGGTGCTGTATTCGCGCGAGCAGTCGTGCGACCCGAGGTTCCCCGGGAGATCTATAGCTTGTTCACGCAATGCTCGAAATGCGAGACGATTTTCCAACTGTCGGCGGACGTATTGCGTGCCGCCGGCGGCCAAGTGCGCTGCGGACGCTGCGGCGAGGTGTTTAATGCGCTCGCGCGCCTCGCCGAGCAGCCCGGCGCATTCACGGTCGGCGAATCGCCGCTGGAATTGGAGACGCGCGCGGATCGAATTCTTCAATCCCCGCCTCAACGCCCAGAAGCCGCTGCGCAGCCGCCGATCGAGTTCGATGAATTGGATACCGCGAACGTGGAGATCGCGCACCTCGAGGTGCAGGGCCTGCCGGACGAAGCGGCGACGGAAGACGACGTATCGCTGGAATTTACACTTCCGCCGGGCGAGCTCGATCGAATATTCGTCGAGAATAAGCGTAAGGGATCGGCAAAGACGCCGCTGCGCGCATTGCCTGACGCGGCCGCGCAATCGCAAGTCATCGGCCTCGAGATCTCGGAAAATGCGCGTCGAGAGCTGCTCGGGGGAGCGGCGCCGGACGCTGCGGATGCCAACGCCGATGCGCTCGACGCCCTCATCGCGGAGTCCGCGATCGCGGAGGTGATCCTGACGGAAGCGCCGCCGGCTCGGCGCCCGATCTGGATCTGGGTGTCGGCGGCGGTGTTGCTCGCGCTCATACTGGCGGCCCAGGTCGTGCACCGTAATCGAGAATGGCTGGCAGCGAATGCGCCGCTCGGCGGGATGCTGCGGACGATTTACGCGCAGCTCGGCAGCCCGCTGCCGGCGCCGGCGAATCTCGCGGCCTATCAACTGCGCCAGTGGGGCGTGACCGGAGATCCGGATGCGAACGGCGCACTGCACGTGCGCGCGAGCATCATGAACACGGCGGCGGAATTCCAGCCCTATCCACTGCTGCGGGTGACGCTCGCGGATCGTTTTGGAAATCGCATCGGAACGCGCGACTTCGAAGCGGCGGAATATCTGGGCAAGCCGAACGTGAAGCTGCTTGCGCCGGGCGAGCGCGTCGACGCGACCGTCAACATATTGGACCCCGGTACGAACGCCGAGGGGTTCGAAATCGACGTTTGTCTGCGCGGCGCGGACCGGCAGATTGCCTGCGCAAGCGATGCGGCACCGCATACGAAGTGACGCGCGTGAAGATCGGACCCTACGAGCTGCCCTCCAACATCGTGCTCGCGCCGATGGCCGGCGTCACGGACCGACCATTTCGCATGCTGTGCCGCCGCTTCGGTGCCGGCCTCGCGGCATCGGAAATGTTGAGCGCCGACATTCGCCTTTGGGATACGCCGAAATCGCAGCGGCGAATGGATCACGCCGGCGAGCCTAGTCCGCGCGTCGTGCAGATCGCGGGATTCGATCCCGTGATGATGGCGGAGGCGGCCCGGCGAAATGTCGATGCCGGTGCCGAGATCATCGACATCAACATGGGATGTCCCGCGAAAAAAGTATGCAACCGGCTCGCGGGATCCGCGCTGCTGCAGGATGAAGCGCTCGTCGCGCGCATTTTGGAAAGCGTCGTGCAAGCAGTCAGTGCGCCCGTGACGCTGAAAACGCGCACAGGCTGGGATCGCGAGCACAAGAATGGAATCAGAATCGCTCGCATTGCCGAGGACGCCGGCATTCAGGCGCTCGCGATCCATGGCCGCACACGCACCGATATGTATCTCGGGGAGGCGGAACACGATACCGTGCGCGCGATTAAGGCGAACGTCAAGATTCCGGTGTTCGCGAATGGCGACATCGGTACGCCGGCGCGCGCACGCGCGATTCTCGAGGCCACGGGGTGCGACGGCATCATGATCGGACGCGCAGCGCAAGGCCGGCCATGGATCTTCGACGAAGTCAATTTTTTTCTCGCGACGGGGGAATTGCGCGCCGATGTTCCACTACAAAAAGTCCGTGATATCATGCGCGCCCACCTCGAAGACCTGTACGCGTTCTACGGCGACGCATCCGGCGTTCGAGTGGCGCGGAAGCACTTGAGTTGGTATTGCCGGCAGCACCCGGGACAGGAATCCTTGCGTAAACGTCTGATGCGAATCGAGACGACGCGTGAACAACTGTCGGCGGTAACGGAGCTGTTCGAAAGGGAAGTTTTTTGCGCGGCATAGTCTAGAAATTGTTAAAGAACAAGAATGAGCAGACGGGGACCTGAGAGACGCTATGTCCGCAAGAAAGAAATCGCGAACACGCAAGGAAATATCGTCGCCATTCAACGGGCGCGATCTGAAAGTTAATGGTAAAGGTGTGCCGCTGCGCTCGCAGGCCGAGGAGGCGCTGCAGTGCTACTTCGAAACGCTCAACGGTCACAAGCCCGCGCATTTATATGACCTCGTGATGCGTGAAGTGGAAGAGCCGCTGTTCAAGGTGGTCATGGACCACGTTCAGGGCAACCAGAGCCGCGCCGCCACGATACTCGGCATCAATCGCGGCACTTTACGTAAGAAACTCAAAGAGTTCGGCATCGGCGAGTGAGGGCCCTTTGCTCACGCCCGTCCGCCGCGCGTTACTCAGTGTCTCCGACAAAACCGGCATCGTCGAACTTGCGCGCGAGCTGAAGGAGCGCGGCACCCAACTACTGTCGACCGGAGGCACGGCCAAGTTATTGATACGCCATGGTATCCCGGTCAAGGAAGTGGCCGAGCACACGGGCTTTCCGGAAATCATGGATGGCCGCGTCAAGACTCTACATCCGAAAATCCACGGCGGACTGTTGGGAAGACGCGGCATCGACGACGAAGTGATGCAGCGCAACGGGATCGAGCCGATCGACTTGCTCGTCGTCAACCTCTATCCATTTGCAGCCACCGTCGCACGACCCGATTGCACGTATGACGATGCGGTCGAAAACATCGACATCGGCGGACCCGCGATGGTGCGTGCCGCGGCCAAGAATCACGCGTCCGTGACCGTGATCGTCGATCCGAGCGACTATCGCGCATTGCTCGACGAGCTTGCCGCGAATCAGGGTCGAACCAATTTGTCGATGCGCCAGCGCTTGGCGGCCAAGGCCTTTGCGCACACGGCGCAATACGATGCGATGGTCTCGGCGTATTTCACGAGCACGATAGGCGGAGAGGTTCCGAGTTTTGCCGACGATTTGAACCTCTCGTTTCGCAAAAGGCTGGATTTGCGCTACGGCGAGAATCCGCACCAGCAGGCAGCGTTTTATTCGGATCCGCGCGCGATCGGCGCCTCGGTGACTGCGGCGACACAAGTGCAAGGCAAGGAGCTTTCCTACAACAACATCACCGATGCAGACACCGCGCTCGAGTGCGTGCGCCAGTTCGAGACCCCGGCCTGCGTGATCGTCAAACATGCGAACCCGTGCGGCGTCGCGTTGGCGGATACGATTCTGTCCGCCTACGCGTCGGCCTACCGGACCGACCCCACTTCCGCATTCGGCGGAATCATTGCGTTCAATCGCAGCCTCGATGCAAAAACGGCAACCGCCATCGTCGACCAACAGTTCGTCGAGGTCATTCTGGCAACGGCGGTGAGCGACGATGCCAAGCGAATCCTTGCGGCCAAAGACAACGTGCGGGTATTGGTCACGGGAGATCTCGGCACGCCGGTCGCACAGCGGCTGGAATACAAGAGTGTAACCGGAGGATTGCTGGTGCAAACGCGCGACGACGGCATCGTCCGCGCGTCCGAATTGCGGGCCGTCACTCGGCGTCAGCCGACCACGGCCGAGCTGCAGGATCTGATGATCGCATGGCGAGTGGCGAAATATGTCAAATCCAACGCCATTGTCTGCGTCAAGGATGCGGTCACGGTGGGAATCGGCGCGGGCCAAATGAGCCGCGTCGTCAGCTCTAAGATTGCGGCAATGAAGGCGCAGGATGCCGGCCTTGCGATCCGGGGCGCAGCGATGGCCTCCGACGCCTTCCTGCCTTTCCGCGACGGCCTGGACGCCGTCGCTGCGTACGGCATCACGTCGGTCATCCAGCCGGGCGGCTCGATGCGCGATGCGGAAGTCATCGCCGCCGCCGACGAGCACGGCATCGCGATGGTGTTCACCGGGATGCGGCACTTTCGCCATTAGGAGTCGCGCAGCCCAATGAAGCTACTCATTGTCGGCGGCGGAGGCCGTGAACACGCCTTGGCTTGGAAATGCGCGCAAGAAGCACGCGTCGAACGGGTGTTCGTCGCTCCCGGCAATGCCGGCACGGCGCTCGAGTCGAAGCTCGAGAATGTCGCGATCGACGCGGAAAACATCGAGGCGCTGATCGGGTTTGCGGCTGAAGCGGGTATCGCGCTGACCATCGTCGGTCCCGAAGGGCCGCTCGTTGCCGGTATCGTCGATCGATTTGCAGCCGCGGGTCTGCGCTGCTTCGGTCCGACTCAAGCGGCTGCGCGCCTCGAGGGCTCGAAAGCGTATGCCAAGGATTTTTTGCGGCGCCATCGGATACCGACGGCGAGTTACGCGACCTTCACTCGAGCGACCTTCGATCCTAAGTGGCTGCGCGCACAACGTCTGCCGCTCGTCGTCAAGGCGGACGGACTCGCAGGCGGCAAGGGCGTGCTCATATGTGAAACGCACGACGGCGCGATTGCCTCTGCTCTCGGCATGCTGCACGGTGATTTCGGATCCGCCGGCGACTCAGTCGTCGTCGAAGAATTTCTCGCCGGGGAAGAAGTCAGCTTCATCGTCATGGTCCACGACCTGCAGGCGCTGCCGCTCGCGACTTCGCAAGACCATAAACGACGCGACGACGGCGATCGCGGCCCCAACACCGGCGGCATGGGCGCCTATTCGCCGGCGCCGATCGTAACGCCGGCCGTCCATGCGCGCATCATGGCGCAAGTCATCGAACCCACGCTGCGCGGCCTCGCTTCGGACGGCATTCCCTATACCGGATTTCTGTATGCGGGCCTCATGATCGCGCCCGACGGCACGCCCAACGTACTCGAATTCAATTGCCGTTTCGGCGATCCGGAAACCCAACCCATCATGATGCGATTACGCAGCGACCTCACGCCCCTCTGCGAAGCGGCGCTCGACGGCAAATTGGACGCATGCGACGCGGTCTGGGACAGCCGTGCGGCGCTCGGCGTCGTCATGGCCGCCGGCGGCTATCCGGAAACCTACCGCAAGGGTGAACGGATCAGCGGCCTGGATGTCGCCGCACGGTTGCCCGGAAAGGTATTTCATGCCGGCACGCAGCTCGTCGGCAGCGACATCTTGACCAGCGGCGGACGCGTGCTATGCGCGGTCGGCTTAGGGATGGACGTGCGCGCGGCGCAACGCCAGGCCTACGATTTGGTCGGCGCGATCCATTGGAATTTGGTGCAATACCGGCGCGACATCGGCTACCGCGCGATCGAGCGCGAAACCTAGTGCGCGGCCGGACGGCCCGACGGCCGAGTTAGTACTCGGGGTCAATCGCGCCAGGCGGGAAAAACCGGCCAGGTGCACAGCGCTGTAAAATCGTGATTCGGCCAGAGTTCGGCTTCCTCTTGCCGCGACAATGCCTTGAGCTTTCGAATGCTCGCGAGCGCGAGTCCCTCGTCGCCCCGGCAATGATAGCCCGGCGCGATCTCGTCGGTCAGATTCTCGCGCAGATCCGCCGCATCCCCGCACAGGATCACCGGGTGGCCGTGCGGCAGCTCGACCAGCAGGGACGTGTGGCCGGCCGCGTGACCGGCACTCGCGATCGAATGCACGTGCACCTCGCAACCCGGAAGCTCGCACGAGCCGTCGACGTGGTCCCATTGAAAAGCAGCGCGCGCGCAGCGTCAGCGTCGCAATTTTTCGATAGTCGCAGCCCGCATCGTAGAGGATCCGACCATTCGGCGTTTCGATGAGGTACGCGAGGATGGGCGCATCGATGTAGATGCCGCGCCCACGATATCGGGTCGATACACTCTTCTCGTAACGTTGGGTGCCGGTCGGCAGAGGTCGGATTCTCAGTGCGCGTGACATCCGTAAAAGCTTAACCGATTATTCGGCGAACCCTGTAGCCTACGCCGTTCAACCGACAATGAATCGTTCATGAACTCGACGCCGGATCAAGATCAAAAGACCGAACAGCTGAACACCAAGGCGGCCGGGATCGTCGGGCTCGCCGTCATGTGCAGCCGCTTGCTGGGACTCGCACGCGAGGCGATCTTCGCCGCACTGTTCGGCGGCACCGCCGCGATGGACGCCTTCACGGCCGCGTTCCGCATACCGAATCTGCTGCGCGACTTATTCGCCGAAGGCGCGCTGTCGACGGCTTTCGTCACAACCTTCAGCAAGACGATCGCCCGCAGCGGCGATGAGGCTGCCTGGCGGCTCGCGAACAAGGTGACGACGCTCACCGCCGTGGTTCTCGGCGGCATCTGCATCGCCGGCATCGTCTTCTCGCCGCAGCTCGTCGCCGTGTTGGCACCGGGCTTCAACCCGCAGAAGGCCGCGCTCACGGCCGAGCTCACGCGCATCATGTTTCCGTTCATTCTGTTGGTGTCGCTGGCCGCGCTGGTCATGGGCGTCCTCAACGCGAGGAACGTATTCGGCCTGCCGGCCATGGCCTCGAGTTTCTTCAATTTGGGATCGATCATCGGCGGCGTCACGTTTGGATATTGGATGGACCCGCATTTTGGCCCGCGGGCATTGATTGGTCTCGCGATCGGAACGCTTTTCGGCGGCGCGCTGCAATTGCTCGTGCAGCTGCCGCCGCTGCGCACCCTAGGACACCGGTTCCGGCCCGACTTTCATTGGCGCGACGCCGGCGTCAGCGCGATCTTGAGACTCATGGGGCCGTCGGTCATTGCCGCGAGCACGACCCAGTTCAACGTACTCGTCAATTCGATGTTCGCCTCGACGCTCGGCGACGGCGCGATCTTTGCGCTCTCGATCGCGTTTCGGCTCATGCAGCTGCCGCTCGGCTTATTCGGCGTGGCGCTCGGCACGGTCACGCTGCCCTTGTTGTCGCGTCTCGTCGTGGCGGGCCAAATCGATGCGTTTCGATCGGAGCTCGCGCGCGCGATGCGCCTTGCATTCCTGCTGACGGTGCCCGCGACCGCGGGACTCATTATGCTCGCGGAGCCCATCATTTCAGTAATCTATCAGCACGGCAAATTCGGCGCCGCCGCGACGACCCAGGCGGCCGGGGCACTGCGATTCTATGCGCTCGGCCTCGCCGGCTACGCGGCGCTCAAGGTTCTCGTGAACGCGTTCTACGCGCTCGATAAGCGCAAGACGCCGATGGTCGTGAGTTTCTTCTCGGTCGCACTCAATCTGCTGCTCAATTGGATCTTCACCTACCGCCTGGCGTGGGGCGTGCGCGGGCTTGCGTTCTCGACGGGCTGCGTCGCGACGTTCAATTTTCTGGTGCTCTATGCGCTGATGCGCCACCACCTGCGCGGCTTGGAGTCGTGGCGCATGCTGGCGTTGCTCGGCAAAGTCGCGCTCGCGACCGCGGCGCTCGTCGCGGTCTGCGCCGCCTCCTCGCATTGGCTGCTCGCCGATTGGGCGACGGCGCCTTTCATCGGCAAATGCGCGGTTCTGATCGCGACGGTGATCGCGGGCATGATCGCGTTCGGCGTCTGCGGCACCCTCGTGCGGATCGAAGAATTCGATGAGCTGCTGGGATCGCTCAAGCGGCGGCTGCGCCGCGCGCAGTGAGGCGGGCTGCGCATGTCCGTTGCACCGCTGCGCGTTGCACCGGGGCGTGTTGCACCGGGCCGCGTTGCCCGCTGCGCCTTGCCCGCTGCGCGCCTATGCCGGCCTGGCGGGCGGCACGGTCGGCTGTTTTCTCGCGATGCTCGTCGCCATCGTAACGATGGACGCGAGATCGGTCAGGTTCGCGGGAACCACGAGCGTCGTCCCGGCCTGCGCGAGCTTGCCGAACTGTTTGACGTATTCCTCGCCGATGCGCAGCTGCATCGCCTCGATGCCGCCCCGGTCGGACAGCGCGATCCCGACTTGGCGCAAGCCCTCGGCGGTCGCGGTCGCAACGGCCAGAATCGCCTGCGCCTGGCCCTCGGCCTCGTTGATCTGTTGTTGTTTGTTGGCTTCGGATTGCTTGATCACTCGCTGCTTGTCGCCCTCCGCCGCATTGATCTTGGCGTCGCGCTCGCCTTCCGAGGTCAGCACGACGGCGCGCTTCTCGCGCTCGGCGCGCATCTGCTTCTCCATCGCCTGCAAAACGTCGCGCGGCGGAGTGATGTTCTTGATCTCGTAACGCAGCACCTTGACGCCCCAGGGCGCGGAGGCCTTGTCCAATTCGCTGACGACGTTCGCGTTGATGGTGCCGCGCGCCTCGAACGTGCGATCCAGTTCGATCTTGCCGATTTCGCTGCGTAAGGTCGTTTGCGCAAGTTGCGCGATTGCAAAGCCAAAATTGGTGATGCCGTATGAGGCGAGGTGCGGATCAAGCACCTGCATGTACAGGACTCCGTCGACGCCCACTTGGACGTTGTCCTTCGTGATGCAGACCTGCTCGGCGATCTCGAGCGCGTTTTCCTTTAGGCTGTGCCGATACGCGATTCTCTCGGCGAACGGAACCAAGATGTGAAAACCCGCGTGCAGGGTGCGGCTGTACTTGCCCAAATACTCGACGACAAAGGCACTTTGTTGCGGCACCACGGTCGCGGTTCTCATGACCATGATCACGACCACAACGGCGACAACGATTACGCCAAACGTGAAATGCAAAGAACCGTCCATGATTTATCCCCTCTTAAGGCTCGCCGTGCAGTACGAGCGTCAAACCCTCGACGCGGGCGATGCGCGCGCGGCCGCCGGCCGGGATCTCTGCGGGCCCGCGGTTGACCGCGCTCCAGGAACTGCCGCGATACTCCAAACGGCAGGTATCCCCCGGCGGCAGCGCGACGATCACCGTGACCGTCTCGCCGGCAGGCCCTGCGCTGAGCGCGGGCAGCCTGCCGCGCATGCGCTCGTAGATACGGCGGCGAAACCCCAGCATGAAAGCAACCGCGAGGACCGCGAATATCAGCCATTGCAGCCCGGCGGACACGTCCAGCCCGGCCAGATGCATACTGCCGACCAGCAGCGCCGCGGCGCCCACGAACACCAGATAGAACTGCGCGTCGACGAATGCCAATTCCGAGCCAAGAAGTATGCCGCCGACGGCGATCCATGCCCACCAATGCATGACAGGTACTCCCGGAAATTCTTGCCTAGCGCTTCATCGCGTCGAAGAAGTCCGCGTTCGTCTTCGTATCTTTCATCTTGTCGAGCAGGAATTCAATCGCGGCGAGTTCGTCCATCGGATGCAGCAGCTTGCGCAGAATCCACATCTTGGAAAGCTCGGCCGGATCGGTGATCAGTTCTTCCTTGCGCGTACCGGAGCGATTGATGTTGATCGACGGAAAGGTGCGCTTCTCGGAGATGCGGCGATCCAAGTGGATTTCCGAATTTCCGGTGCCTTTGAACTCCTCGAAAATGACGTCGTCCATCTTCGAGCCGGTGTCGACCAGCGCCGTCGCGAGTATCGTGAGGCTGCCGCCCTCCTCGATGTTGCGCGCGGCTCCGAAGAACCGCTTCGGCCGCTGCAGCGCATTGGCATCGACGCCGCCGGTCAGCACCTTGCCGGAGCTCGGCACGACGGTGTTGTAGGCGCGCGCGAGACGCGTGATCGAATCGAGCAAAATCACGACGTCTTTCTTGTGCTCGACGAGGCGCTTGGCCTTCTCGATGACCATCTCGGCCACCTGCACGTGACGGCTCGCCGGCTCGTCGAACGTAGAGGAGACGACTTCGCCCTTGACCGTGCGCGCCATCTCGGTCACTTCTTCGGGCCGCTCGTCGATGAGCAGCACGATCAAGTAAACCTCGGGATGATTCGCCGTGATGGCGGTCGCGATGTTCTGCAGCAGCATCGTCTTGCCGGCCTTCGGCGGGGAAACGATCAATCCGCGCTGACCTTTGCCGATCGGGGCGACCAGATCGATCGCCCTGGCCGTCAGGTCCTCGGTCGAGCCGTTGCCGCGCTCGAGCTTCAAACGCTCGGTCGGATGCAGCGGCGTGAGATTCTCGAACAACACCTTGCCGCGCGAACTCTCGGGAGAGTCGTAATTGATTTCTCCGACCTTGAGCAGCGCGAAGTACCGCTCGCCGTCTTTGGGCGGCCTGATCAAGCCCGAAATCGAATCGCCGGTGCGTAGATTGAAGCGGCGAATCTGGCTCGGGGAGACGTATATATCGTCGGGGCCCGCCAAATAGCTCGAATCCGAAGAACGCAGGAAGCCGAAACCGTCCTGAAGGATTTCGAGCACGCCGTCGCCGTAAATGTCCTCGCCCTTGCGTGCGTGCGCCTTCAGAACGCCGAAGATGATGTCCTGTTTGCGCGAGCGGCCCATGTTTTCGAGACCCATGGTCTCGGCCAATTTGACCAGATCGCTGATCGGGCGCTTCTTGAGCTCGGTGAGGTTCATCGAGCTGCGGCTGCGCGCGAGGTCCGTCGGCGCGATGATTTCTAAATCGTCGCCGCCCTCGGGCAGATCGCCGTAATCCTCGTGCTGCGGGCGCCCGCCGTTGGTATTGCCGTTGCGATTATCGTTGCGCGGCCGATTGGACCGATTGGAACGTCCGCCGCCCTGTCCGCCGCCGCCCTGTCCGCCCTGGCCGCCGCCCTGTCCGCCGCCGCGCGACTGATTGCCTAAGTAGCCTCTCACAGGTTGCTATCCAAAAAGGCGGCCAGCTGTGACTTGGTGACAGCTCCCACTTTCTGGGCCTCTACGGTGCCGTTCTTGAACAAAATCAACGTCGGGATGCCCCGAATGTTGAATTTCGGCGGCGTTGCGGGATTCTCGTCGATATTGAGTTTGGCGATCCGAACCTTGTCTTTGTATTGCTCGGCAATCTCATCGAGGATCGGCGCAATCATTTTGCAGGGTCCGCACCATTCCGCCCAGAAATCAAGCAGTACGGGTCGATCGGATTTCAACACATCTTTATCGAATGTGGCGTCGCTGGTGTGGACGATACTTGCGTTACTCACTGCGGATGGTCCTCCTATGGGAGTTAATTGCGAGATTTGGGTCAATTAGAGTCGTGGAAATGGAATTTTATGAAAAAGGGTTTTTGGGAAAGAAATGCCAGGATGCTCGCGCGAAGTGACGATGCGCGGCCGTTCGGGCACAATACAGCGGCTTTAGCGGTGTTGATTACCTTACAAGGGTACCGATGATACGGTCGACGGGAGCGGATAGACCGACTCCGAATTGGCGGTATTGTTAACCGGTCGCCCACCATTTTGCAAGTTTCTGCAGTTCACAAAGAGAAAATGTCAGACGCCCATCTCAGTCAGCTTACGTTCGATTCCCTCCACATTCCCGAATCCGTGAAGCGGGGCATCGCAGAACTCGGCTTCACGCGATGTACTCCCATTCAGGCGCAGACGCTGCCGGAGGCCCTGGCCGGCCACGACGTCGCTGGTCAGGCGCAGACGGGCACGGGAAAGACCGCCGCATTTCTGGTGGCCTTGTTCAATTGCCTGTTGACCGAGCCGCCCGCGCCGGGGCGGCCCAAAAACGGGCCGCGCGCAATCGTGATCGCCCCGACGCGCGAACTCGCGGTGCAGATTCACTCGGACGCCGAAGCGATCGGCAAATACACCGGCCTCAAGCTCGCGATCGTGTTCGGCGGCGTGGATTATGAAAAGCAGCGCCGCGTGCTCGAGGAAGGCGTCGATGTGTTGATCGGCACGCCGGGCCGTATCATCGATTATTTCAAGCAGCACGTATTCGATCTGCGCTACGTTCAAGTCGCGGTTATGGATGAAGCCGATCGGATGTTCGACCTCGGCTTCATCAAAGACATTCGCTTCATTCTGCGGCGGCTGCCGCATCCCACGCTGCGCTTGAACATGATGTTTTCGGCGACGCTTTCGCACCGCGTGCTCGAACTCGCGTACGAACACATGAACAATCCGATCTTGATTCGCATCGAGCCCGACAAGATGACGGTCGATCGAGTGCGCCAAGTTCTCTATTTCCCGTCGACCGAGGAAAAGATCCCGCTTCTCATGGGTTTGCTGCGCCGTATCGACGCGCGCCGCACGATGGTGTTCGTCAACACTCGTCGTATGGCGGAAGTTCTGGAGCGCACGCTGACCGCCAACGGCTTCGTCGCCCAGGCGATATCCGGCGATGTGCCGCAAACCAAGCGATTGAAGATGATGCGCGATTTCCACAACGGCGAAGTCGCGGTGCTGATCGCGACCGACGTCGCGTCACGGGGATTGCACATTCCGGACGTCAGCCATGTCTTCAACTTCGATTTGCCGAACGACGCGGAAGATTACGTGCATCGCATCGGCCGCACCGCTCGGGCCGGCGCGGAAGGCGATGCGATCAGCTTCGGTTGCGAGGAGTACGCGATTTCCCTGCCCGACATCGAAGCCTACATCGGCCACCAGATTCCGCGCGCGGCGATCGAGAGCAATGATTTGGCGGCCGTTACGGCTCCGCCCCCGGCCGAATGGCGCGAGCGAGCGCCGCGGCATCCATCGTCGCGCGGCGGCGGCGGTCGTCCTGGCGGCAGCCGTTCCGGCGGCCCGCATTCAGGCGGGCCCCGTTCGGGAGGCTCCCGTTCGGGAGGCTCCCGTTCGGGCGGCAATGGGCCCAACAGGGCGTCGGGCGGCGGCCGCGGCCGCAGCCCGGCCCCGGCTCGGCCGGCTCCGAGCGGCGCGCGGCCATCGATAGCCACAACGCCCCGCTCCGCGCCGGATAACCCTCCAGGCGGCAGCAGCAGCGACGCAGCAACGCCGGGCGACCCGGCGCGCCGCCGCAGGCACCGCCGGCGCGGCGGTGGGCCGACGGGCGGCACGCCGAACCCCGGCGCGACCAGTCCGGCTACCTAGGAACTCATAACAGGTCCGCGACACGATCGACGGCGGCGAAGCCGTTGATCTCGTTCGGCGGTCGGCCCGAATCGGGCCGACGCACGGCACGCAGCCAGGCAATACCGTAGCGCCGCGCACTCTCGAGCACCAGCGGACTGTCGTCGATAAACAGAGTTCGCGCCGGTTCGAACGGCTCGTGCGCACGAAACCGCGGCCAGAACGCGGGATCCTCCTTCGGCACCTCGAATCGATGCGAGGAATAGCTCGCGTCGAAATGCGCCGCGAGCGGCACGTGCTCGCTCTTGATCGCCAAGGTCTCGGGATGCGAGTTGGTGATCAGCACTCGCCGCTTCCCGGTCGCTGCAAGCTTCAACAGAAACTCCTCGGCTCCCGGCAAGAATCGCACTTCGTGGCGCACGGCACGCTTGAGCAGAGAAATGTCCAAATCCAATTCGCGCGACCAATATTCGATGCAATACCAGTTCATCGTGCCCATGACCGCATGAAATTTCGGCTCCAACACGGCCCAGGCCTCGCCCGCATCGAGACCGTTGGCACGCCCATAATGGCCTGGAACGTGCTCTCGCCAAAACCAGTTGTCGAAGCGCAAATCCAACAGCGTGCCGTCCAAATCGAGCAGCACGGTATCGATCCCCGACCAGTCGACTGCAGTTGGCACGCTCATCCTCTGTATGATAGCAAGCGATGAATGACCTGCATGCCCTGGCCGACGGTTTGATGCCGATCGTCGCGCGCGCCGGAGCCGCAATCATGCGGATCTACGACGGCGAATTCGCGGTGCAGCGCAAAAACGATGACTCGCCGCTGACGCAGGCCGATTTGGAATCGCAGCGCGTGATTTTAGAGGGCCTGTCGGCGCTGACTCCCGGTCTGCCGGTGCTGTCCGAGGAATCCGCGCACGCGCCTTGGGCCGAGCGGCGCAGCTGGCAGGACCTCTGGGTCGTCGACCCCATCGACGGAACGCGCGAATTCGTCAAGCGAAATGGGGAGTTCACGATCAACGTCGCCTTGGTATCGCAGCACGAACCCGTGCTCGGCGTAGTCGCCGCGCCCGCGCTGGGTGTCGTTTATTGGGGCGGCCGCGGTATCGGAGCATTTCGCAAGCGCGCCGGCGAAGCCCCGAGCCCCATTCACATTGCACCGACGGCGCAACCGCTGCGTGTCGTCGGCAGCCGCTCGCATGCCAGTACCGAGACGGCGGCGTACCTGCGACGCGTCGGTCCGCATCTCATGACCGGCATCGGCAGCTCGCTCAAATTTTGTCTGGTGGCGGAAGGCAGCGCCGATCTCTACCCGCGATTCGGGCCCACGTCCGAATGGGACACCGCAGCGGGCCAGGCGCTGCTCGAAGCGGCCGGCGGCCAGGTTACGCGGCCCGACGGTCACCGGCTCAAGTACAACTGCCGCGAGAGCCTCATCAACGGAGATTTCCTGGCCTTCGGCAATCCGAGCGCGCTGCCGCGTTAAGCGTGGCCCACCGGCTCGCAGAGCTGCAAGGTCGCATCCAGCAAGGTCGGAATATCGAAAACGACCTCATCGGCCGCCAAAGTTAAGCGAGCAACCCCGGCTGCCGCGATCAAGGCCGCGGGAACGTGTATTGCATCGCGTCGCCGCGGCGTCGTCCAGGTACTGACCCGCGCATCTCCAAAGGCGCGATTCAAAGCGCTCCACCGCAGCTGTGCGGCGCGTGCAACCGGTGTATCGCCGCCCCATTGGCGCTGCGCCAGGCGGAAGGATTTGTCCGAACCCGGCTCGCCATACGGGCTCGTCATCAACGCATGGACATATTGAACCATTTCGGCGGGATCTACCCGCACCGCCAGATCCGGCCGTACATCGGTATTCATTCGGTTCCTCCAAGTGCAATCGTTCGCCTGACCTAGATGGGGCGCAATCGCAGAAAAACCAGGTCCATATCGAAGCGTACAACTATTTGCGGTGCAGTAGCGGTAAGCTTTGACGCATGAGCGATGATCTTTTGGTGCTAGTTCTGGCCTCGGGCAGCTTGGCCCTAGTTTACAAAATCTGGCAAAGCGCTCTAGCTGCCCGCGAAACGGCCAATCGAATCGCCCGGGAGACATGCTCGCGCGAGGTCGTCCAGTTGTTGGACGGTACGGTCGCCTTTGCGGGTTTTCGGTTGCGCCGCGATCCGGGGGGCAAGCGCCGCGTGCTAAGGACCTACACATTCGATTATACGCGAGACGGATTCGAGCGTTCTCAAGGATTCGTCGTGCTCGCGGGAACGCGGATTGAAGCCGTGGGCCTTGCCGGCGGGACATCGTGAGCGAGGATCTCAATATCGATTTGCATACGCATTCCAACTGCTCGGACGGCGCGCTGACTCCAGTCGAACTCGTGACCCGAGCGGCCGCCGCGCATGTCGAGGTATTGGCGCTCACCGACCATGACACTGTCGCGGGATTGGCCGATGCATCGAGCTGTGCCGCAAATTTGGGCGTCAGACTCGTGCCCGGCGTCGAAATATCCGCTTCCTGGCGTGCCCAAGCGATTCACGTGCTGGGTCTGTGGATCGACCCGGGGTCGGCCCCATTGAGACTGCATCTGCAAGCTCAAGCCACGTATCGCGCGCTGCGCATGCGCAAGATATGCGCACGGCTCAGTGAATTGGGCTTGCCCGGCGAGCGTCTGCTGGCCGCGGTGCAAGCCAATCCAGGATTGCCCACGCGCGCGCATCTGGCGGCGGCGATGGTGGCCGACGGGATCGTCGAGCGCAGTGATGAGGCATTCAAGAAATATCTCAAACGCGGACGGGCGGCGCATGTCGCGTCCGAATGGCCGGCGCTCGACATCGTGGTCGGATGGATTCGTGCTGCGGGCGGTGCGGCCTCGCTCGCCCACCCCGCGCGCTACGATCTGTCCGCCGGCGCGCGCCGGCGACTGCTCGCGGATTTCGCCGCGGCCGGCGGCACAGCGATCGAAGTCGTCACAGGCGCCAACGCGGCGCATCACGTCGATGCCTGCGCGCAGTTGGCGATGCAATTTGGCCTTGCGGGGACCATCGGTTCCGACTTCCACAATCCAGAAGTTCCTTGGAATCCCTTGGGCCGGTTAGCTAAGCTACCCCCTGGCGTCACCCCATTGTGGCGCAGCCATGGCCTCTAGAATCACAAAAGCAGCGACACCGTGAGCGACGACGAAAGCAACGTCAATACCGATTTGTTCAAGAAATTCGAACGCTTGCGCCAGCTGCGGATCGAGCATCGCGATCTCGACGACATCATTTCGCGGCTCACGCTGGACTTCAAGGTCGATGAGCTGCAGATGAAGCGCCTCAAGAAGCGCAAGCTGATGCTCAAGGACCAAATTACCCGCCTCGAGAGCCAACTGATTCCGGATCTCAACGCATGATCGAGATCCGGCAAGAGATCGAGCGATTCTTCGATATCGTATTCACGCGCACCGTTTTGACCGAAATCGCCGCGGTCGCTCTGTGTCTGTTGGCCGGCTGGTTGACCGCGACGGCGTTGCACGAGCGCCATCGGCGCCGGGGAACCCGGCACGATACCGCGTTGACGCGAGCGCACCTGAGCTCGCAGGGCACGCTCGTGATTGCGCCCGTCTTGGTCGCGCTGTTTCTGCTCGCATGCGCACGCGGCGGCCTGCAAGCCGTGCACATGGACGCCACCGTGCTCGATCTGGCGCTGCGCCTGATCGGGGCCTACGCGGCCGTGCGCATCGGCGTATTCCTGTTCGCAGCGAGCCTCGGCAACAAATCCTGGATGCAGCATTGGGAAAGCCGGGTCGCGCTATTGATCTGGCTCGCGATCGCCAGCAAATATCTCGGTTGGCTCGATCCGATCGTAGACGCCCTCGACACCATCGGCATTGCGGCCGGCAAGAGTCGCATCACACTGTGGTCCGTCTTGAAGCTGCTGTTCACGCTGACGCTGTTCGTGCTCGTCGCGGCGTGGATCAGCCGCTGGTTCGAGCGATCGCTCAAGAATCTCTCGACGATCGCGCCGTCGACGCGCATCGGCATCGCAAAATTCGTCAACGCATTCTTGATCGGCCTGAGCGTTCTGATGGGCCTCAATGCCGCCGGAGTCGATCTGACGGCCTTGACGGTGTTGACGGGCGCCATCGGTCTTGGTCTCGGCTTCGGCCTGCAATCGATCGCCGCAAATTTCGTCAGTGGCTTCGTACTGCTCATGGACCGGTCGATCAAACCGGGCGATGTCATCAGTTTCTCCGGGCAAAGCGGCACGAGTACGGAGAATTTCGGCTGGGTCCACGAACTGCGCGGCCGCTACGTCGTCCTGCGGGACCGGGACGGCGTCGAAACCTTGGTACCCAACCAGCAGCTGATTTCGAATCCGGTCGTCAATTGGAGTTATACGGATCCGCGCATACGATTGAAGCTGCCGATACGCATCAGTTACGCGGACGATCCGGAATTGGCCCTGGTCGTGCTGCTGCAGGCCTGCGACGGCCAGAAGCGCGTGTTGCGCGAGCCCCCACCGGTCTCGCGCCTCATGCATTTCAGCGACAACGGTATCGAACTGGAACTGCGCTTCTGGATCTCGGATCCCCAGGAGGGCGTCAATAACGTCCGCTCCGAAGTCAATCGTGCGATCTGGCGGCTGTTCAAACAACATCACATGACGATGCCGGTCGCGCAACGCGAAATCCTGGTGCGCACCGCAGCGCCCGAAACGGATTGACGTTTAAGACGATGCCATTGGTTATCAACAGCGAACTCGGCATCCCGGACGAGGATTTCGAGTGGAAATTCATCCGCGCCTCGGGGCCCGGCGGGCAAAACGTCAACAAGGTCTCGAGCGCCGTACAGCTGCGCTTTTTGTTGCCGCAGAACTCGAGTCTGCCGGGCGCCGCCAAGCAGCGCCTGCGCCGGCTTGCCGGCCAGAAATTGAACGACGACGGCAGTATTCTGATTTTCGCGCGCAGCGAGCGCAGCCAGGAGCAGAATCGCCGCGAAGCGCTGGCACGCCTCGAGGCCTTGATACGGCAGGCCCTGATCGCGCCGAAGATTCGCAAGAAGACCAAACCGACGCGCGCATCCAAAGAGCGGCGCATCGAGTCGAAGAAAAAGCGCGGCAGCACCAAGCGGCAGCGCCAAGGGTCGGGTTGGGACTAAAGCCCCGAGGTGATCAGCCCAGAGTCACCTGCAGGATGCTGTGCCTGATTTGTTCGGACAGCACCAGCTGGGCGTCGGCAGCCACCGCGAGCAGCGGCTCGCCGAAGAGAAGCTTGCCGAGGGCATCGGATTGAATGACGCCGCGGGCAGTCAGTAAATCGATGAAGTTGCGAAACAAGCTCTTGTCGAAGAACTCCGGCGAATTGAGTCCGTAGAGCAGAGACATGCGCTGCGCCATGAGGTGGCAGCGCTCCTCGAGCGCTTCCCTCACGATCACGCCGCTGCCGGACTGCAGCAGCAGCGCGATGACGAGGTAATAGCGTTCGATCGTTTGAATCGTCGCGGCCGCGAGCAGCGACAAACGCATCGCCTCGAACGACGTCGTCGGCGGACGGCGCCACTCGCTGCGCTCGGCATTGACGTTGAGCAAATTGAAGCGAGCAAAGGTGTCGAGCAGCGCGTCCATGACGGGCGCCACTTCGTCCTCCTCCCAGCGCAAGAACAGCTCCGCGCTGATATACGGATAGACGCGCCAAACGAGACGCTGGATGTCCAGCGTGCTCATGCTCGCATTGCCGACGAAGCAGCAGGCGAGCAGCGACGGCAGCGCGAACAAGTGCAAGATGTTGTTTCGATAATAGGTCGCGCGAACGGCGTTCTCGTCATTCATGCGGATGATGTTGCCGAGCGGGTGGGTTTGCCGCTCCAAGAACCCCAAACGCTCGGCATACTGGATCATCGCGGCGCCGCTGATGGGGCTCACGGTCACGAGAGGTCCGTACGGGGCGCTTCGCAGCAAGGCCTGGTAGAGCTCCAGCTGCGCGGCGAGGTCGGCCTCCGGCAAGGCCTGGCGCGGCGTCGCGAGCAACGCCATTGCGACCAGATTGACCGGCGTCACGGCCGCGGCCGCATTGATGCCGGTGATGATGCGGCGCGCGAGATCGTCGACCGACTGTTTGATCCACGGCAAGTCGGACTCCTCGTCGCCGGGATCCACGCTGCGCCAGTCGGCATTGTGCCGGCTCAGCAATGCGTCAAGACGGATCGGCTCGCCCAGATTCACGTGAACCTTGCCGAATCGACTGCGCAACGCCGGCAAGGTCTTCAAGAGCCCCAGCAGACTCTCCTTCTTCTTGGGTTGACCCGACAACTCGCCAATGTAGGTTCTGCCCTCGACGATCCGCTCGTAGCCGAAATACACGGGCACGAAGACGATCGGCCGCAGCGGATCGCGCAAATAGCTGCGCAACGTCATCGACAACATGCCCGTACGCGGCGCAAGCAGCCTCCCCGTGCGGCTGCGGCCGCCCTCGATGAAATACTCGAGAGGATGGCCCCGCCCCATCATGACTCCCAAGTATTTATTGAACACGACCGCATACAGCGCGTTGCCGCGAAACGAGCGGCGTATGAAGAACGCGCCGCCCTTGCGCAAGAACCGGCCGATCACGGGCATATTGAGATTGACGCCCGCCGCGATGTGCGGAACTGCAAAGCCCTGCCGATAGATCACGTACGATAACAGCAGGTAATCCATGTGGCTGCGGTGGCACGGCACGTAGATGATCTCCGCGCCGTCGCCGGCTTCCTGCAATCTGTCGATATGCCCGACCTCGACGCCGTCGTAGAGCTGGTCCCAAAGTCGGCGCAGCGCAATCGACATGAACGTGACGAAGGCCTGGCTATAGTTCGCGGCGATTTCATCGGCGTATTTTTTGGCCAACAGCAGCGTGGTACGTCTCGGCGCGCCCCGCACCTGCATTTCCAAGGCGATCGCGCGGCGCACGGCGGCGGTCCTCAATACTTGAGCGACGATCGTGCGGCGATGCGACAGATCGGGTCCGATCGCGGAGGCGCGCTGCGCGCGCAGCGTCGCGCGCAATGTGCGCATGATCCGGCGCACGGTGCGCGGCTCGTTCAAGCCGTCTTGCATCACCCCGCGCAGGCGCAGCGGCTCGCCGAAGTTCAGCAAGGTATTATGTCCGTTGAGGACCACGGTCAGAGCCCTGCGGAACCGGCCTACGAACACCCAATTATCGGTGAACAGCATCCGCCACCAGCTGGCCTCTTTATTGGCGGCGCGACCCCAAAACACCGCAACCGGGATCAGATCGACGTCGAAGTCCGGCTCGGCAGCCGCCGCCGCGACGAGATTCGCCAAGTAGCGCGGCGGACGCCGGTCGACGCGCGCGCCGAACACTCCGACGCGACGTTCCAGCGCGAAATGGGCGCGATCGGCGCGCCGACCGCCGATCAGCAGCCGCCGCGTCGGGCGCGGCAGCCGCAACCGGCCGCAGGTGTCGTTGAGCACCGCCAAGTCCGCGAGGCTGTCGCGCTCGAGCACGTAACAGACCGGTCTCGGCTGCGCCGCGATCATCGCGGCGGCATCGTTCGGCTTGACGGTCACCTTGAGCCAGACGCTCAAGGTTTTGCGCACGATCCAGTGCCAGGCCTGGCCCAGCCCGACGAGAGGTGACATGGTGGAGGTACGGCCTTAGGGAGATTCTTCGCCGCGCTCTTGCGCATCCACGGCCTTGCGCGTCCTCACGGCGTTCGCGTCCACGGTTTTCTGGACGTCGCGCGCGCGCTGCTCTTGCTGCAGCAGCGGATCGAAGACGGTCTTCTCGGGTGGCTTCGGCTGAGGAGCCTGGGCGGATCCGCAGCCCATCAGCAGGCAAATCGGCACCAGCATTTTCCATAAGGAATCTACGCGCATCGAAAACCTCGGATGCGAGGGTTGATTCGGGTCATGAGTGTACAATCCGACTGTACTGGTCGTCATCCGGGGTTCGCGCATGATTCGGTTTGCCTGTTTGCTGCTGCTGACGGCTAATTTGTATGCGGGGGAATTGTACGCCGCCCAAGCGGCCGTCGATATCGATACCGCCGCAACGGTGTACCAGGCCGCCGCCTTGCGCGAGCAGGTGCGCGCCTCCTTAGGTTCGATGCCGGTGAAAATTCGGCAGATGTTCGCGGGGGATAAATCGGCGGTGCTGTCCGACAAGCACCTCGACGCCGTGACCGCCGCGGCGAAGCGGGCGTTCCAGATCACGGTGTTCGAGCCGCCGGCGCTGAGCGCGCTCGCGAACAATCTGGACTCCGGCACCGTCAAGAAATCCTTGGCGTTTCTGGCCAGCGATCTGGGTCAGCGCATGGTCGCTGCGGACGTCGCATTGGCCGAAATCGATGAATCGCAAATCGATGCAATCATGAGCGGCAAGCTCGCAGCAGCATCGACACCCGAGCGCGATGTGCTCACGAGTCAATTGGAGCAAGACACGCTATCGACGGACGCTGCCGTCGAAATTTACCTGCGGATCGGCAAGGCGCTCGCCGTAGGCACCGCCATCGGCTCCGGAATGGATCCGAAGGCCGCCGCAGAGCGCGCCGATAAAGCCTCCGATGCATCCGCGCGCGCGGATCTGGCGAATGATTTACGCGAACCCTTGCGCCGCTATATCGCCTATGGCTATCGAGATTTGTCCGACGGCGACCTGAAACGGCTGTCGGCATTCTTGGAATCGGCCGCCGGAAAGCGATTCGTGTCTGCTTACAACGCGGCGATGAGCGCCGGTTACGACGCCATGAGTCGACGCTGCGGCGAACAAATCGGCGAAAGCTGGCGCGAACTCGCACAGGCCCAAGCGAGCGAACTTCCGGTATTGGCGGCGCCGCCGGGTATCGCCGCACCGACGGACAACGCAGCACCGCCGGGTATCGCCGCACCAACGGACATCGCCGCACCGCCGGGCGGCGCCGCGCCTGCTGCCCCGGCGCCGGCGCACTGACCATGCCCTAAGGGTGCTGTAGGCGCCGCGTTCATCCCAAGGATTCCAGAAAATCCTTGAACAATCGTCCGATCATATCGATCCGATCCTCCAGACGATGATCGGAATCGAGGATATGCAGCTGTGCACGGCGCTCGCCGGCCCAACGAATGCTGTTCGCGACCGGTACGATATCATCGCTCCAGCCATGTACGATCGCCGCCGGACACGGTATGTCGCGTGGCGTGTACTCCTCGAACCCCGGCATGTAGAACGCCGGCGCCATCAGGAAAAGCGCGCGCGTTGTTACGTGCCCGGTCGCGGCCGCGGTCGCGGCCACGTGCCCGCCAAGGCTCGAGCCGACCAATACCAGCGGCTGCGCGTATGAGCGGCCGAGCGCGAGCAGCTTCTCGACGCGCAAGCGCGGATCATCGATGCCTCGATAATCCACCGACTCGACCTGCAGGCCGAGATCGCGCGCCACGGCCGCCAATGCCGTGATCTTCAATCCCCAGGGACCGCTTTCCTTGCCGTGTGAAAACACCACTGTCGAGAACGATCGAGCCATAGGCTGCGTTGCTCGCCGTCTAAGGCTGCAGCTGATCCGCGAGTCGATCGACCCATTCGATCTCTCCCGGACTGAATTGCTGGTATTTCAAACGATTGACCGTCACGGGCTGTATCTTGCCGCCCGCCGGCGTTTGCGTAATGCGGTAGCTGTGATATTCGCCGCAGCGCGCGGCGGCGAAGCCGACGACCAGATCAAGGCGCTGCGGGCTTGCGTCCGAGCGGCCGCAGAAGCGGTCGTCGCAGATGACGAAGAACGCCTCTTCGGCGCTCCGATCGCCGAACGCGCCCTCGCGGTGCAGCGTTTCGAAAAACGCGCGCACTTGCGCCTCCACGGTCGTTCGCAGGCTCTCGCGGGCCTGGGGCGCAGCGACCCAGCGCGTGCCGAGTTCGAGGCTGCGAACCACCGACAGCGCGAAGCGGCGCGTGGCGAGGTATTGCCAATCCGCTGCGCCGGCGCTGCCCAAGCCTAAGGTTCGCGGCGCTTGCGCCACACGCTCCGGCGCGCGCACGGAATGAATCACATTGACGCCCAGTGCCGCGAGCTTGACGCGAGCATATTCCGGCACGAGGCAACTCGGCCGGTAGCCCGGGCGCAAAACCGGTTCCTCCGTTTCGGGCGATGCCCACTGCGGCCTCAGCGCGTCCGCCCTCGAGAGCATTCCGGCGACGGCACCGCACGGGGCAAATGTCTCGAAGCGGCCGCGCAATTTATCGAGCGCAAGAATTCGCGGGAAATACATGAACGCGTCTTCGCTCGCAAACCCCCATTCGCGTACGCTGCGCAACGCCTCATCGGCGGTGTGCCATTCCTTCGGCGGATCCACGATCAGCAGTGCTTGGCGCCGTTTGCAGTAGCGGGCCGCCACGATCAGCGTGCTGATACCCAGGTCGCGGCCACGGGAAATCGGCGGAATCACGAGGAAGTCGAAGTAATCGGCGGCGTCGAGCGCAAACAGACCGGTGCGCTCGCGCGGCGATCCGATCAGATCGTAATCGGTCAATGGATCGCCGTCATCACCGTCCGAATTCGAATATATATAGGCCGTCGCGAGCCCGCTCGCCGGATCCAGCGTGCGCAGCGGCCGCGATGAGGGCGCCGGGCCGACCAGTCGAACCAATTCAGAGTCAGACAGCGCCTTTTCGACATGAGCCGCCGCTCCCGGGCGCACCGACAACGCGCGATACGTCTCCTGATCTTCGACGCGGATCGTTCCCTGCGTGCGTACACGCTGCACGGTGAGATTGAATTCTTCGGTGTTGTTGCCCGGGATGTTGTCGTAGTCGACGCAAGCACGCAAGAACTCGCGCGTGCCGGGTCGCACGGCCCGCAGCACGAGCTTCTCTGCGCCCGCCGGCAGGCAAAGCGTCGCCGCACGCGCGCCGTTGACGACGCGCACGACGAGTGCCTCGCGTCCGCCGTTATCGAAGAATTGCTCGACCGCATATCCCAACAGGCTCGGTTGCCAAAGGCCGCCGAAAACTTGGGAAAACTCGTTGAAGCTACGGACAGTGACGGGACGGTCGACTGGGCCCCGCAATGTGCGGCCGACGAAGGCGCTGCGCGCTGCGCCAACGCGGGCGATGGATGGGTGCGGGACGTGATCATCTTGGACCTGGCCTTCCAGGCTACTCGGCATCGCCACTACGTTCCCCTTGATCTCGATTTGTGAATGTATCACAAAGAAAACGGCTGCGCGGACCATCGGGCCCCGAGCGGAATCACGCGTCGGCTCGGGCGTCGCCCGGCCCCGGACTCTTGGTTTGTTCTTGCTTGCGGCGCAATTCCTCGGCTTCGGCTTGCTCCGCTTCGGCCTTTTTTCGCGCGATCTCATCGAGCATGACTTTCATCCATTCGCTCATCATCTTGAAATCCTGCGCTTACTCGTCGGCCACGGCGTCGAGTTTGACGATTGCGTCGATGCGCTGGGCCGTCTGCGGATCATATCCGGGACGCGCAGCCGAATACACGCGCTTGGCAAAATCGTAGCCCGCGGGCGTCTTTGCGAGCTGCGCGTACAGCGGCAGTGTAAGGCGCGCGCGGCCGACGGACTTGAGATAGTCCTCGAGCCGCCGGAATGCCGGACGGTAGTCGCTGCGGACCGCGAGCAGCAGCCAGCTCTGCGCGATTTCGGCATTGCGGGTCTCGGTCAGGGAAAAAGCCCGGTCGAGATCGGCGAGTTGCGCGGGCCTCGAGTCCTGCGGCATGCCGTTCAAAAAATAAATCCATTGCTGCCCGACCCAGTCGTGGGCCTCGATTTTCGCCGCGGGAACCTTGCCGGAAACAAAGGCCGCCCTCGCCTCGTCGATCCACGCCGCCGCACCGGCCGCAGGCAGCACTGCGTCCTCAGGTGTGCCGGGATTCGAAATCCACGCGTCGATCTGCGCGCGAGTTGCGATGCCGGGAAACCGATCGAGGAGATTCTCCTGCAGATAGCCCTGAAACTGCTCGGTCGACACGGGCTGCGCGGCGAAGCGCGTGAAGTAGCCGCGCAGGAATGCATCGAAGCGATCACGACCGAATTTCGCCTCGAGCCAGGTCAACAAGAGGCTGCCCTTCTCAGCGGCAACACTTGCGCAAACCTCGTCGGATTCCACGTCGGCGAGATCGGTCCCCAGTAATTGATCGTCGCCGTCGCAGCTCGACAGTGCGGCGCGAAACGCCTCGATGTCGAGGATCTCCTGGATTGCTTCGCGCTGCTCGCCGGCGACGACGCTCATGATGCGCCGCTGCAGATACGCCGCAAACGCCTGATTGAGCCAGCGATCGCGCCAGGTCGCGTTCGTCACGAGTTCCCCGGACCAAGACTGCGCCAAGGCATTCGCGAGCGTCGATTCGAGACTCTTGTCGCCGGCGATGATGGTCGGCGATAGATACGCGACGCCGGGATAAGCGGCCGCGCCGATCGGAAAGGCGGCCGGCATCACCAACTGGTCGAAGCGCCCCCAGGGATAACGGCCCAACAGGTGTTCGGCCGCGGCCAGCATCGCTTCCGTGTCCGCGAATTCCTTCGCCGCCGCCTTGGCGAGCGCGCCTTCCGCAAAGACCCCGCTGCGAGGTCCGGTCTCCTTGAAGCTGAGATCGCCAATCGCGAGCGTCAGCAGATACGAAGGCACGGCTCTCGGCATCAGGAAGGTGTAATTGCCAAAGCGTTTGACCTTTGGATCGTTGCCTGCGCCCATGATCGCGAGAAAGCCGCCCCCGGTCTTGACGAATGCTTTGTAGGTAAAGCGCACTTGCGGCGTATCTTGCAGCGGAATCCAGCTGCGCGCTTGAATCGGCCCGGGCGAGGCGTAGAGAAACGCCCGCGGCTTGCCGTCCGGCGTCGCGGGTACTCGCCAATGCAAGGCCGTCGATTTATCCGTGGTTTCATATTCGATCTTGACCGTTGCCTTGCCTTCCTTCGACGGCGAGAGGTCGATATACAGCGGGCTGCCCAATTCCGGATTCGCCCTGCCCATATGGAACGGACAGGTCACCCAGATGGCCTTGGTCTTCTCGATTGCGCCGACAAAATCGCCCGACAGCTCGTTGACGGACAGAATCCTCAAGCCCTTGGTGTCGAGCACGAGTTCGTTGGAGTGAGGATCCGCGCGCTTCATCTCGAGCACGGCGATGCCGGCCAACTCGCGACTGGTGAAATCGACGTCCAACATCAATTCCAAGTGCGTCACGCGAAACTCGTCGACATTGGCATATGAGCGGTAGTCCGCATCGGCGCCGCCGAGCGTCACGCCGCGCGCGAGCCCGCAGAAGCCGGCGAGCCCGAGAAATCCCAGGAGCCCCAGGAGCAATGGGCCCGACGCGCAAACGCGCCTCATTGTGCGCTCGACACCGGCGGCGGCGTGTCGCGGTCGCCGAGCAATTCACGGAAGCTCTTCTCGTCGATCAGCAATCCGGATTTGCCGTCCCAATTGGAGCCCGCGGGCACCATATTCTCCACGAGCCGCGAATCGGCTACGACCGCATCCAGGCCCGGCTTTCCGCCGGTAACCGGCACCGGCACGCCGCGGGGCTGGTGCGCGAGTTCCCGCACGCGCGCCCAGTCGATGTCCTTGTCCAGAGCCGCGATTCTTGGCCGCAATTTCGGATTGAGCAGCTGCTCGAGAAGGCGCTTGCGGTTCTTGAGCAAATCGCGCGAGTCGTCTTCGAGGACCGCGTAGGCCTGCAAGTACAGCGTGCCGTCGCGCCAGCCGAATAAGTAGGGCTGGTTGACGACGGTCACCTTCGTGCCGATCGGAATCAGATCGAAGAACACGGCGATGTCTTCCGGATACAGGCGTATGCATCCGTGGCTCGAGCGCATGCCGACGCCGTACGGCTTGTTGGTTCCGTGGATCAGGTAGCTCGGCCAGCCGAGCCGGAACATGTATTGGCCCAGCGGATTGTCGGGTCCGGCGGCCACTTTATCGGGCAAGATGTCGCCGTCTTGCGCATGCTCGTCGCGCACCGACTTCGGCACGACCCACACCGGATCCTTCTGCCGGCTGACGATCGTCGTGGCGCCCTCCGGCGTCTTCCAGCCGACCTTGCCGATGCCGATCGGGTGGGTGTAGACGATCTGCGGCTCGCCCTTCTTGTGCGGCGGGTAATAAAAAATGCGCATCGCGGCGACATTGACGATGACACCTTCATGCACCGCCGCCGGCAGCACGAATTGCGTCGGCACGACGACCTCGCGGCCGACGCCCGGTAACCACGGGTCGACGCCGGGATTGGCGAGCAGCATCTCCTCATATCCGACGTCGAATCGTCGCGCGATGTCCGGCAGCGTGTCGTCGGCGCCGATGATCGTCTTCTGTACGTAGCCGACGACTTCCGCATTGCCCGGCTCGATTTGAAACCGGTGCGTCGCGGTCGGCTTCGGCAGTTGCGGCGCGGGCGCGACGACTTTCGCGGCCGGCGGCTTAGGCGGAGGCGGCCGATGAAGCAGCGAACAGCCCGCGGACCAGAACGCGGCAGAGCCGGCGACTGCGGCCCAGAAAACGAGATTGCGACACATGTGCCCACTCACAGGATGTTCCCGTTATAACAGAGCCGGGCGATCCGGCAACTCGTTACCCACGTCCGATCCATCGTCGGTTCGACCCGCCGGCGCGGGAAAGTACCGCGACAACAGCATGCCGACGGCCTCGACGCCGGCGACGGCCCCGTCTCGGAACCGGCCGGAACGGAAGTGCTGCTCCATCAAACGGCAGACCGCCTCCCACTCCGCCGGCTGCACGCGCCCCGTAATGCCGCGATCCGCGACGATTTCGACGACGCGATCGGCCAGCTGCACGTAGATCAGAACGCCGTTATTGTGTTCGGTATCCCAGACATGCAGTGCGGAAAACACTTCCACCGCCCGAGCGCGCGGCGTGAGGTCGCGCAAGATTTGCATCGGATGCAGCGCGGTTTCGATCGCGAATCGAATCTGGCCTGCATGCGAACGCTCGGCGCGGGCCACGGCGATCTCGATCGCATCGAGAACCGGCGCCGGAAACCGCAGTCGCGCGCGCCAGTGCGTCGCGAGCGCATGTCGCAGCAATCGTGTGGCCTTGCTCACCATCCTCCTGATGCTCCGCCGCCGCCACCGCCACCACCGCCGCCGCTGAATCCGCCGCCGCCGCCGAATCCGCCACCCCCGCCGCCCGTAACGAAGCCGCGCGAGGATCCGGACAGCAGCGCGAACAAGAAGCCGATGACGGCGGCGCCGATGCCGATCGGCAACAAATGGCTGAACAGCCACGCGAGCGCCCCGACGATGCCGCCGGTCGCCAATGAACCAAACAGGCGCCCGAACACCGCACGCAGCACGATGCTGACGACGAACGCCGCGATCAACAGGAACGGCAGCATATTGGCTATGCCGCCGCCGCGCTCCCATTTCTTGTCGGGCGCCGGCAGCGCCTCGCCGTTGACGACCGCGATCATGCGATCGACGCCGGCCTCGACGCCGCCGTCGAAATTGCCTTGCTTGAACAGCGGCGTGATCGTCTCGTCGATGATGCGCTTCGCGATGGCATCGGGCAGCGCCCCCTCCAAACCGTAGCCAACTTCGATGCGAACGCGCCGGTCGTCCTTGGCGACGATCAATATCGCGCCGTCGTCGATGCCCTTGCGGCCGACCTTCCATTGGTCCATGGTCCGAATGCCGAATTGCTCGATGTCCTCGGGCTGCGTCGTCGGCAGAATCAGCACCGCGATTTGGCTGCCCTTTTTAGCCTCGAGATCGGCAAGCTTGGTCTCGATACGCTGCACTGCCGCACCGGAGAGCGTACCGGTCAAATCGATGACGCGCGCGCTCAGCGGCGGGATCGCGATTTGGCCGCTCGCGACCGCCGCGAATAGGCATGCCGCGAGGATCGCCGGGACGCGCCGCAGACAGGCCAAACTCGTCACTATTGACGCGGCGGGGCCGTCGCTGCCGGCGCCGGCTTCGCGCTGAAGTCCACGGTCGGCGGCTTGGAAATCTCCGCTTCGTTCTCGACCGTGAAGTTCTCCTTCGGCTTGTAGCCGAACATCATCGCGGTCAGGTTCCCGGGGAACGAGCGCACCGTCGTGTTGTAGGTGCGTACCGCATCGATATAGCGCTTGCGCGCGACCGTGATGCGGTTTTCCGTACCCTCGAGCTGCGCCTGCAAATCGCGGAAATTCTGATCGGACTTCAATTGCGGATAATTTTCCGACACGACCAGTAAGCGCGACAAGGCGCCCGAAAGCTGGCCCTGCGCGGCCTGGAATTTTGCAAACGCGGCCGGGTCGTTGATCAAATCCGGCGTCGCCTGGATCGAGCCAACTTTCGAGCGGGCTTCCGTCACGCCGAGCAGCACCTGCTGCTCCTGCGCCGCATATCCTTTGACGGTACTGACGAGATTCGGGATCAAATCGGCGCGCCGCTGGTATTGATTCACGACTTCCGACCACGATGATTTGATCTGCTCGTCCTGCGCCTGCATGGCATTGTAGCCACAGCCGGATAACAGCACGCCGAAACTCAATAACACGCACAGGCCCAGTTTACGCACGATAAAGAACCTCCCGGTCGCCCCTCGAAATGGGAACAGGGGCACAGTTTAGCACCCAAAAAAAAAGCCCCGAGAGCTAATCTCGGGGCTGAGGTGCGGACTTCATTGAAGGGAAGTAAAGCCCGCTAGGGGATCGATAGGGTGCGCTTCAGTGCAGTTGGTCCCACTGCAGGACCTGGATGTCGTTTTCCTCGAGATCGAAACTGCGGGCAAGGACGCGGGCAATTTCCCGATCCTTTTGCACCGAGCCCGACTGACCGAGGAGTTCGACAACCCCGCGATACTCACTGTAATCCATCGCGCCGTCCAGATGCGCGATAAAGTGCGTGTAATATTTGAGGCTCATGGGACAGAAGCATAAAAGTCCGGGCCCAGCTCTGGCTGTGAGCGAGCGCTCAAATGGCTGCAAACGGCTGGGAGGCGGATCACATCTTCGCGACTCCAGGGGAGGATCGACGCACCGTGTCAAGATACCGAGCCCCGGTTACGCCCGGCTCCCAATACATCACCCCGGAAGGCGCCCTGCGCCTGCGCGAGGAGCTGCACCGGCTCTGGCACGAGGAGCGTCCGCGCGTCACCCAGGCCGTCTCCGAAGCCGCCGCGCAAGGGGATCGCTCCGAAAATGCCGAATACACCTACGGCAAGAAGCGCCTGCATGAGATCGACCGGCGCGTGCGCTTCTTGCGCAAACGCCTGGACGGCATGAAAGTTGTCGATCCTCTGGGTGGTGGCGGTCGGCGCGACGCGAATCGCGTCTACTTCGGCGCCTGGGTTCAAACCCGCAGCAGCAACGGCGAACTGCGCTGGTATCGCGTCGTCGGGCCCGATGAATTCGACATGGCCGAGGATTACCTCAGCATGGATTCGCCGCTCGGCAAGAGTCTCATGGGCAAGCGGCGGGACGAGCAGATCACGGTGCAGCTGCCGGCCGGTCCTTGCAGCCTGGTTATCGTCGAGATCCATTATGGACCTCGTCCCTGAGGTCCAAGAAATGGCTGGCCCGGAAGTCCGCGCTGCTCAGACGACCCGCACGTTTTTGAACTGCCAGGGATCGGCGGTATCGAGATCCTCGGCAAACAGCTCGCCGCGCTGGTGTAGCGGAGTCCAATCCGTGTATTTACCGACGAGATTGCCGAGGTAGGGCCGGCAAATCTGCAGCGGGCGCTCGAAATCCATTTCATCGGGCTCCACGACGCCGCGCTTCGGATTTTCGATCGCCCAAATCATGCCCGCCAAGGCAGCGGACGTAACCTGCAGGCTCGTCGCACTGTTGTACGGCGCCAAAGCCCGAGCTTCGCCGATCGACAGCTGCGAGCCGTACCAGTACGCGTTCTTCTTGTGGCCGGCGAGAAGCACACCGAGCTCGTCGATGCCGGCCGTGATTTCATCGAGCATGATGCGTTTACGGTCCTGCAAACGCCAGTTGCGCCCCGCGAATTCATGTACCGAGAGCACGGCGCAGTCGCTCGGATGGTAAGCGTAGTGCGCAGTCGGCCGGTACACGACGCGCTCGCCTTCCCTGACCGTATAGTAATCCGAGAGAGAAATCGCCTCGGAATGCGTAATCAGGAATCCGTGGAAACAGCCGGCCTCGGGCGTCCAGGTGCGCACCCGCGTGCTCGCGCCCGGGCGATTCAAATAGATCGAGCAGCCCGAGCCCACCGTATGTCTGCCGCCGTCGGGGGGAAAGTGCTTCTCGTGCGTACCCCAACCGAGTTCGGCGGGCTGCGCGCCCTCGCTGACGAAGCCGTCGACCGACCAGGTATTGACGAACTCGTTCGGCTGCTTCGGGACATTCGCGACCTGGCTGTCACGTTCGGCGATATGCATGACTTTGATGCCGAGCTTCTGGGCCAGCCTCGCCCATTGTTCGCGGCTGCGCGGCCGCGCGGCGTCCACGCCGGTGTCCGCAGCGATGTTCAGCAGCGCTTGCTTGACCAAGTGCGAGACCAGGCCGGGATTCGCGCCGTGCGTGAGCACCGCGGTCGGCCCGCTCTCGTGGCCGGCGCGCAGCGCGAGCGCACCGAGGCGCATGGCATAATTGCTGCGCTTTTCCACGCTCAAGTTTGCATCGACATATCCGCCCGCCCAGGGTTCGACGCAGGTGTCCAAATACAACGCGCCGCTTTCGCGCGCCAATTCGATCAGCGCGACGCTGGACACGTCGACGGAAAGATTCAACAAGAAATCGCCGGCTCCCAGTAGGGGCTCGAGCACGCTGCGATAATTCTCTCTACTCAACGCGGATTGCACGAATTTGACGCCGTATTGCTGTGCTTCCGCACGGCCCTTCGCTTCGGCGGTGACGATCGTGATGCGGTCGGAGGAAGTGCCGATGTGACGCAAGATCAGCGGCAGAACCCCTTGGCCGATGCTGCCGAAGCCGACGAATACGATCTTGCCCGCAAATTTCACATGCACTTCGTGTTCGCTCATAATTCTTTACCCGGATTCATTTTTGTTTTCCCCCATGTAGACGCGCCCTGCGGCAAAACCCCGCAAGGGTACCTGGCGGCGCGCCGAATGCTCAAGTTTCGCGCCAATGCGGCGGGTAGGTGCGCTGGTAGCCGGGGAGGCTCTCGATGCGCGCAATCCAGCGCGCGAGCGCCGGATAGTTGCGCTCCATCGGCAAGAAGCGCGCACCGAGTTCCGCGGCGGAACTACGATTCAGAGCGCGTCGCAGCAATTGGATCCACGGGAAAATAACCATGTCGGTCGCGGAGTAGTTCGCGCCGACGATCCACTGCTCCTTGCTGAGGCGGCCTTCGATCGTGCGCGCCTCGCGCGCGACCACATGCATGGCATCGGTGAGATCGTCGATCTGGGTCGCGACTCGATCGGCAAATATCGCTTCGACGATTTTGCCCAAGGAAGGCTCGGCATAGGCTTGGAACTCGCAGATCACGCGCATGATGACGCCGGCCTCTTCGGGCGTGACGCCGAACATCGGCGCGTGCGGGTATTTGACCTCCAGGTAATAGAGCACCGCGACCGATTCGAAGACGACATAATCGCCATCCTTCAAGACCGGCACGCGCCCGCGCGGATTGAGCTTCAACATCTGCGGCGATTGGTGTTCTTGTTTATCGAAGTGCAGCAGCTGCGATTCGTACTGCAGGCCCTTGTGCTCCAACGCCAAGAGCACCCGCCACGAGAACGGGCTGCCGCTACCCCAATATAATGTCAGTGCCATTAGGCTCGATTGTAGCGGATGAACTCGAGGCGGCATCGCGCTAAGCTCGAAACATGATCCATATGACCCTCATCGATGCGGCAAGCCTCGCGAAACTGATCGGACGCCCCGGCATCGCGGTCGTGGATTGCCGTTTCGATCTTGCCTCCCCAAGTGCCGGCCGGCGAGACTACCAGCATGGGCATATCCCCGGCGCGCGCTACGCGGATTTGAACCGAGATCTATCGGGCCCCGTCGGCGCCGCTACCGGACGCCATCCTTTGCCCGATCCAAGCGCATTTGCGCTGCGATTGGGACAGCTCGGCATCGGCGACGAGACCCAAATCATCGCTTATGATGCCGGCAACGGTGCGTTCGCCGCGCGTCTCTGGTGGCTGGCGCGTTGGCTGGGCCACCCCCAGGTCGCGGTGCTGGACGGCGGATTCGCGGCCTGGACAGCGCTGGGGCATGCGACGCAGTCCGGAGATGCGCCTGAAATACCGCAAGCGAAGCGCGGAATTACCGCGCGGGTCGTACCCGACGCCTGGCTGACGAGCGCGCAAGTCGTGGCGGCCCTCAAGGACCGTCGGCGTCTGCTGGTCGATGCGCGCGCGCCGGAGCGCTTCGACGGCAAGGTCGAGCCCCTGGACTCGGTCGCGGGACACGTACCGGGGGCCGTAAATTTTCCGTTCGGCCGCAACTTGGGACCCGACGGCCGCTTTCTGGCCGCCGCCGAATTGCGCCGGCTTTGGTTGCAGTTCCTCGGCGCCGCGGGCGCCTCCGATGTGATCGCAATGTGCGGCTCCGGCGTAACGGCCTGTCACAACCTGCTCGCCTTGGAGACCGCAGGACTTCCCGGCGCAAAGCTCTACGCAGGCTCCTGGAGCGAATGGATTCGTGACCCCGAGCGCGCGGTCGCCACCGGCAGCTAGCGGTCCGGCGCGGCAAGCCATCGGTCGGCGCCGCTCAAACCGTCATTTACAACCATGCGCAATTTGTTATCGTTCGCGCCACATGAACATACCCGCAAAAAAGCTGCCCGCGAGCCAGGCATGGAAGATCGAGGACACGCTGGACCTTTATCAGGTCGAGGCCTGGGGCAAAGGCTATTTCTCGATCAACTCCGGAGGCCATCTGGTCGTGCGCCCAGGGATGGATGCGGCCCACGAAATCGACCTCCTCGACGTCGTACAGGGACTCAAGGCACGCGACTTGCACACGCCGGTCGTGATCCGATTTTCCGACATTCTCGCGCATCGCTTGCGGCATTTGGCCGACGCGTTCAGCACCGCGATCGCGGAAAACGATTACAAGAACCGTTACGCGGCAGTGTTTCCGATCAAAGTCAACCAGCAACGCCTGGTCGTCGAGGAAGTCTACCGCTACGGCAAGGAATTCGGCTTCGGCCTGGAGGTCGGCTCGAAGCCGGAGCTGCTCGCCGTCATGTCGATCACCGAGGATGCACCGGATCGAATCGTCGTCTGCAACGGATTCAAGGACGATAGCTACATCGAAGCCGTGATCCTCGCGACGAAACTCGGCCGCAACATCATTCCGGTCATCGAAAACTTCGAGGAAATCCACCTGATTCTCAAGCACGCGGAGCATTACGGCGTGCGGCCGAAGCTCGGTGTACGCGTCAAGCTCGCGAGCGAGGGCGCGGGTCGTTGGCGCGAGTCGGCGGGCGAGAAATCCAAATTCGGGCTCTTCATCAGCGAAATTCTCGATCTTTATACGCTGCTAAAAGAACGTAAGATGCTCGATTGCCTGCAGCTCGTGCACTGCCATCCGGGCAGCCAGCTGCAGGACATCCGCCGCGTCAAGGACGCGATCAACGAGCTCGCGCACGTCTATGCGGAACTCAAGCTCATGGGCGCCGGCCTGCAATACATCGATATCGGCGGCGGACTCGGCGTCGATTACGACGGCAGCGGCACCAACTACGAGTCCTCGATGAATTACACGCTCAACGAATACGCGAGCGACGTCGTATATCGCATCAAGAGCGTCTGCGACGCGCGCGACGTGCCGCACCCGATGATCGTCAGCGAGTCCGGCCGGGCCATCGCCGCCCATCACAGCCTGCTGGTATTCGACATTCTCGGCGCTTCCAAGCTCGACCAATTCAACGTGACCGGCCGCCCGGAGGAGGACTATCACGGACACGAGGAGGTGCCCCAGCCGGTGCGGGATTTGTTCGACAGTTTCCGCTCGGTCAATGAGCGCCGGCTGGTCGAGTGCTATCACGACGCACTGCAGGCCCGCGAACAAGCGCTGCAGATGTTCAACTTGGGCTACCTCAGCCTCGAATTTCGCGGCTTGGCGGAAAAGCTCTACTGGGCGACCTGCACCAAGATTCGCGAGCTATGCCGCAAGCTCGACAAGATTCCGGAGGAATTGGAGAACCTGGAGTCGATGCTCAGCGACATTTATTTCTGCAACTTTTCCATTTTCCAATCCTTGCCCGACAGCTGGGCGATCGGTCAATTGTTCCCGATCATGCCGATCCAGCGACTGGGCGAACGCCCGACGCGCAACGCCGTGCTGGCCGACATCACTTGCGATTCCGACGGCAAAATCGACCGCTTCGTGAGTCCGCGCGAAACCAAGCGCACGCTCGAGCTGCACGAACTCATCGGCGGACAGCCGTATTACCTGGCCGCCTTTCTGGTCGGCGCGTATCAGGAAACCCTCGGCGATCTTCACAACCTGTTCGGCGACACCCATGTCGTGCATATCCGGCTGCACGACGAAGGCGGCTGGTGGATCGAGGAAATCGTCAAGGGCGATACCGCCAATAAGGTCCTCGAATACATGGAATACGATACGGACGAACTCTATCCGCGACTCGCGCGCGATTGCGAGCGGGCGGTGCGCGAAGGTCGGATGACGCTGACGGAAGCTCAAGCCGTCAAGCGCTTCTATGAAAACGAACTCAATGGCTACGCCTATCTGGAAGTCGAATGAGCGGCGGCGGCGCGCCCTCGCCGGCCGCGGCCGGGCCGCCATTGTTACCGTTTGCCAAGCTTTAGGCCCTGGCGTAGCATCGGTTTGTAGGTTCGTTCCCTAGGTCAGTTAGCGGGTTTCTGTGTGAGTGTCCTGCCTAAATGGAGTAGTGCACAGCCGAAGGTACAGGCCTTCGCCGCGGCAGAGTCTGCGCGTCGGTCTGCGTGTTGAAACCGCGTGCGAGCGGGGCCAGCCCGCACTTCGCGCGCACTGTCAGTGAGACTAGTTGAATGACGACGATTTATGTTGGCAATCTGCCGTTCACCGCTACAGAAGACGAAGTGCGTAGCCTGTTCGAACGCCACGGCAAGGTCGATTCGGTCAAGCTCATCAACGATCGCGAAACGGGCCGTCCACGAGGATTTGCCTTCGTCGACATGCCGGCCGGCGAGGCGCAGAACGCAATCCAGCAGACGAACGGCTTTCAGATGGGCGGGCGCCCATTGCGGGTCAACGAGGCCCAAGAGCGTGCGCCGCGATCCAAGCCCTCGGGCGGTGGTGGCGGTGCGGGTGGCGGCGGCGGTGGGGGTGGCGGCGGCGGCGGTCCGCGCCGTTGGTGATTGGGATCCAATAACCCTTAGGCTGACCTTGAGACCCCGCGCCTAGCGGGGTGTCGTGTCACCACATGTCTTTGAGCTGGCCGGCGATGTCGACTCGAGCGGAGTCGACCGGCGCATCTTCGACCGCGCGTAAAGTCTCTGCGCCGCGCAAGCTGTTGTACGTGGTTTTCTCGAAGCACTCGAGCACTTTGTCGGTTATGAACCGGCTCTTGGCCCCATAGACGTGGGCATCGCCGTCTTTGGCCTGCTGCGTGACGGCGTAGCGCAGCGGTGCACACAGATGCAATTCATTGCGTGCCCGGGTCATCGCGACGTATAGCAGCCGGCGCTCCTCCTCGACGAGTTCCGGTTTACCGTTGGAGAACTCCGACGGAAAGTTTCCGTCGCCGACGTTCAGCACATAGACGAAATCCCATTCTTGGCCCTTGGCCGAGTGGATCGTGGATAGGATCACGTACTCCTCATCCTTCGACGCGCGCCCCGATTGATCGGAACTCACGCTCGGCGGATCGAGGGTCAGTTCGCTCAAGAATCGCTCGCGCGTGGGATGTTGGACGCTGAGCTGCTCCAATTGGTCGAGGTCGCCGACGCGCGTCCAGCCCGAGTCGTAGATCCGCTCGAGCTGCGGCTTGTACCAATCCTTGACGAGGCCGACTTGGCCCGCCCACGGTGTCTGCGGATCGGCGAGCTTTTCGAAAAATTCGCAGAATCGCTTCCAGTCCATTTTGACCGTCTGCGGCACCTCGAATTCACGCAAGTGCGTGACGCTGTATCCCTTGGCCTCGAACATATCGAGCGCCGCCTTTGCGTGCGCGGGACCGATGCCCGGGATGAGTTTCAGCACGCGAAAGCCCGCAACCGAGTTGCGCGGATTGTCGGCCCAACGCAGGATCGCGAGCAGGTCTTTGACGTGAGCCGCCTCCAAGAACTTCAGGCCGCCGTATTTGACGTATGGGATATTGCGGCGCGTCAGCTCGACCTCGACCAAGTCGCTGTGGTGCGAGCTGCGAAACAAAATCGCATGGCGCTTCAGTGACCCGCCGGTCTCGCGGGTCACGAGTATCTTGCGGACGATGTATTCGGCCTGCGCTTGCGTGTCATCGAGGCTCACGTAGGTCGGTTTCTGCGACGACTGTCGATTGCCGATCAGCGTCTTGCGGTGCTGGCGCGAGCCCTCCGCCATGAGCGCGTTGGCGCAGTCCAGGATCGGCTGAGTGGAGCGGTAATTCTGCGCCAGGACGACGACATCCGCCTTCGGCTTGAATCTCTCCGCGAATCCCAAGATGTTTTCGACCGCGGCGGCGCGAAACGAATAGATGGCCTGCGCGTCGTCGCCGACCACCGTGATGCCGGCGCCATCGGGCCTCAGCGCATGAACGATTTCACCCTGCAAGGCGCTGGTGTCCTGATATTCGTCGACGAGCACGTGATCGAAATTCTTCGCCAGATTCTGTGCGAGCGCCGGGTTTTGCATCATGACGTGCCAATAGAGCAGCAGGTCGTCATAGTCCAGCGCATTGTTCTTTTGCTTGCGCAGAACGTATTCGCGATACAGCCGTGTCAGGTCTTTCTCCCACTCCGCAACCCAGGGAAATTGCTCCTCCAAGGTCTGTTTGAGCGACAAGCGGGTATTGACGCGGTACGAGTAGATCGCGAGGCAGGTGTCCTTGCGCGGAAAGCGTTTGTCCTTCTGCGAAAATCCCAATTCGTGGCGCACCATGTCCATGACATCGGCGGCGTCCGATCGATCCAGCACCGTGAATGTCGGTTGCAAGCCCAGATGCTTCGCGTATAGACGCAGGATGCGATTGGCCACTGAATGAAACGTGCCCGACCACAGCAATCGCGACATGACGCTGCGGTCGCCGAGTTTGCCGCGCTCCGACAGAACTTCGGTGACGATTTGCTGCGTGCGCCTCAGCATGTCTTGGGCGGCGCGCCGCGTGAAGGTCAGCATCAGAATCCGTGCCGGGTCCGTGCCGTTCAACACCAAGTGAGCGACCCGATGCGCCAAGGTATCGGTCTTGCCGGTACCCGCGCCGGCGATGATCAGCAGCGGGCCCGCGCTCACGCCTTTGCCCGGTACCGCCGTGCCGAAGGTCGCGGCGCGACGCTGCGGCGTATTCAATTTATCGAATGAGCTGGCCTTGGGTTTGATCATACGACGACTATACTGATGGACTGTACGTATATCCAGATACGAAAAAAATCGTGCCGGGGAGCAAGGATTGCCTATTGGACGCCCGCTTTGCGCGGAGATGGGTCACATAGGGGGGCTTAATTGCTGGGCCTGGGTCCGGATTGGCCACTTTCGAGCCAGATTTCGAGACTTCGCCTAATTTCCGAATAGTTGCCGGATTGATCGCTGCGGTAGACCCATGCCGGTCCCGGCAGATCTAGGAAGCGCGGCGCGAGCGGCGGATTCTGCGCGAGCTCGAGGCTCAACAGCGCATCCAAATGACCGGGGTGCCGTTGTCGGGCGCGCAACCGGCGGTCAATCTCCGGCGGCTCGGCATAACAGCAGACTTGGGCGAATGGCAGCTCAACACCGCGGCTCAAGGCCCTGAACGCGGGCAAATGCTCGCCGCTCCAGTTTCCCTCGACGATGCCGGGAAGGCCCACCAATGCCTGCCTGGCGGCGATCCGAAGCAATGCGGCGAGGCTCGCGCGGCTCAACCGCGCCGACCAGTTGCGGTCGCCAACCCCGAGCATATCGAACAGCGCCTCTTTGACGTCGTCCTTGCAGAGGCAGGCAATACTGAGATCGGTCGCGAGGCGTTGTGCCAAGCTCGTCTTGCCGCTGGCGGGACTGCCGAGGATGATCACGAGGGCGGTATGCATCACCATAGAGGATCAGCATGTTGAAACCAACGACGATCGCAAGCAACCTCATGCATCGCGGCCGCGTCGTCGAGATGTGGACCGAACGCTTACGATTTGCGAACGGCCGGGAATACGATGTGGATTTGATTCGCCATCCGGGCGCCGCTGCGGTCGTTGCCGTCGACAATGCGAACCGCGTCTGCGTCGTGCGCCAGTATCGACATGCGGTCGAGGATTTTCTGTGGGAGATACCGGCCGGAAAGCTCGATGCGGGAGAAGCACCCGATCTTGCCGCCCTGCGCGAACTCAAGGAAGAAACCGGCGTCGTCGCCAAACGTTGGACATCGCTCGGCGTCTACCTTTCGGCGCCCGGGATCTTCAGCGAAGTCATTCATCTGTATTTGGCGCGCGAGCTCGAGATCGGCACGCCGGCGCCGGATGCGGATGAGGAACTGGAGCACCAATGGATGCCGCTGCAGCATGCGGTCGAGCACGTGCTGCGCGGCGATTGGAACGATGGCAAAACCGTTGTTGCGCTGCTGCGCGCGCAATATGAATTGCAATTGTGACGGGCCTCGAAGTTTTGAACTTCGCCTATTGACCGGCTTTTCTCGAGTGCATAAAACACCATCATGAGCAAGGAAACGCCAAAATTCACGCAAAGGCCCGTGGGGCAGCCGGATGACTCCGATTTGCCGCCCGATCCGCCGAAAACGGCGGGGAAGACCCCTGGCCAAGTCAAATTCGACTCCCGCGGCAATGCGATCTTCGATTGGGCTCAAATGACCGGCGAATTCGCGCGCGACACGGCGACGGCGAGGCTCAAGAAGCTCGATAATCCCAGCCTGTCGCTTGCCGAGGATGCTCCGACGCCGTTCAAAGCCGTCAAATCGAATCCCCAGGGCACGATCAAGGGATACAACCCTTATGACAGCGGCAAGTTGGGCAACAAGGACATGCCGCGCAAGAAAGATCTCAAGAAGCTCAGTGAATGGCTGGCCTTGAAGAAACAGGCCGCCGGCAACAAGCGCGACAAGGACTGAGAGGCCTCGCTGCCGACCGCTTAGCCGGTCATTAGGCGAGCGCGTGGCGCAATTTCGCCGCGCAACCCAAGCGATAGAACTTCCGCAGCTCGCGCACCAAGGCCTCGATCCGCGCCTCGCCGCGCTGCACAAAACGGCGTTCGAGGCGCCGGCAATAGTGAGCCGCGGAGCGGTGTGCGGTTCGATAGCGATGGAGTTGGTCGGGCTCGAGCCTCGGGTCAAAGACGACGCGATCGAATAATCTCGAGTGCACTTGGCTTGGGTAAGCCCCGCCCTGCTGGCCGGCCAGCAAAAACACCGTCACCGCATACTTGTCGACCTCGGCCTGCGTCTCCAATTCGAGCAAGGACACGGGCGCATCGCCATCGAGCCGCCAGGTCGAATACAAGAAATGACTGACTCCTTCGAGCGCGGTGCAGAAATCGGCCAAGTTGCCCTCGGTCAACGCACCCAGCGGATTCGCCTGCTCGAGGCGCCGCAGTAGTTCGTGGTCCAGATATAGCGCGACGCCGGCGCCGTCGGCAGTTTCCGCCAGAAGAAGCTCTTCGTCGGGTGCGCGCCGGTCGTCGGTCGGGGTCAGATGCGCAAGCTCGCGCCGGTCGGTGACGAGGAAATCGTAGACATCGTAGCCGGGCTCGACGTCGTAGAGACGGCCAAGGAGAGACTGCAGGCCGCGCAGCACCACGGGACTTCCGCCTAATGCTCGCGGCGCGAGCCGGCGTGTTTGACCGGCTGGACCCCGAGACTTTGCAGCAGACTGCGCGCGCGAGGACTTCCGGTCTTCATCCAAATTTCGTAGAGGCGCAGCACGTCGGCGTCGGTATGCCGATAAGACATCTCGCTGACTTCATTGAGCGCATCGACCAGGCGCTGAAATTTCTGGGACAACTCGGCATAAATGGCGGCGACGCAGCGGCCCGAATTGGAGCGCTGCATCGTATCGGCGAGCGAGCTGTAAGCGTTGCCGCCCATGGCGATGTGATAGTCGATGTCGATCAGTTTGCGCGCAAAGCTGCGTGCGAAAAATCCCGCGATGAACAGCGATACGTCGCCGAGTCGCTGCAAGCTGCGCTGTCTCGCAAGAGCGCTCGGGGCATCGAGCGCATCGGCGAGCATGTGCGCCAGCGGCTTGATGCGCAGGCCCTCGGCGGTTTGTTCGTAGAGCGCCTCGGCGCGTGAAAACATCGTCAGCAAATTGACGACGTAGGCTTCGGCTTGTTCGTCGATGTCGAGACGTTGATGCTCGCTCGCGGCGTGAAACGCGTCACGAAAGAATTCGCGCAGCGACGTGACGGCTACCAGAGATCCCGCAGACATTGCTTGCATGCTTGGCATCCTTTGTGAGCTACCATCATCCTATCGACTCGTCGAGTGCGAAATGAAGTGGTCAATCACAAAAAATGCCTTATTTTCCCGATCAGCAATCGCCTCGGTTGGCTGCTAGACGAGTTCTGAGAGCGTCGTCACGATGCGCGGCGGCGGCGCGTACTGCGACGGCCATTCGCGCGCATCGCGATTGAGCCACACGGACTGCAGCCCTGCGCGCCGCGCGCCCACGACGTCCGCGAGCGGATCGTCGCCGATGTGCAGGACCTCGTGCGCAGCGACTCCCGCCTCGGCAAGCAGCATCGCGAAAATGCGCGTATCCGGCTTGGCGGCCCCGGCGGCTCGCGCTGTGATATGGCCATCGAAGAGTTCCGCGATACCGCAGCGCTCGAGATCGGCGTTGCCGTTGCTGAGCGCGAACAAGCGATAGCGATCGCGCAATCGCCGCAGCGTCGGACGCACGTCGGGATAGAACTCGACGCGGTTACGCGCGGCGAAAAATACCTCGAGCGCCCGGTCCGCCAAGGACTCGTCGTGACCCGCGGCGATGAACTGTTCGGCCAAGGCTTGCCGGCGCAGGAAGGTCAGATCGTGGCCGTGCTGCGGAAATTGATCGGCCACGCGCGCGCGCAGCTCGCGCATCGACTCGATGCTGTGTTCGCGCACGGCTTCGGGGTACAGCTCCCGCAGCCAAAGGAACAGTTCGCGCTCGGCCTGCGCAATGACCGGACCCACCGGCCACAGGGTATCATCGAGATCGAAGCTCAAAATTCGCGGCGAAGTCACAATGCGTCGGCGCCTGCTAAACTACGACCCAGGAAAAAAATGACGCGCACCTTAGAACAAGACTCCCACCTTGAACATCGCTCGCATCTCGAACAACACTCGCACCATGAATAATATGATCCTGCCGAGCTTCAAACACTTGCTCATCGCCGTCACCTGCATATTGGCCGCGGCCGGCGCATCCGCGTTCGACGTTCAGGATTTCCTGAGTCTGCGGCGACTGTCGGAACCCGAAGCCTCGCCGGACGGCAAGCTGGTCACTTACACGCTGCGCACCGACGATCTCAAGGCCAATCAAGGGCGCACCTCGATCTGGCTTTTGGAGACGACCAAACGCGGCGCGACGCCGCGGCAACTGACCGATGATACGACGCATGATAGCGCCGCGGCCTGGAGTCGCGACGGGCAATTCATCTATTTCCTGTCGTCGCGCAGCGGCTCCGCCCAGGTCTGGCGTATTGCGGCCACCGGCGCCATGGCCGGCGGCACCTCAACGTCGGGCACCTCAACGTCGGGCGCCGCAACGTCGGGCGCCGCAACGTCGGGCGCCGCAGCGTCGGGCGCCGCAGCGTCGGGCGCCGCAGCGTCGGGCGCCGCAGCGTCGGGCGCTAAGTCTGCGGGAGCCGGTCCGGCAAAGGTCGCCGCGGTTCAAATCACCCACCTGCCGCTCGATGTCGGCAGCTTCCGCGTCGCGCCGACTGCGGATCGGCTGCTCGTGAGCATGGAGGTCTTCCGCGATTGCGACGACCTCGCCTGCACCAAGCAACGGCTGGAAGTGGCCGCAAAATCGACGGCGACGGGCATCCTCTACGATCGCTTATTCGTGCGGCACTGGGACACTTGGAGCGACGGGCGGCGCTCGCAGCTGTTTTCCATTGCATTGGATGGGCAGGGTATCGCCACAGGTGCGCCGGTGAATCTGACCGCCGGGATCGACGGCGATGTTCCGACCAAGCCGTTCGGCGGACGCGAAGATTACGACCTCAGCCCGGACGGCAAACAGGTCGTCTTCTCGGTGCGCACAGCCGGGGTCTCGGAACCCTGGTCGACGAACTTCGATTTGTATGCCGTCGCGGCGGCGGGCGGCCCCGCGCGCAAGCTCACGGAAGACAATCGCGCGTGGGACGGACAGCCGGCATTCTCGCCCGACGGCGGCACGCTCGCCTATGTCGCGACCGATCGTCCGGGTTTCGAATCGGATCGATTTCATCTCGTGCTGTTCAATTTGGCGTCCGGCGCCAAACGTTCGCTGACCCAAAATTGGGATCGGTCGATCGCAAGTTTTGCATGGTCGCGCGACGGCAAGACGCTGTTCGCGACGACCGAGCATCTGGGACAGCAACCACTTTGGGCGATCGACGTCGCGACCGGCCGATCCGCGGCGATCACCGGCGCAGGCACGGTGGAGGCGTTCACCGTAGGCCCGCAAAGGATCATTTTTGCCGCGAGCAATCTCGCTAATCCCGCCGACTTGTATGCGGTCGGCTTCGGCGGCGGCAAGACGCAGCAGTTGACCAAAGTCAATGAATCCCTGCTCGGCGCTCGCCCCCTCGGTAGTTACGAGCAGTTCAGTTTCCTCGGCTGGAATCAGGAGACCGTATACGGCTACGTCGTCAAGCCCCCCGATTTGAAACCCGGCGAGAAAGCGCCCGTTGCGCTGATGGTGCACGGCGGACCGCAAGGCAGCCTCGCGAATCTATGGCATTGGCGCTGGAATGCCGAGACGCTGGCCGGTGCGGGTTATGGCGTCGTGCTCATCGATTTCCACGGCTCGACCGGCTATGGTCAAGCGTTTACCGATTCGATCAGCGGCGATTGGGGCGGTAAGCCGCTCGAGGATCTCAAGGCCGGGCTCGACGCGGCACTCAAGCAGTACCCCTGGCTCGACGGCGAGCATGCGTGCGCGCTCGGCGGATCCTATGGCGGCTACATGATGAACTGGATCGCGGGTCAATGGCCCGATCGGTTCAAATGTCTGGTCACGCATGATGGAATTTTCGACAATCGCAGCATGTATTACTCGACCGAGGAGCTGTGGTTTCCGGAATGGGAGATGGGCGGCCCGGAGTACGCCAATCCCGCCGGTTACGCGAAATTCAACCCGGTCGACTACGTCAAGAATTGGCGCACGCCGACGCTGGTCATCCACGGTCAGCTCGACTATCGCGTGCCCTACGAACAGGGACTCGCGGTGTTCACCGCCCTGCAGCGACGCGGCATTCCGAGCGAATTCTTGTATTTTCCCGACGAGAATCACTGGGTGCTCAAGCCCGCCGATCGCGTGCAATGGTACGAGAGCGTCATCGCATGGATGAATCGCTGGACCAAGCCTTAGCGCGCGACGTTTCCACGCGCGGCGGCGCGGGACGGCCGCGCGGCCGCAGATAAAGGCGGCGGCCGCACCCTAGGCCTCGGCCGCGCGCCAAGCGGCCGGGTAATTCTGTCCCAGCTGCATGATGCGTTGCAATAGCGTCGGGTAATCGATGCCTGCGGAGCGCGCCGATTGTGCGAAATCCTCGGCCGCCGACAGGTTCGGGTTCGCATTGGCCTCGAGCACGTACAAAGAGCCGTCGTCGCGCAAACGGAAATCCATGCGGGCATACCCGGTCAAATGCAGCGCGCGAAATATGCGCTTGGAGAGCTGCTCGAGTCGAGCCGCCGTACCGTCGGGGAGGTTCTGGGCAGCGGCCGTCGTAATGCCATATTTTTCCTGATAGCGGCGATCCCATTTCACCTTGCGCGTCGCGATCGCCGGCAGCTTCTCCGGCAACGAGCCGAAGCTCATTTCCCAAACCGGCAGCACCTTGAGCCGATCGTTGCCGAGCACGCCGACGTATAGTTCCCGGCCTTCGATGTATTCCTCGACCAGCGCATCGGAATGGATTTGGTCGTGAATGAAGACGACCCGCTCGGTCAGTTGCCGCGCATCGTCGACGACGGAAGCGTGCGCGATACCGAGCGAGGCATCCTCGGTCGAGGATTTCACGAACAACGGAAAGCGCAGCTTGCGCGGCACGCTGAGTTTCTTGCCGCGCGGAAACACCAGGAACTGCGGCGTCGGGATTCGATGATAGGAAAGCAGCTGCTTGGAGAGCACCTTATCGCGCGACAGCAGCATGCCGCGAGGATTGCAGCCCGTGTACGGCTGGCGCATCAATTCCAGGAAGGCGACGACGTGCTGATCGTACGTGACGATACCGTCGAACTCCTCGAGCAGATTGAAAACGATTTCCGGCTTCCAATCGAGGATCTCGCGCCGCAGCTCCGAGAGGCTGTCGCTGATGCCGATCGGCCGCACCTCGTGGCCTGCGGCCTTGAGATGCGAGATCACGTCGTATTCGGTGCGCCATTCTTCGATTTCCTTCGGAGTTGCCCCCTCCAAGGTATCGGGCGGCACGAGCGTCGAGTGCACGATCACGAGCGCGCGCAGCGGCTTCACAGCGCCACTCGCGGCAACTGACGCTCCTCGTACGACTCCGCGAGACGGCCGACCAGCCACACCAGATGCGCCTTGAGGTCGCGCCGCGGCCCGCGCACGTACAGATCCAAAGCCTCGCAGCGCTCGAGCACCAAGCGCAGCACTTGGTGCACCAAATATTCGCTAAAGACGCCGGTTTCCACGAGATGCTGGCGCAATGGCTGGCGCCACTCGCGCACGACGGTGACCGCTTTGGCCGCGCTGCGCGTACGCGGTGCGGTCGTGAACACCTTGAGCAACAATTCGTCGGCACCGGATCGGCGCGGCAATCGATAGCGCGCGAATTTCTGTTCGTAGTGCTCGCGCAAGCTGCGCTTGTCTTCGGCGATGTCCTCGACGCGGCTGCGGTCGGAGACCAGCGGCTTGACGGCGCTCAGTTCGGCGGCCAGAGAGTCGATGAATTCCAGCTTCGTATATGCGGGCCAGCCCCAATACTCGCGCCGCCAGGCGGAATTGGGTTTGAGCCAGACGGCGAAAGTCTCGGCGAAGTCCTCAGTCGGATGGGCTTGCGCATACCATGCGCCGAGGTGCTGCACGAAGCGGCGGCTACCGGGGCGCGGCCGGTAGGCGTCGGGATACGGCAGAGACGCCGGTCCGAACACCTCCCGCCAGCGGCGGCGGCGGCGCAATCGATAGGCCGAATCGATCGCGTGGCCCGCCTCATGCCGTAAAATTCGCATGAGCCAGTTGCGATTTCCGCCCTCCACCTCGCGCATGTAGCGCCTTTCCAGGGCCATGAGCCGAGGATGGGCGAGATAGAACGGAATCGCGATTCCCGGTACACCATCGGGGGAAAACCACTCTTGCGCGAGCCAGCAGTGGGGTTTGAAACGAATGCCGCGAGCCGCGAGTTCGCGATGCAACTTGTCGATCGCGAGCTGCAAATCGGTGCGCTCGATGCGCAGCCGGAGGTCGCAAAAACGCAAACTCAGCAGCTGCTCGTCCGATAGCAATTCCCAGGCGTGCGCCTTCGCTCGCGGATGGCGGGACTGCGCTGTGGAACGGCGGGACTCCACGCTGGGGCGGCTGGGGCGAGACTGGGGCACGTCGAAAAGTATAGGGAGGATCGCGGCGCTGCGCCACGCGTAGCCTCGAGACTGCCTCACTCGCGCGGCGCCAATCCCGCCACGAGCAGCCGATCGGCGACATCTTGAAGCAACTCGAGCCGCAGCAGCGCACGTTTCCACGGCTTCGGAATGCCCTGCACGCCGTAAAAGGCGCCCGCGAGCTGGCCGTATAGCGCGCCATGCATATCGGAATCGCCGCCCAGGTTCACGATCCGCAACAGGCCGTCCCTGAATCTGAGGGTCTTGAGCAATGTCTCGAGCACGAGATCCAAGGCCGCGAGCGGTCCGGCGCCGCCATGGAACCGCATGAGATCTTGGGCATCCTCGAGAATGCGATCGCGCGACGCGCCGCGTAGCGCCGCCAATAATAGGCAGGCGTATGAGCGGCAAGCCGCCTGCAGCGCCGGCGACCGATCGGTCACGGCCGCTGCGGCCGCAGCCCACGCGAGCGCTCGGTCGGGCGTCGACACGGCGAACATCGCAACGACCCCGGTCCGCGTCAGCGCCTGGGGGTCCGCATCTGCGGTCCCCGGGTGCACGCCTGCGCCGTGCCGCAAGGCCGACGCGACGGTTGCCGTAATGCCGATGCATTGCCCGGTACTGGACAAATGGCCGTCGCGCTGCCACCGACGGTAGCGTTGCGACTGGTCCGCCGCATCAAAGCCGTCCATTTCCAGCAAACTCTCGGCGAGACACAGCGACATGGCGGTATCGTCGGTCCAAGCCCCGCGCGGCAGCTGCCAATGGCCGCCGCCGATCAGATCGGCAAGCGGCGCGAATTGCCCGGGCTTGCGAAATTGCAGTGACGCTCCCATCGCGTCCCCGCAGGCGAGACCGAGCATGCTGCCGAGATAGCGATCGCGCAATATGCGCGCTGCGTCCATATCGAGCCCGCTCTGTGCGGGTTCGGCCGGCTCGAGCCACTCGAGCACGTAGCGTTGCTGCTCCGCCGTCTGCGCGTTGACCTTCGATAATTGATTGAGGCGTTCGATGGCGTCGGGGCCGGAGTAGCCCCCGCGCCGCAGCCAACAGCCGACCACAGTACTGGTGCGGCCGATGCCTGCGCGGCAATGCACGTAGACCTGGTGCCCGACCTCGATCGCGCGCTCGACGTAGTCGAGAATCTCGGCCATGGCCTGCGGACTTCGAGGCAGTCCCTGATCGCGAATCGCCTTGCGCACGTAGATGATGTAGCGGCCGTCGTCGGCGCGCATCGTCGGCAGGCAGTGATCGTAGGGCGCCAGTTCGCCCGGTTCCGTCAGATCGATGAAATAGCTGATGCCTGCGCCGATCAACTCGCCGAGTCTTGCTGCACTTCTCGCCCGATCGGCCTCGCCGGGATAGTCCCCGGCGAGTAGTCGACCCGGTTCGATCCAGAAACTATTGGCAAGCGGCGGCGAGCGCATCCTCATCGTCTTCCGTCATCGGCAGCGCGCTGCGCAAGTCATCGAGACCCGCAAAATCAAACAGCGCGGGATCCGCGAGCTGCGAGCCGGCGACATTGCAAACGGCGGAAAAAATGGACTCGATACGGCCTGGGAACTTCCGTTCCCACTCGCCGAGCATGTTTCTCACGATGAGACGTTGCAGGTTGGTCTGCGATCCGCACAGTGTGCAGGGAATGATCGGAAATTCGCGCGCCGCCGAATATCGCGTAATCAGATGCTCCGCTACATAGGCCAGCGGGCGAATCACGATATGGCGCCGGTCGTCGCTGAGCAGCTTCGGCGGCATCGCCTTGAGCTTGCCGGCGAAAAACAGATTCAGGAACAGGGTTTCGACGATGTCGTCGCGATGGTGGCCCAGCGCGATCTTGGTGATGCCGTTCTCGGCGGCGAAGCGGTACAGTGCACCGCGCCGCAAACGCGAGCACAGGCCGCACATCGTCTTGCCGGTCGGGATCACGCGCTTGACGACCGAATACGTGTCTTGCTCGATGATCCGGAACGGCACGCCCAATCCGCTCAGGTAGCGCGGCAACACGTCCACGGGAAATCCCGGCTGCTTCTGATCGAGATTCACGGCGAGCAGATCGAAGCGGACCGGTGCGCTGCGCTGCAGGCTCAGAAGCATGTCGAGCAAGGTGTAGGAATCCTTGCCCCCGGATAGGCACGCCATCACTCGATCACCCTCGGCGATCATCGCGTAATCGCCAATCGCCTTGCCGACGGCGCCGCGCAGCCGCGCCTGCAGCTTCTTGAAATTATTCGAATGGGGGGTTGTTGCCGGATTCATGGGCGAACGCGATATCAAGGTGCCTCGAGGTATTTCGTTTCAAGGTAGCGCAGATAGGCGGCCGCCGTCAGCGGTTTGCCCGTAGCCTCCTGTATCAAGTCCTTGACCGGCAAGCGCGCGCCGACGCCGTGGACGTTGTCGCGCAGCCATTCCATGATGCCGCCAAACCGGCCCAACGCGATTTCCTCGTCGAGCGAGGGGCGAGCCGTGCGCATCGCTTCGTTCAACTGGCCGGCAATGACTGCGCCCAGTGCATAGGACGGAAAATACCCGAAATGGCCCACGGCCCAATGAATGTCCTGCAAACAGCCTTCGACGTCGTTGCTCGGTCGAATCCCTAAGCGCTGGTACAGATTCGCATTCCACGCTTCCGGCAAGTCCTTGACCGGCAGCGCGCCCTCGAGAATCTTCCGCTCGAGCTCATAGCGCAACATGATGTGCGCGGGATAGGTCAGCTCGTCGGCATCCATGCGTATCAAGCTGCGCCGTACACGCACCAGATGCCGGTAGAGATTCTCCTCGCTCCATTCCGGGCCGTTGACCTGCAAATGCTTCTCCAGCAGGGGCCGCAAATATTTCACAAATGCGCGGCTGCGGCAGATGTTCATTTCAAACAGCAGCGACTGGCTCTCCTCGAGCGCGAGGCCGCGATCGCGGCCGACGGGCTGATCCCGCCATTGCTGAGGAAGCCCGAGGTCGTACATCGCGTGGCCGGTCTCATGCACCGCGCCCAGCAGTCCGCTAAACGGGTCGATCAAATCGAAGCGCGTGGTGACGCGGATGTCTCCCGGTACGCCCTCGGTAAAGGGGTGTTCGCTTTCGTCCAAACGGCCGCGATCGAACGGAAAGCCAAGCGCCTTGAGGACCTCGACCGATAGTTGGCGCTGGCGCGCCACGGTGAATTTACCCGTCAATGGCGCAGGAGCCCGATCCGCCTGCACCTCGATCGCCGCATTGATCAAACCGGGCAGCTTGCGCGACAGCGCCTTGAAGATCGTGTCGATGTCGGCCGTCGAGATCCCGGGCGTGAAGACGTCGACGAGGGCGTCGTACGGCGCGAGTCCGCGCGCCTGTCCCAGCAAGGCGGCCTTGTCGCGCACCAGATGCACGACCTCCTCCAAATAGGGCGCGAACAGCTTGAAGTCGTTGGTCTTGCGCGCCTCGACCCAAAACACTTCAGCGCGCGCCGTCGCCTTCGCGAGCCTTGCGATCAAGGACGGCGGCGTTGCAATCGCGTGATCGCGCTGGCGGCGCATTTCGCGCAAATTCGCGATCGACCAGTCATCGAGCTGCGAAGCGCCGGCCTCGGCGCGCTCGAGCAGACGCGCAACCTTCGGCGTCGTCAGCAGCGCGTGGTGTTCGGTCTCGAGCGCCGCCAATTGTTCACCGCGCACATCCGCGCTGCCGCGCGGCATCATCACGGCCGCGTCCCAGCGCAACATCGAGAGCGCTCCCCGGAACGCATGCAGGCGCCGGAATTCCTGTTCGAGTTGCTGATAAGGAGTCACGCTCATGAGCGCCTCGCAATGCGCGGCGCCAAGGAGGTCGGCGATTTGAGGGCGCCAGATTGATAGGCGAGTTCGAGCGCCTGCACGAGCCAGTCGAGGCGCTGCTGGGGCGTACGCTGCATGAATGACCATTTGCGCAACGCCCCCGCATCCTGCCAGGAGCCAAACCCTGAGGGCGGCGATTGTTGGTTGTAGGGTTTCATACGTTATTGTTCCTAACTAGCTCAGCAAGGCGTGCCGCATCGTCGAGGTCTTTCGGTCTACCCGCGGCCTGGTTGATTGCGATCAGATGCTGAACGCTTGCAACACGCACTGACGTTTGCCCCACGACGAGCGAAGCCGCATCTCGATAAAGCAATTCAAAATCCATCGGATACTCTGCAAACAAATCGTTCGTCGGACGTCGGTTTTCCGGGTCCCAAAAGCTCGATACCAGCAACCCGAATTCTTTGCGCCAACGCTCGCGCACGGCGGTGTCCGCAAATTGGCGCGCGTCCACTGGCACGTTCGCCTTGAATCCCAGGTCGAGCAGTGTCCCGACGGCTCTCGACGCCTGTTCCGGTGCCAGATCGACGACGAGATCGATATCGGCGGTCGAGCAATCGACGCCGTGCAGCAGCACGGCAAGGCCATCCACCAAGACCTAGCGTACGTCGGCGCCCTAAAAAGCCTTCAAGACACTCAAGAAATCCGTAGGTATCCAAGCATTCTACCAGAGGGTCGCGGCTCTATATCGGTGCAAGGCTTATAAAAATTCTTTATTTTCAGTATGTTAGGGTAAGATCCATCAAATGCGGCAGCGCCGCATCTCGGTTTGTGCTAGCCGCCTTTCAAAGAAAACGAGCCGGTTTGTTGAAACGGCAGCGAGCGGAAAAAAGGCAAATCGATGGCCACCGCGCCCGTGACCTCGTAGGGGACGGCATCGCTGTGATTTTCCGCATGCTGCGAGAGTTTGAGCAGCGCAAGTACCATGTTCGCCGTGATCGTCAGGTCGAATTCGGTCTCGCCGAGCGCGGCCACGGTAAACGGCCGGTCAATCGCCCCGGTCGCGATTTCCTCGCCGCTGACACGCAAATCCGCAGTCAGGCCTTTGACGGGCAGAGCCCGGTCATTGGGATTGTGGATCTTCAAGGTGAGCCGAAAGTTTTGCTGCAACAGGTTGCCGCCGACCATTTTGACGCTGACAACCGACAACGTGGGCTTGTCAAATTTCGGCGCAAACAGCGCGCACGCGGCGAGCAACATCGAAACGGCGAATAGCAACGGCGCTCGTGGCAACATAGGGCAAAATGATACCGACTATCCCCAGTAGTGAAAGGGCCACGCGCCCACGCGTGCAAGGCTTGCGGCGATGCCGGTTCTCAGGGCCGTCCGGCCTCCTCTTAACGGTCTCGCTATTGGCAGCAGCCGGCGCAGCGGCCGGAACCGCGGCCGTCGAGGCGGCGAGCGCCAAGAACTGCCTCTCGTCGGGCGACGGTTACCTGCGCGCGCATATCGGCGGCGCGCTCGAGGCCGAAATCGATTGGCCGAACAGCGGCACGGCCTGTGAAGGCGAATCCAAGACCGACCCCGTCGGCGTGCGCCTCAGTTTTCGGCGAGTCGCGGGGTCGCGGCCGAATTTATTATTCGTGTTCGGCTTGACCGGCGTTCGCGAAGGCGAGCCGCTGCGCGAGTCGGCCGCGAATCTGACGATCATCGTGCAGGGCAGCGATCGCATTTACGGCACGCGCGGCGACAGCCGCTGCACGGTCGATTCCCTGACGCAGCGGCGACTCGGCGGCGAGCATCAGTACCGGCTCGAGGCGCACGGGTTTTGCACGCAGCCCGCGCGCGCAGTCCGTGGCGGCGGGGCGGTCATCGTGAGCCGATTTGATTTTGCGGGAATTGTCAATTACGAGGAGAAACCGCCTTGAAACCCGACCTTAAGTTCGCGCCGAGAGTCATCGGCGCATGCCTGCTCTCAACCGCGCTACTGCTCGGCACGCTCGCCGGCGCCGATTCGGCGCGCGCCGACGTCACCGCCCCCGAGCCGCTCGCGGCGTTTCCCCAAAGCCTGCTCGCGATTCGCACCGCGTCGGGCAAGGTCGTCAATTTCAAGATTTGGACCGCGGACCGCCCGAGCCGTCAGGAGCAAGGCCTCATGTTCGTGCACGACATCGACGACCACGCGGGCATGCTGTTCCTGTTTGAGCCGGTGCGGCAGATATCGATGTGGATGAAAAATACGTACCTGTCCTTGGATTTGCTGTTCATCGATGCGACGGGGCGCATCGATTACATCGCGCCGCGCGCTACCCCGCTCTCGACCGACATCATCAGCGATCCGAGGCCCGTCGCCGCGGTGCTCGAACTCAAGGGCGGCATCTGCGATCAGTTCAAAATTCAAGTCGGTGACCGCGCCATCCATACAAGCCTCGGCACGGCGCCGTAGCTCGCACGGAGTGCGGGCTTCGCCCGGCTGTGGCCGCGGACGCGGCCAAAAAAAAGCCCCGCACGAGGCGGGGCTTCAAATCGACTTTCCTGAAGGGTTTAGAAGACGTCTAACCGCGCATTGACATAGAAGCTCCGCTGCGTCGGATCGACAATGAACGCGTTGTAACCGGCCGCGAAGTTACCCTGGTTTGCGTTGGTGTAGGGCGGAGCCTTGTCGAGAATATTCTTGATGCCAAACAACAGGGTCAGCTTTTGGATCGGCTTGTAGGAGACGTAGCCATCCATGACCCAATAACTGCCCACCGTCCGCTGATTGCCGTTGCCATCGGGGTATTGGTCGATGTAGGTCGACCAGTAGCGCGCGCCCCCTCCGGCGCCCCACGTTGTCCCCAGGCTCTTCCAGTCGATCCTCAGGTTAGATTGCAACCGGTACGCCGGCGGAATTTCGTTGAACCAGCCGACCAGGTTGAGGTTGGGGCCACCGGTGTACTGCTCCTCCAGAAACTGCGTGACCGAAGTCGCTTCCAGGTCCTCGCGGAATGTTCCAACCCCTGTATGTTGCAGGTATTGGATGCTGAGGTCGATGCCGTCGGTTGTGAGCCTGCCCGTATTCGCAGAGTTCACCTTGATGTATCCACACGTCGGTAGCGTGTAAGGGATGCAACTCGCGGACTCGTTGATCGACGGAGTGAGACCCCCGGTATTGTTCAACACGTAATAGTTCGCGAACGTCGTCGGGTTGCCGTAGATGGCCTGGGCCGGAACGGAACTAATGGTGTTCTTGACGAGGATTCTGTAGTAGTCGATCGTAATGCCCAAGTCGGTGATTGGCGTGAGGACCACACCCAAATCGAAGTTCTCCGACGTCTCCGGCGTCAGATTCGGGTTTCCTCCGAATAACCCCAGTCCCTGCGTGGCGCAGGTTTCTGTAGTAAACGGCGCGAGCGGGGGGGTGACCGCGCAGTTCGGATTTCCTTGCCCCATGCTGCCGCCGGTCGAGGCCGCCAGGGAAGGCGGATTGTTCAAGTTGAACAGCGTGGGCGCTCGGAAGCTGGTGGAGGCGGTTCCCCGGAAGGTCACGAAACTGGCCGGCTGCCACCGCGCCTGGAGCTTCGGGTTGTTGGTCGTGCCGAAATCGCTGTACCAGTCCTGACGATCCGCCAGGCTGAGATCGAGAGTGCTGCTGAGCGGCAGGTCCACTTCGAGGAAGACTGCCTGGAACGTGCGACTCCCTTCGACTGAACTATCCCCAAGCCCAGTTGCGGCCTGTATGATCGTGTTATACGGGGTGGTCGCGTAATTAAAGTGCTCACCTCCCGCCGTGAAGCCGAGCGCGACCGCCGCCGGATTGCCCTTGCTGATAAGATCGCCCAACTCATGGCTGCCGTGGCCATCGACGCTCCACCGTTTATCCTCGCCGGTCGAGTAGATGCCGTTTAGATAGGATGAGTTGATCAAGGCCTGTCCGGCCGCACTTTGGGGCCCGAAGGGGTTGATCAAATCGCTGAGGACGCCGTTCGGCGCAAGCAGCGCCTCATTGGGATAGCCTCCGACATTGCGGTTGTCGTTTGTATTCTGGCTGTAGTTGACAGACCCGGCCCAGTCCCAACCAGCGTTCTTGCCGGCGAATGTCAACACGGCTCTCTGCTCGGTATTGAGGTTGCCGGAGTAGCGGGCGTTGTTGGGGTCGGTCCAGACCGCCCTGACCGGGTTCGCAAAGCACGTCGGCGCAGCAGGGGGAGCGGGGTTAGGACACCCCGACCCGGGGCCGCTGGGGAACCCCGTCAGATTCGGCGGCCCACTGGCGCCATATTCGGGTATCAGCCCAGCCACGCTCGGGCCTTGGGCGTTGCCGGGGAAGTAGGGGCTCGCCGGGTCCAACGCGAAGTCATAGAACATCGGACCGGACCAAGCGACCACGTCGGCTTGGGTCCAGAAGTACTGCAGCTTCACGGTGTCGTCGGGCCCCAGCGACTTGGTGAGGGACGCCAACGCGGAAGTTTCGGTGTGCTGCGGGAGCAGATCCGTCGCGGCGGAATACCGGTATGCACAGTTCCCGGGCTGAGTGGTCAGGTACGTATTGCCCGCACAGGCCGGAAACCCGGGCTGATAGTAGTTGCCGTTTGAATCCTGCACGCTCCCGGGCCACGTTCCCGGATTGTTGGTAGCGCTGTCGCCCCCCGCCGGATTAAAGCCTGCGGCCGAAAATTCTCGCGCGCCCGCCTGAAGCTCGTCCTGCTTGCTGTAACCTACGGTGAGCATGAAGTTATAGCCGTCGTTCACCAGATCGCCGTGACCAAAGGTGCCGGCCAACTCGCCCGAGCTGCCGCTTGGGTGCTGCGGCCTGTCGTAGGTGCCTTCGAATGTAAGACCCTGGAAATCCTTCTTGGTGATGAAGTTGATGACGCCCGAGACGGCGTCCGCGCCATACAGGGACGAGGCGCCCGTCCGAAGCACCTCGATGCTGTCGATCGCCGAGAACGGGATGCCGCTCAAGTCGACCGCACTGCCATCGAAGGCACTGGGGGCCAACCGTTCGCCATCCAGGAGCACCAGAGTGCGCGAACGGCCAAGGCCACGCAGGTCGGCGAAGCTGCCGCCTCCGCTAAACGTTCCAACAGATTGTGCGATGTTTATCGTCGGGTTGTTGGCCGTAAGCTGGTTCAGCGCCTGCTCCACGCTCGTGATGCCTTGGTCCTTGAGGGCGTCCGCCTTGAGGATCGTGATGGGCACGGCCGTTTCGGCATTGGCCCTCGCGATCATCGTGCCGGTGACGACGATTTCCTGCAATACGGTTTCGGATTCGTCGGATGTTGCGGGCGCAGTCTGCGCCATGGCAGTGGATGTCGCGCCCATAAGCGCCAGCGCGACGAATCGGCTGATTAAGTCTTTGCGAACCATTTTATCCCCTTTTTAGACGTCGCACCCGGCGCAGGCCTGTGCGCGACAACAAATACCCTAGGAAGTTCTTATGGGGCGGCAGTGTAAGACAGTTACCATTTCAATGACAACAGGCTTTCATCAAGCTCAACAACATACTCATGGACGTTGCTTTTGTGCAACAGTCGATCGGGCCTACAATCCGACCGTCGATGCCATCGCCGCTGACGGCAGCGCCGGAGACTCGCCGCGCGAACAGACTAGCGCCGAGCCTGAGAGCGATTGTCGCGCGAGTCTCCTCGCGGCGCGAATGGGGAGGGAGCGGATCCGTTCCCGCGGTCACCAAACATGAATTCCCCCTGCGCACGGGACCAGCCGCCGACCAGAGCGCAAATCGGCGCCCCCCCCCCAGCGCACCAAGGATTCTCGCGTGCTACGCAATACGATCGCTGATACGAACGCATTGACTTGGTGCTCTATGAGTTCCCGGCTTCTCTGGGGCCTCGACGGTCACCATGCTTAGGCCGCTTTTGCGGTCGCGGCTGCGAGCAAACGCCCTACGAAATCGTCATGGGCCATGCCCGCGATGCCCTGCAACATCAGAGCACCGCTCCTTGCTCGCCCAGCATCTCCTTGCGCAGCTGCGGAATCGCCGGGCCGCCGTAAGACAAGAACTGGTCGTGGAAATCGCGCAAAAGGTTCTGTTTGTCCGCGTCGGTCGGCGCGGTGGCGGGCGCGGCCGACCCCGGCGCGGCAGGCGCGTTCGCTGCCAACTGCTTCGCGACCCAATCGTCGCGCAACTTGCGGATCATCAATTTGCCCAGGGTGTAATTGAGATAGGCCGGATCGTAGGTGCCGCGTGCGGCTTGCTGACGCGCGTTGCCGGGGTCTTGGAAAGCCTGCTCGCGGAACATCTTCTCCGACTCGGCCTGGGTCATGCCCTGCGTATGCAGACCGATCGCCGACAACAGGCGCACGTCGCGCAGCAAGGCTTCCGATAATTGACCGATATGCATCGCCGGATCGCCCTTGCCGAAGCCGCGCTCGATCATCATCTCCTCGCAGTAATGCGCCCAGCCTTCGGCGAACGCATAGCCCACCCACAGGCCTTCGAGTTTCGTGGGATTGTTATTCGAATGAAGGAACTGCAAGAAGTGTCCGGGCCAGACCTCATGCGCCGAGGTGAACATCAAGACCGCCTTTCCGGGAATGTAGGCCGCTTGCTCGGCTTTGCTCCACTTGGGATCGGGCGGCGCGATGTTATAGACCGAGGCAACACCGTGGTCGTAGGGACCCGGCACCTGGATGAATGCGAAATTGCCGCGATTGTACGGCGGCGCTTCGGCAACCAGCGCATCCTCGGTGCTCGGTATCGACGCGATGTGATTATCGGCGACGAAATTCTTGAGCACGATCAGCTGCGCTCGCGCGCCCGCGACTGCCCCACCCTGCGGTTTGTCGGCAGTCATCTTGGCGATGCAGGCCTGGATCGTGCGCTTGGGCAGATATACGCCGCATTCGGCCTTGAGCGCGTCGAGGTTACGCTGTAGATCTGCGCGACCGGCGGCCTCTATTTGGTCGATCGGCAGATCGACGCGCTCGGTTTCGCGCAGCATCGCTACAAACAAGTCTTTGCCCAAGGCAAAATTCGCATTCGCGGTCTTGCGCTCCGCCACAAAATGGTTCTTCAGTTGCGTCATCGCCTGCGCGGCGGCCGCATCGACTTCGGCAAGTTGCCGCTGCAATTGCGGGTCTTTTACCGCTGCGAAAATCGCGGCCACGTCGTTCTTGTAGAAGTCCGCGTATCCGCCGAATCCATCGACGGCCAAGTCGACGAAGCTCTTGGGCAAGGGCGATTGCAAATTCGCCGCGACCTCGGCGGCGATATTCGGGATGGTGCGCGCATAGGTGATGTATGCCTTCAGCCGTTGATCCAGCGGCGCGTAATTGCGGCTGAGGTACAGGTCGGGGTCGATCGCATTGATATACCAATACGGATTCGTGAACGGCTGACGCGCCTTCTCCAGCCAGAACAAATCATGGTCGACGACATTGAGCGCGTACTCACGCTCGAAGCGCTGAGCGGGCTGCAACGCGGCTGCGTCGACGGCGGCGATTTGCGC
>Ga0181538_10000014_pt1 | contig 152611 bp, 147 predicted proteins | sample PEATcosm2014_Bin_40_FD_119773 | JGI IMG/M metagenome (GOLD analysis project Ga0181538, IMG submission 119773) | Peatland microbial communities from MTU Mesocosm Facility, Houghton, MI, USA - PEATcosm2014_Bin23_30_metaG | ecosystem: Environmental > Terrestrial > Soil > Wetlands > Peat | place... | reverse complement strand
GTCCAATCGAGCAGCGGGCTGATCCTATGCAAGCCATACTCGCCGTCCCACTCGAGCGGTGCGGCGAGCGCGCGGCTCGCCGATTGGCCCCGGCGAATCCCCGTAACCCAGCCGCCATGGCCGGCGATCGCGCGGCGGAACGGCTCGACCTTGCGGATCTGGCAACAGGCTCGCCGTAAATCGAGGCCGGCCCGAAAGCCATTGATGCCATTCGCCGCGACCCAATCCTCCAGCTCGTCGGCGTGCGGATAATGGACGCGCATGACCCGCCCAAAGTGTTGCTGGACGCGGTCTATCAAATCGTAAGTCTCGGGAAACAAGCGACCCGTATCCACAGTGAAAATTTCGATCTCGGGGACGGAGCCCCAAATGAGGTCCGTCAGAACCATCGATTCCAGGCCTAAGCTATTGGCATAGCAGACATTTCCGAATTCCACGACGGCTTGGCGCAATTGCCGGATGCTGCCTCCCGCGAGATATTGCAGGGCAGTGGGGAGTTCGAACACGGAGGACCCTTGAAAAAATGCCTAGTGCCTAAAGCGCCGAACTATAGGCTCGAAACCAGCGCAAGGGATAAGAACTATAGTGTATGAGAACATTCCAATTCGTCATGGCGCGCATGACGGTCAATCCAAGGATACTTGTGCGATGAAGTTCCAGCAATTGCGTTATCTGGTTGCGGTTCACGAAAACGGGCTCAACATCACCGCTGCCGCAAGACAACTGCACACCTCGCAGCCCGGCGTGAGCCGCCAGCTCAAATTATTGGAGGAGGAACTCGGTTTCCAGCTGTTCGAGCGCGAGGGCCGCGCGCTGACGCGCACGACCGCCGCCGGCGATGAGATCATTTCTCGCGCCAGCAGCATCCTGCGCGAAATGCAGAACATACGCCGTACGTCCGCCGAGTTGCGCAAGGCCGACGGCGGCACCCTGTCGATCGCCACCACACACACTCAGGCGCGTTATGTCCTGCCGCAGGTCATAAGGGCGTTCCGCATGAAATACCCGAAGGTGCGTCTGCATTTGCATCAAGGGACTTCCGAGCAAATCGCCGAGTTGGTGGCGCGCGATCGCGTCGATTTTGCGATTGCGACGGGCTCCGACGAATTGTTCCCGCATCTGGTGCGCTTGCCTCTTTATCGATGGCACCGCGCAGTGGTCGTGCCGCGCGGCCATCCGCTAGCCTCATGCGCCAAGCTGACGCTGAAGAAGCTCGCCGAATATCCGATCGTCACTTACGTGTTCAGCTTTTCGGGTCGCTCCTCGCTGCCCGCGCTGTTCGAGACCGCCGGACTGATCCTCGACGTCGCATTGACGGCGCGCGATGCGGATGTCATCAAGACCTATGTGCGCATTGGTTTGGGCGTCGGCATCGTCGCCAGCGTCGCGATCGATCCGGTCAGCGACGCCGACCTCGTGGTCCTGGACGCCTCGCACTTGTTCGAGGGTCATATGACTTGGATCGGCTTTCGCCGCAGCGCGCTGCTGCGCGCATACATGTACGAATTCATCGAATTGCTCGCTCCACATCTGCCGCGCAAGCTCGTGCGTGAGACCGAGAAATTGGAGACACAGGAAGAGGTGGATCGAATCTTGGCCGATCTGCACATTCCGATACGCGACATATGATGATCAAGCGGCGCTGCGCGCGAGCGCGGAGGGCAATTGTCGCAGTGGTGCTGATGGTGTTCAGCCTGATCGGCGCGCCCGCACTGTGGGCGGCTTCGGTGACTTTGTTGAACGTCTCCTACGATCCGACGCGCGAATTGTACGAGGACTACAACAAGGCGTTTGCAGCCTATTGGCGCGCCAAAACCGGCGATACGGTCACGATCAACCAGAGTCACGGCGGTTCCGGCGCGCAAGCGCGCTCCGTCATCGATGGCCTGCAGGCCGACGTGGTGACGCTTGCCCTGGCCTACGACATCGATGCGCTGGGGACCAAGGCCGGTCTCGTTCCGGCCAATTGGCAGACGCGCCTCCCGGAGAACAGCGCGCCGTATACATCCACGGTCGTGTTTCTCGTGCGCAAGGGCAATCCGAAGAACATTCGCGATTGGAGCGATCTCGTGCGGCCCGGGATCGAGGTGATCACCGCAAATCCCAAGACTTCCGGAGGCGCGCGCTGGAATTACCTCGCGGCCTGGGCTTGGGCGCTGAAACAGCCCGGCGGCAGCGACGCGTCGGCCGAGGCCTACGTCAAGAAGCTCTATGAGCATGTGCCGGTCCTCGATTCGGGGTCGCGCGGCGCGACGATCACGTTTGTCGAAAAGGGCACGGGCGACGTGCTGCTCACGTGGGAAAACGAGGCGTTTCTGGCGGTCAAGGAACTCGGGCCCGACAAATTCGACATCGTTGCGCCGTCGATGAGCATATTGGCCGAGCCACCGGTCAGCGTCGTCGACAAGGTCGTCGACCGGCGCGGCACGCGCCAGGTGGCCGAGGAATATCTGAAGTTCCTTTACTCCAACGACGCCCAAGACATCGTCGCGCGGCATTTTTATCGGCCGAGAGATCCGGGGGTCGCAGCCAAATACGCGCGGCAATTCCCGAATATTCCGCTGGTCACGATCGACGCCGTGTTCGGCGGTTGGACCAAGGCGCAGGCCACACATTTCGCGGACCATGGTACCTTCGACAGGATCTATGGTCAGTAATCCCGACTAGGCCTCCAAAGGCAAGCGAATGGCGAGCACCGCCGCGGCTATCCATCACCACGAGAACGAGCTACGGCGGATCATTCCTGGGTTCGGACTGACGCTCGGATACACGATGTTGTATCTGTCGCTGATCGTGCTCATCCCGCTGTCTGCGGCGTTCATCCGCGGCTTCGGCCTGGGTTGGGAACACTTCTGGGGAGTCGTCACGGCGCCGCGCGTGATGGCATCACTGCGCCTCAGTTTCGGTGCGGCGCTGATCGCCGCAACCGTCAATGCGTTCTTCGGCCTGATCGTGGCGTGGGTGCTCACGCGCTACGAATTCCCGTTCAAAGGTATCGTCGATGCGATGGTCGATCTACCGTTCGCTTTGCCCACGGCCGTGGCCGGCATCGCGCTGACGACGCTCTATGCGCCGAGCGGTTGGTTGGGAGGAACGTTGTTGCCGCTGGGAATCAAGGTCGCCTATACGCCTTTGGGCATCGTCGTTGCGTTGCTGTTCATCGGTTTGCCGTTCGTCGTGCGCACACTGCAGCCCGTGCTCGAGGAACTCGACCAGGAAGTCGAACAGGCGGCCGCCACGCTCGGCGCCTCGGCGTGGCAGACGTTTGTGCGCGTCATCTTACCGGCGCTCTGGCCGTCTCTGCTGACGGGCTTTGCGCTCGCATTCGCACGCGCCGTCGGCGAGTACGGCTCGGTCATTTTCATCGCCGGCAATCGGCCGATGAAATCCGAAATCGCGCCCTTGTTGATCATTACGAAATTGGAGCAGTACGACTACGCGGGTGCGACGGCCATCGCGGTCGTCATGCTGATGCTCTCGTTTCTCTTGATGTTCGCCATCAACGCGTTGCAGGGTTGGGCACTCACGCGTCACGGTGGCCGATGAAACTGCGCGTCGGCCGGTTCGCTCTGATCTCGGTCGCGCTGCTGTTTCTCGGCCTATTCCTCGTCTTGCCGCTGATCGTGGTGTTCATCGAGGCACTATCAAAAGGACTGGGCGCTTACGTTGCGGCGGTGTCGGATCCGCTCGCCTTGGCCGCCGTGAGGCTCACGCTATTGGTGGCGGTGATCGCGGTGCCGCTCAACATGATTTTCGGCGTCGCTGCAGCATGGGCGATTGCAAAATTCGAATTCCGCGGCAAGAGCGCGCTGATCACGCTGATCGATCTGCCGTTCGCGGTGTCACCCGTCATCGCCGGTCTCGTCTTCATTTTGCTGTTCGGCAGCAACGGCTGGTTCGGTGCGTTTCTGCAAGCGCACGGCATTCATATCGTTTTCGCGGTGCCCGGGATCGTGCTCGCGACGATATTCGTGACCTTTCCATTCGTCGCGCGGGAGCTCATTCCTGTCATGCAATCGCAGGGCAAGGACGACGAGGAAACCGCGCTCTCGCTGGGCGCCAACGGCTGGCAGACGTTTTGGCGCGTCACGCTGCCGAACATCCGGTGGGGCCTGCTGTACGGCGTGTTACTCTGCAACGCGCGAGCGATGGGGGAGTTCGGCGCCGTTTCGGTCGTGTCCGGCCACGTGCGCGGCTTGACCAATACGATGCCGCTGCACGTGGAAATTTTGTATAACGAATACAACATCGCGGCGGCCTTTTCAGTGGCATCTCTGCTGGCGCTACTGGCCTTGTTGACTTTGGCTGCGAAGAGCTTGCTGGAGTGGCGCGCGCCGGAGCTGCGCCGCCGCTCGCGTCAAATGCGGGATCTACACCGGGGCGTCAGGAAATGAGCATCACCTTGCGGCGCGTTTCGAAACGATTTGGCGCGTTTACCGCGATCGCGGACGTCGATCTCGAGGTGCCCACCGGCGAATTGCTCGCCCTGCTGGGTCCCTCGGGATGCGGCAAGACGACGCTGCTGCGCGTCATCGCGGGTCTGGAGACGCCGGATAGCGGGCAAGTGCTGCTCGATGGGCGCGATGCGACGGCGTGGCCGGTTCGCGATCGCAAAGTGGGTTTCGTGTTTCAGCACTATGCGCTGTTCCGCCATATGAGCGTGTTCGAGAACGTAGCCTTTGGCCTCAAGGTCAAACCGCGTCGCGAGCGGCCGGCAGCGGCGGCGATCACGAAGAAGGTCCGCTCGTTACTGGAGTTGGTGCAGTTGGATTGGGCCGGTGCTCGATATCCCGCACAGTTGTCCGGCGGTCAACGGCAGAGAGTCGCGCTGGCGCGCGCGCTCGCCGTTGATCCGCAACTGTTGCTGCTCGACGAACCGTTCGGCGCGCTCGACACCCAGGTGCGCCACGAGTTGCGCCGCTGGCTGCGCCGATTGCACGATGAACTGCATTTCACGAGCATCTTTGTGACCCACGATCAACAGGAGGCGATCGAGCTCGCCGACACGATCGTCGTGCTGAATCACGGCCGGATCGTGCAGTCCGGCGTGCCGGGCGAAGTTTATGATTTGCCCCGCTCTGCGTTCGTGCATCGCTTCCTGGGGCAAGTCAACGAGGTACCGGTCTCACGGCGCGACGGCCGTGTCTATCTCGGGCCCGTGGATATATCGGCGAGTGCTGCCGCCGCGAGCGGGGGCGACATCGCGCTGATCAGGCCGCACGAAATCGAGATCAGCCGCGATGCCGGCGGCTGGTCGGCCACGGTGCTCGCGGTGCGCGTCATCGGTCCGATCGTGCGGCTGGAGCTGCGCGCCGCCGGAAGGCCCGCCAATGAACCCTTGGAGGTCGAAATCAGCCGCGAACGATATGCTTTGGAGCGTTTCGGCAGCGGCGAGACGGTCAACCTGCGCCTGCGGCGCTGGCAACTGTACCCAACGCAGCCAGGGGATGTTGCGCCGGTGACCGAGGGATGAGTGCGCGGGCGGGACCTGCGTCAACTGTATTCGCCGCGGCCCGCCGGATAGTGCTTCTCCCACTCTCTGCCGTTGGTTGCCGTGACGCAGACCTCCTCCACGGTGCCCGGGTCGAGGCAGCGCGCGTTCACGCTGAAGCCGTCGGGATGGGATCGGGGTACGTAGAACGACTTGATGCCGCAGGTCGAACAAAACAGGTGCTTTGCGGTATTCGTGTTGAAAGTGTAGGAAATCAGCGCGTCGCCGCCGGACAATAGCTTGAAGCGCTCCGCGGGCACGATGAGATGTAAATAGCCCGCCTTGCTGCAAATCGAGCAGTTGCAATCCGAAACCTGAATCCTCGCCGGTGCGATAAGCTCGAATCGCACCCGGCCGCAGTGACAACCACCGGTATGTTTGACCATTAAAGCCACCTTGCTGCGCGCTTGCCAATTTTCCGTAGGAATCGAAACGAGCAGTGCCGCCAGCTCGCCGTTCGAGGCATTATCCCCGCTGATCTCGAGAAATTCGAGTCGCTTGACCTGCAGCTTGTCGGTCAGCACGACGAAACCCGATCGTTGCGCGTCTTGCCGAGACGCGTCGGTACCTGCCGGCCGCGAGATGCGCATGAATCTCCTTGCCGTCGGGCGGATGGCGCGCATGGCGAATCATGGTCTTGGATTTGTCGGAGCCCGGCAGCAATTTCTCGTTCGCGCCGAGCGCAATCATATAATGTCGGTTGACGGTGTGCAGCAAGCGGCCGCCGCGCATGACGGGCATCCAGCCGCGGCTCGTCATCTCGAACGGTCCGCAGGACTGCAATGGCCGGTCGGCGAGCTGGCCTTCGAGCTCGGCCGCGGACATGATTCATTCGGCGCGCAGGCGATGGAAAACGAGATTCTTGAACCACATGAGCGACACCCGGGAAAAAAGAGGCGTGCAATATATTGGTCATGCGGCGCGATGACGGTTCTTTCGCATGAGTGAGCCCGAAGCGCCGCCGCCGGTCCAACCGGTGCCGCCGCCGATCGAACCGGTGCCGCGGCCGATCGAACCGGTGCCGCGGCCGGCCGAGCCACTCGAGCGGCGTGGCGCGGATGCGCCGCGCAATTGGTTCACGGCCTTGCCGAGGTTGTGGTGCTTGCGCCCCGTAGGCGCGATTCGCTCCGCCCAGGCTGCGCCCGCAACTCTTGCTCTCGGCGCGGTAACGATCGAGCTATGGGTCGCGATCGACTGGTTGGAGAGTCGGCCGGATCCCCAATTCACCGCCGCCAATGTTCCGTTGTTCGCCTGGTATGCCTTGGCGACCCTTGCGCTGGCTGCGGTGCTGCGTTGGCGATCGAAGCCAACGCCGGGCTTTGCCGATGTACTCGCGCTGGCCGCGGGACTCGCTCCGGTCATATTGATATTGCTGACGCTCGCGGTCGCCTATCTGAACCCGGATTGGCTACTGGGCGAGGCCATCCTCGGCGGCGCCTACGTGCTGATCTACCTGGCGCGCGGACTGCGCGCGATCACCGGTAAATCGCAGCACACAGCCGCTTTCACGGCTCTCGTGCTATTGGTTGGATTCATCTGGCTCAGCGATGCGTTCAATGTGATTCCGGACGTCTGGAATCCCGCCGATGCGGCGGCTACGGCGGACAATGACGCAAACGCCGATGGCGAAGCCATCCTGTTCGAGCAAGCGGCGCGCATTGACCGCAGCCTTGCGCCGATTAACCGCGATACAGGCGCCGAGCCCGAGGCATTTTTTCTCGGCTTCGCCGGCGTAGGCGACGAAAAGGAGTTCGCCACCGAAATCGGTTTGGCCGCGACCGTGCTCGGCGAACGCTATGGGATCGGGGACCGACGCGTGGCCCTGATCAACGATGAGCGAGATCTGGAGCGCATGCCGCTCGCGACCGTGTCCGGATTGAAGTATGCATTGCGCGGATTGGCCGCGCGCATGCGTGTCGATCGCGACGTGCTGTTCCTGTCGATCTCATCGCATGGCTCCCGCGGCGGTGTCATCGCGGTCTCTAATTCCGAGCTGCCCCTCAGGGAACTCGACGACGAAGATCTTGCCGACGCGTTGCGGGAATCCGGCATCAAATGGCGCGTGATCATCATTTCCGCCTGCTACGCCGGTGCTTTCATCGACTCCTTGCGTGACCCGCAGTCGATCGTCATCACGGCGGCGGCGGCCGATCGTGCGTCGTTCGGCTGCTCCAGCGACCGCGATCTGACGTATTTCGGCGAGGCGTTTTATCGCGATGCGCTTCCCAAGGCCCTGTCCTTACGCGATGCGTTCGACAAGGCCAAGGCCGCGCTCGCGATGCGTGAGCGGCAGGAGGGCGTCACACCGTCGGACCCCCAGGCCTTTTTTGGCGCTGACATCGAGGCGAAGCTTGCTGCGTTCGCCGGCCCTTGATTCTCGGCGCGGCGCCGATAGCTGCCCGCCGTGCCGAATGCTTCGCATCGTTTCCGCCTGGTGAACTGCCGCAAGCATTCAGGCGCTCGTTGGTCCGCCGAAAATCATTGGCCCACGGATACTGTCGCATCTCTGCGACTGAACTCTCCAAGATAGGGCGGCTCAAACAGATGACATGGGCGAACCAGCGCGGTAGGGTGAACAGGTAAGCCGCCAGTCGTATTGGCCCTGTGTGTGCATCGGCCCAGATGCTGTCGATCTCGACGCCCATCGATGCACGCGAAACCGCGGAGGTAATCCGTGCCCGAAATTGATCGGCTGATGGAAGGCCTTGAGTCCGGCTTGATCAATCCGTTCTCGATGACGGTGTTGCTATTTCTCGCCGCGTTGCTTTCCGCCGAAGTGACGGTGCGAGTCGCGCGCGTTCCCCGGATCGTGTCCCTCGTGGTCGCAGGTGCGGCGATTGGATGGCTGCGCAGCGTCAGTGCGACCGCTTCGCTGATGCCGCTGCCGAGATCGTTGCTCGAGGTGCTCGCATTGGTGCTGATTTTTGAGGTGGGTCAACGCGTCCCCTTGAGTTGGCTGCGTCGCAATCCCTGGCTATTGGTGACGAGCTTGGCCGAAAGTGCTCTGACCTTCGCTGGCGTTCTGTCGATCCTGGTACTGACGTTTCGAATCCCGATGGTTCAGAGCGTCTTCGTCGGCGTGATCTGCATGGCGAGTTCGCCCATCGTCGTGATGTGTGTGAGCAAGGATCTGGCGGCGCGAGGCCAGATTGCCGAACGCGCGTTGCTGCTGTCGACACTCTCCAGTGTGTATGCCGTTCTCGGTATGCAATTTCTTCTCTCGGGCTATCTGGCCGCGAATCACGCGGAACTCGAAGGTGCAGTGCAGCCCTTGGTTCAGCTCCTCGGATCATTTGTGCTGGGCACATTGGCTGCAGGTGTCCTGCGTCTCTATGTATTTCTCACCGACGCCAGAGGTGCGGTGCTCACGATCGGCATCGTTTGCTTCTGTCTGCTGCTGTACGCCGCCGCACCGCCACTCGGCATTTCGCCAGTTCTTTCGTCTCTGTTTTTCGGACTCATGATACGCGCCACCGACCGCACGCACCGACTGCTCGCCCATCAGACCTCGGAGGCCGGTGTCATGCTCTCTGTCGGCTATTTTGTACTCCTTGGGGCGTCGTTCCGTTGGATGGGGACCGCAATGACGGTGGTGATCGCAATGGCAATATCGGTATTGAGAATTGGCGCAAAAGTGCTCGCCAATTCGCTGCTGGCGCGTCCTGCCGCTCTCCAGCCCGGGCGAGGGGCTCTGGTCGGACTGGCATTGGCCCCGCTGTCCAGTCTCGCGCTGATTTTGGCCGCGAGCCTATCCCAGCATGCGGGGCTGGAGCAGGCATCTGATCTTGCCTCAATGGTCATCCTCATGATGGCCGTGTCCGGTCCGCTGTTGACGGAGTGGGCGTTGCGGCGTGCCAAGGAATCCACTAGGCAATCAGAATGAATGAATTGCTCGAATTTCATCCATCGGAGCGGCTCACTCTAGGGGTCGAGCTGGAACTGCAACTGATCGACCATCGCGATGGGGACTTGACGCGCGCCGCATCGGATTTGGTCGCGATCACTCAAACTCGCCATCCGCGGATGGATATCAAGCTCGAGATCACGGAGAGCATGATTGAAATCGCGACCGGTATTCAACGCGATTACGCGGGGGTCCTGAGCGACTTGCGGGCGCTGCGCGATGCCGTCTGCGAGAGCGCCAAACTCCTGAACGTCGGGGTCTGCGGAGGCGGCGCGCATCCATTTCAGTCGTGGACCGAGCGTCATATCGTCGAAGCGCCTCGAATGAATTACATTTCGGATCTCTATGGCTACCTTGCCAAGCAATTCACCGTTTTTGGGCAGCACGTGCACGTCGGCTGTCCGGACGGCGACGCGGCAATCCGTCTTGTCCACGGACTGTCCAGGTATATACCTCACTTCATCGCGCTCGCGGCGAGTTCCCCCTTTCTGCGTGGGATTGATACCGCCTACGATTGTTCGCGTATGAACACGGTTGCCGCCTTTCCATTGAGCGGCCGGATGCCTTTCGTTCACGACTGGGAACAATTCAATGCATATTTCGAGAAGATGCGCTCGACCGGGATCGTTCAAAGCATGAAGGACTTCTATTGGGACATTCGCCCCAAACCGGAATATGGCACCGTGGAGGTGCGGGTCTTCGACACTCCGTTGTCGGTCGATCGTGCCGCGGCGCTCGCAAGTTACGTGCAAGGCGTGGCTCGGCTCGTTCTCGAGCATGCGGATTCCGCGATCGACGAGGATGCATACCTCGTATATTCCTTTAATCGATTTCAAGCGTGCCGCTTCGGGCTGCGCGGAGAAATTGTCGATCCACAGACGCGAGCGCGCGTGCGCCTCGATCAAGATATACGGACCATGGTCGAACGCATCCGCGCGAACGCGCCCGGAATCGCGGAACCCGCGCTCATGGGCCTCGAACAGTGTCTCGATCGGGGTAATGACTCGTCATGGCTGCGCGCAGAGTTGGCCCGGGTGGGGTCTCTCGGAATGCTCATGAGGGCATCGACACAACGGTTTCTACAAAATGAGGAGAGTTTTTCCCGATGATTTGCCGGCCTGCGGCTTCCCTATGCAGGCGCGCGCGCCGGGCCCTGAGCCCTCATGGGATTGGTTTATTTGGCGAATCTCCCAACAGATGGACGCCGAATGCATCGCGGGTCGGTCATCCTCGGAAATTCGCGGCGTGTCTGCGCCAGCATCTTGACTGCGTCGCGGGCGGGGCCGTAGATTCAATCCAAGCAGGTTTGCACTTGCATAAACTCAAAACGGGAAATTCAAACAAACGCCTCGAACGCGTCTCCCATGACGTCAAGGGATGACCTATGAACATTCATTTGCAAACACTCGCGTTGAGTCTGGGGGCTCTTGCGGCGCTCGGCGCGACGTTCGCGGGCGCGGCCGTGCCGTATCCGACGAAGAGTACACCGGCTGCGCTCGACCTTGGCGCGCTCGAGCAGTTAGCCGGCGCTAGCGAGGTTTCGGTTACGCTCTCGCTGAAATTACAGAACCCCGAAGCCGCGCAAGATCTATTTCGCTCGATCTACACGCAATCCAGCGCCAACTTTCACGAGTTCCTCAGCCCCGATCAATTCAAGACGCAATTTGCGCAATCCGACGCGGCCGTTGCAGACGCCGCAACCAAGCTCGCGGCCTACGGCTTGACCAGCACGCGCACCGGCGCGAGCACGCTGCGAGTAACGGGTACGCCCGCTAGTTTGGAGCGCGCATTCAAGGTCAGCCTGCATGTCTACGAAGTGCCGGCCAAAGGATCCGCGCGATCGTACCGCTTTCAGGCGCCGATCAACGCCGCCACGGTTCCCGCGGAAGTCAGCTCGGTCGTGGATCAAGTCATCGGCCTGAGTACGCGGCCGCAATATATTCCGCACAACATCAGGGGCATTGCCGCACTCGTCAAGCCAAAGACAATTCAACAGGCGCCGTCGGGCGGCAAGGGTACGACGACCAACGAGCCGGGCCTGTTGACGGTCGCGGACTTCGAACAATATTACGATGCGTTGCCGTTGATCGCGAAAGGCGTGACCGGTTCCGGTCGCACGCTCGGCATCGTGACGCTGGCCGCGTTCACCGAGAGCGATCCCTTTGCCTATTGGAACGCGCTCGGCCTCAAGATCTCAAACGAAAGAATCAAGGTCGTGAACGTCGACGGCGGACCCGGCGCGCCGAGCGATGCCTCGGGTTCGATCGAAACCACGCTCGACGTCGAACAATCCGGCGGCATCGCACCGGGCGCGAAGATTGTCGTCTATCAAGCGCCGAACACCAATCAGGCGTTTCTCGACGCCTTCGTCGCCGCGGTCGAGGACAATAAGGCCGAATCGGTGTCGACGAGTTGGGGTGCGTGGGAATGGTTCGACAACCTCGCAAATGCGCCGGTGACCGACCCATACACCGGCGAGACGGTCAGCTCGCTGAAGGCGTTCGATCAGATCTTTCTGCAAGCGGCTTTGCAAGGTCAGAGCTTGTTCGCCGCGTCCGGGGACGCCGGCGCATATGACGCGAATGACGGCAATTTGCCGCCCGATTTCAGTTTGGCGCTGAGCGTCGATAATCCGGCGAGCGATCCCTATATCACCGCGGCCGGCGGCACGACGCTCGCCGGTGTGCAGACCTTCGGCTTGCAGAACAATCAGACGTTGAGCGTCGATGTTCCCAACGAGCGTGTCTGGAGTTGGGATTATCTCGTTCCGCTGTGCGACGACTTAGGGCAAGATCCGATCGACTGCGGCATATTCCCGGTCGGCAGCGGCGGTGGCGTCAGCTTCGAGTGGCGGCTGCCGTCCTACCAGCAGGGGCTCGCGGGTATTCAGAAAACGCAACCGGATCAGTCGTTCATCGACGAAGACGTGATCCCGCCGCAGACACTGGTCGATATTCCGGCGCATTTCGCGGGACGCAACGTACCGGATATCTCGGCCAACGCGGATCCGGATACCGGCTACGTGATCTACTACACGTCGGACCAGACGGGCTTTGCGATTGATTCGTTCTACGGCGGCACGAGCTTCATCGGTCCGCAATTGAACGGCGTCGTCGGCCTCATCGGTCAATATGCGCATTCCCGTATTGGTCTGCTCAATGTGCCGCTCTACGAGCTCGCCAATGAGCCGGGTGCCTACTCGGGCAAGGCAGCGCCCTTCAATGTCATCGAGTACGGCAACAACGACTTCTACCTGGGTCGCGACGGCTACAGCCCCGCGGTGGGTATCGGTACGCCCGACGTGTCGAACCTCGCGGAGGCATTGAAGAAGCGGTTTTAGCGCTGCGACGGCACGAAATCTTCGAGCACCGCCTTGCGCATCAGGTCGGGCGGCAGCAATCCTTGCGACAGAATGAAGTCGTGAAACCGCAATTGGTTGAATTTCGCACCCAGGGCGGCTTCGGTTTCCTTGCGCAACGCGAGCAGCCGCGTATATCCGTAGAAATAGCTGTTGGCTTGTCCCGGCGCGCGATACGTGAAGCGCTCCACCTCTTCCTTGGCGAACGCATGGCTCAGCACGACGTCCTTCTCGAGCACCGCGTAGGCCTGTTCCGGCGTTGCCTTGCCGCTCTGCAGTTCGGGATCCAGGAATGCGCGCGCCGCCCGCAGCAGTCGCAGTTGCAGCGTCAGCAATTGTCCCTCGGCCGGCTCATACGGCTGCATGATGTATTCGGAGTAGAGACCCCAGCCCTCGGCATTGGTCGAATTGAAGGCATACAGTGCGCGTGCCAGGCTCACGCCATGTTCGACCATGGAATCGAACTGCAGCTCATGACCGGGACGCGCTTCGTGCGCCGTCAGGGTCCACGCGACGGCGTCGAACGTGAAGTCGTCATACGTATCCTCGGCGCCGCCGTTGGCGGAGGGGATGTTCAGCGGCAGCACGAACTCGCCGCGCTGCCCGGTGTTGTGCAGAAACGGCGGCGGCACCATGTGCGGCGCAGGCTGCTGCGCCGTTTCCGCGGCCGTCGCCAAACGGATGATCGCCGGACGGTCGGGCAAGGTCACGAGCTTGTTCGCCGCGATGAGCCGCTCGATCTCATGTAGCCGCGCCTCGTAGAACGGCAGAATCGCCGCACCCGTGATTTGCTGTTTCTTTAATTCGGTGATCACGCTGCGGTAGTCGTCGGCGCCGTAGCCTCTTTGTTTGGCGACCTCGGCGGCCAAGGGCGCCATTTCCGCTTGATATTGGCTGAATGCCGCGTGTGCCATCCGGGCGATCTCGTCCGGTGCAATGTCGATGCCGAAGCCCTCGAACGCGAGCGCATATTGTTCGGGCGGCAGCCGGAAGTCGGTGCGCGCCTTGGGCAGGATGTTCTTTCGCACCCACAGGTCGTATTCGGCCAATTCGCGCTTCAGCCTCGCATAGGGCTTTTCCCAACCCGTCAATTTGTACTTCTTGAACAGGTCCGCGATGCCTTCGGAGTAATTCGCATTGCGCCCAAGTTCGGTTTCCACTTCATCCCTGGATGGATACAGTACGCCGGACTTGGCAAGCTGTTCCAAGGTGCGCTGTTTGAGCAGCGTCGTAAAGGGTTCGTACCCGCTTTGCGATCCGGTGTACTTGCGCAGTCTGACGACGGCATCGGGCCGGCGTTCCGCCGCGACTTGGTCGTCGAGCAATCCGCGCAGCCCCTGGAAGATGATCTCGCTGGCGTTGATGAACGGCACCAGGTGCTGTCTCTCGAAATCTTCGGTACGGAACCGCAGGTCGAAGGCCTTGCGCAGAATCTCCAGATCCTCTGCAACGTTCTCGTTGGTCTGCGCGGCGCCTCGCGCCTCGAGATCTGCCAGGACCGCGACCTGTTCGGCGCGCTCCGCGAGTTCATCGGCCAGCGTGGGATTACGGATGCGCTGGTCGTATTTGGCGAGCCCCTCCTGCGATCCCTGTTCGGGCGCATGCTCGAATTCCACGGTCAGCAGGCGCTGCGTATATTCGTTGCTCTGCTCCACCCAGTCTTTGGCCTGCACTGCGCTGAGGCAAACGACGCTCAGGAGAACGGCGGTTAACGATCGGCGCATGTCAGCCTCGAATGCTTTTAGCGGTGGCGCAGTGTACCAGTGAGCCCCGCATCATTCGAAACTTGATATTCCGCCGAGAAGGTCGTCAATGCGGCGCTCGCGGACTCGATCTCGGCCTCGGGCAACTCGAAGGCCGTAAAGCCGCAGCGCGCCAGAAAGAACAGTTGGTCTCGGCGCGCGCAGCCCACGGCACGCAGCTCGCCCGTAAAGTTCCAGCGCTCGCGCAGTTGCCGCGCGTGGCTATAGCCGCGGCCTTCGCCCGGGCTCGGAAACTGCACGGCGATCAGGGAAAGCCGCGGTAAATCCGCGACCAGGTCCAGGACGGCCTGGGCCGGGCCCAGCAATACGCCGAGGCGCCCCTCACATCTCGACCAGCTTTCGCGTTCGCGCAGCCAACGCTCGAACGGTATGATCAGCGCGTCGCGGTTCGATTCGCCGGCGTCGGCGGCATCATCGAGATAACGCCATTCATCGACCGCGACACGCCCGTCACGCAGCAACCGGCGTGGCATAAACGCTCTCCTTGAACGGCTTTACGCCGATGCGCCGCACGGTATCCAGGAAGCGCTCTTCAGGGCCTCGTCTCTGCACAAACACCGTCAACAGGCGCGCGATCGTGTCGGCAACCTCGCTCTTGGCGACCGATGGTCCGATCACCGTGCCCAAGCTCGCATCCGCGCCGGCGGATCCCCCGATCGTGATTTGATACCACTCCTCGCCACCCTTATCGACGCCGAGGATGCCGATGTGCCCGATGTGATGATGGCCGCAGGCGTTCATGCAGCCGGACATCTTGAGGTCGATTTCGCCAAGATCGTAGAGGTAGTCGTAGTCGTCGAAACGCTCGTTGATGAGCTTCGCGACTTCGATGGATCCGGCATTGGCGAGACTGCAGTAATCGAGTCCGGGGCAACAGATCATATCGGTCAAGGTACCGATGTTCGGCGTCGCGAGCCCGGCTCGATCGAGCGCTTGCCATAATTCGAACGTCGCGGATTGTTCGACATCGGCGAACAACAGGTTCTGTGTGTGCGTGACGCGAATTTCGCCGAAGCTATGGCGATCCGCGAGGTTTGCGAGCAGCTCCATTTGCGAATCCGTGACGTCGCCAGGGGCCACTGCAGCCTTTTTTAAGGATATGAACACCGCGCGGTAGCCTGGAATCTTGTGTGCGTGAGTGTTGTAGCGGTACCAGGCGCGAAACGCCGTGTGCCGGCCCGCGGTCGGATCCGAGTCGGCGAGGCTCCGGTAGGCCGGCGGCGTGAAGAATTGCCGGACCCTTGCGATTTCCGAGTCTTGCAACAGCAGCGCGGTGTGTTTGATCTGCGCCCACTCGGCCTCCACGCGGCGTCGGAATTCGTCGATTCCTAAGCTGCGGACCAAGATCTTGATGCGCGCCTTGGTCAGGTTGTCGCGCCGCCCTTCGAGGTTGTAGACGCGCAAAATGGCCTCGAGGTACGACAACAGGTGCTCGCGCGGCAGGAACTCGCGCACGACCTGACCGATGATCGGCGTGCGGCCGAGGCCGCCGCCGGCCAGGATTTCGAAGCCGAGTTCCCCGCCGGGTCCGCGTACGATGTGCACTCCGACGTCGTGAAGCAGCGAGGCAGCCCGATCCTGCGGCGCGCCGGTTACCGCGATCTTGAATTTGCGCGGCAAGTAGGAGAACTCCGGATGGAATGTCGACCATTGGCGGATGATCTCGCACCAGGGCCGCGGATCCTCGAGTTCGTTCGGCGTGACACCGGCGAGATGATCGGAAGTCACATTTCGAATACAGTTGCCGCTGGTTTGGATCGCATGCATCTCGACCGTCGCGAGCTCGGCGAGAATATCGGGAACCTGTTCGAGTTTGGGCCAGTTGTATTGGATGTTTTGGCGGGTCGTCACATGCCCATAGCCGCGATCGTAGCGGTGCGCGATGCTCCCAAGCATGCGTAATTGCGTCGACGACAGCAGGCCATAGGGAATCGCCACACGCAGCATCGGCGCGTGGCGCTGGATATAGAGGCCATTGCGCAGGCGCAAGTGCCTGAATTCCTCTTCCGAGAGCTCTCCCGAGAGGAAGCGGCGAGTCTGGTCGCGAAATTGTGTGACGCGCTCGTCGACGAGCGTCTTGTCGATGGCATCGTACCGGTACATATCGCCGTCACACTTACGTACCCGGGCTCAAAACGCCAATATCACCATGGCATGAGCTCATATCGCGCAGTCATGAGCGCACCTCGACGGCTTCACATTTTTAGGAGCTTGGCGTCCGGTGTCGCAACGCGACAACGCGGGCGCCCCTGATTGCCAAAAGCGTGATTGGCTCGGCAGAGGCAATCGGCGGGGGCGTGCACGATGCTAGCGGTATGACGACGTCCAAATCAGTGTCAGTAGATCTACCGGAGGTATCGGTAGCCGCTGATACGTATCAGGTCTCGCCGGAACCCATCCTATTGGTCGCCGACCTCAGTGGCGCTCTCGCCCTTTGTCTGCACGATGAAGGTCGGGGTGTCGGCGGCCTGCTGCACCTCAAATTCATCGGCGGTACCGGCCGGCCGAGCGACGTCACGGACAATACCTTGAGTTGCGTGCTCGTCGTTCTGGACCGCTTCAAGCGCGCAGTGCTCGGCACATCGGCGCGCATGGATGAAGTTCAAGCGCGCATTCTCGCCCATGCACTGCCGCCGAACGGCTCCGGGGAACCCAGTGCATCGCTCGTCGATTTGATCAAGGCAGATCTTGCCGACGGCAAGATCCCCTGCGGCACCCAAACGGTGCGCCGGCTCGATCCCGTGCGCGTCTGTTTTCAGCCATTTGAAGGCCGCGTCTGGATTTCGGGTCCTACGGAAGCCCGAAACGTCGCAAACCGGCGCCGTTCCGCCGGCTAGAATTTCTCGTCGGAGCGCAGACCCATATAAACTGGCGGCAGTTTATGGCTTTTTTGGGGTACGTATGCGCGCGATCGTCGGGCTGGTCGCTGTTCTGATTGCAGGCTGCGCCGGCGAGAAACTCGCTGCGTCGCCACCCGCCGGCGTGGATTTGAGCGGACAGTGGCGACTCAACGTCGCCGATAGCGACGATCCGCAGCGCCTCGGGCAAGCCTTGGCCTCCGGCGCCGGTACGGCCGGCGACAATGGCGGACAGCGTGGCGGCCGGCGCGGGCGCGGCGGTGGTCAATCCGGACCGACCCAATCCGGCGCTCCCGGCACCGATTTTTCGGGCCAGGCAGCCGGCGGCCCATTGCCGGTCTCGGCGGTCAGCGAAGTGTTGCGCTGGCCCGGCAGGGATTTGGAGATCAAACAGCTGTCCGGTGTTGCGGCATTCACCTCGGATGGTGACAACCGCGTTTACCAACCCGGCGGCACTGCGAAGAAAAAAGCCGCGCACGGCTCGAAACAGGTCTGCGGCTGGTCCGGCTCGAGCTTGGTCATCATGGTCGAACCGGACGACGACCGCCCGAAATTTGAGGAGCATTACCAAATATCGAGCGACGGCGATCGTCTGGTTCAGCTGATCTTGATCAAGTCGGGTCGGATGATGGGATTTTCGATGTCCAGAGTCTGGGATCGAGTCAAGTGATGCCCAATGAAAAAGCCGGGCATTGCCCGGCTTTAATTTCCCCATGCCTTAATTGCTGCGCTGTTGTACGCGCTTTAGCAACGGATCGGTCTGCTTTACTTCCCGAAGATCTGTATTGCGTCGGGGCAACACTCTAGCGTCGGTGATCTGCAGAAGCTAGCCATATTGCAAAGAAATGCAAAATATTCTGTGGTACGTTAACAACACGGGGGTCTGAGATGCCCAAAATCGCAAAGCCTGTCGCACTCGCCGATGCTTCTGTGCGTACGCGCCGCGCCTATTTCGATTGTCGGTTTGGTCAGCTCCACGTCCGCACGGCGTTTCCAACGACCGGCGGCTTCGATGAGCAAGTCACGCTGTTCTGCCTGCACTCGGTCGAGGGTTCGAGCCGAATGTTCAACCGCTTTTTGCCGCTGATCGGCGCCGAACGCTCGGTCTACGCGCCCGATCTGCCCGGCTGCGGCGAATCCGATCCGCCGCAGCCGGCGGGCGGCTTGGCGAATTTGGCGGGCGCCGTCGCCGACCTCGCGAGCGATTTGCGCCTCAAGCAAATCGACGTCTTGGGTTTTCGAGCCGGTTGTGGAGTCGCCGTCGAACTCGCGCGCGCGAAACCGGAGTTGGTGCGTCGCTTGGTGCTCGTCGGCGTGGCGCCCACAGACCGATTGCCGCAGATCGCACAACCGACCCTGGTCATGGCCATCGGCGCTCGAGCATCGGGTGCCGACGCAAGCAGCCTGGGCTTGTCTGCCAATGCAGAGCTGCTCGACGGGGCCGACTATGCCGAGGATTTGTTCGATGCGGCGCCCCAGACGCTGGCGAAGCAGTTCGCCGGCTTCTTGAACCGGCGATGAGGCTCAATAAATTCATCAGCGAGACCGGCGTCTGTTCGCGCCGGCAAGCCGATCAATGGATCGCGGCAGGCCGCGTGACCTGCAACGGCTTACCCGCCGCTCTGGGCACCAAAGTCGGCGATGGCGACGAGGTGCGCATCGACGGCGAACTCGTCGGGTCAAAAAAGCCGCCCATTTATATCGCGCTCAATAAGCCCGTCGGCATCACCTGCACGAGCGAGGCGCACGTCGACGGCAACATCGTCGATCTGATCGGACATCAGGAGCGGATCTTTGCGATAGGACGCTTGGACAAGGATTCGGAAGGATTGATTCTGCTGACGAATAACGGTGACATCGTCAATGAAATACTCCGCTCGGAAAACAATCACGAAAAGGAATACATCGTAACGGTCGATCGGCCGATCACCGATCTGTCGCTGCGCATGATGGCGAGCGGTGTACGCATCATGGGCGAGATGACCAAGCCCGCACGGGTGTCCCGAGTCGATCAGAAAACGTTTCGCATCGTCCTGACACAGGGACTGAACCGTCAGATTCGTCGCATGTGCTCGGCACTGGGGTACAAAGCGCAGCGCTTGCAGCGCGTGCGCATCATCAATATTCATTTGGGAGCGCTGGGCGTGGGTCAATGGCGCAACCTCACGCCCGCGGAGCTCGCCGGCTTGCTGCCGAACAAGCTCGCGCCGCAAAGCAAATCTAGCCGGAGCGCAGCGCCGCCGACGCGACGCCCTCCGACCACCGTCGTCCGCTCGTAGCGCGCCAATCCGGGTCCGCCGCTTTGGCGGCGAGCCAGCGAAAAAAGTCCTCTCCCTTGCCGATCCAGTAGGCGTAGCTGTAGAGAACGCCCCCGCTCGTCGACTCGACCGTGAAACGGCGTCGTAACCCGAAACTCGCCACGCCGCGGGAACAGCGAATGCGTGTCGTGTCCTCGGACAACGCATACTGATTCGGGCCGATTTGCAGCTGCAATCGACCACCCTGCGCGTAGACGCAGACGTTCGGCAGCGACGGCCGGATCAACGCGACGCCGTTGACGAGTGGTGGCGGAACATCGTAGGCGGTCCAGGTGCCGCCCAACGTGTGCCACTCCAGCACCATGCTATGGCGGCGAAAATCGATGACGGGAACGATCGTCGTTGAATTCGTCGACGGGGCGGCCGCATTCGCCATGCGGTTTACTGCAACGCTCGGTCGGGCAGGGCTGCGAACGCGTCGCGGACCACGCTCGCCGACAGCAATTGCGGCAGCACCAGCGGCTCGGGTACGCCCGGCTTGGCGTTATAGACGACGTACAAGGGCACGCCGGCGCGACCGAAGTCCGCGAGCGCCTTGGTGATCTCGGGATTGCGGTTGGTCCAATCGCCCTTCATCAGGGTCACTCCCTTGTCATGGAAAACCGCCTGCACTGCGGAGTCACCGAACGCGTTGCGTTCATTGACGAGACAAGTCAGACACCAGCTCGCCGTAAAATTGACGAGCAAGGGCATGCCGGCAGCCTTGAGCTCGGCGACGCGTGCCGCATCGTAGTTTTGCCATCCTTCCGCGTCGGGCGGCCCCCCCGGCGTCGTCGCCCCGGTTCCCGCCGCCGCCGCAACCGGCGCACCGGCGAGTTGCAGCGGCAATGCGATCGCGAGCAGCAGTGCGACTACGGCGGTCGCGAGTGCCACAACGCGGCCCTTGACGCCGCTGCTCTTGGATTTCTGGTAGGCCCAGGCGGCCAAGCCGATCAGAATCGCGCCCGCGAGGGCTGCGCCAAGGCCCAACACGGCCGTCTGCTGCTGCGCCAACACCCAAATGAGCCAGGCAGCCGATCCGTACATCGGAAACGCGAACACTTGTTTCAGAGTATCCATCCAGGCACCGGGTTTCGGCAGCGCGCGGCGCAGCCAGGGCGCAAACGACAAGGTCAAGTAGGGCAGCGCCAGACCAAACCCAAGCGCCGTAAAGATGCTGAGCGCAACCATCGGCGATTGTGTCAGCGCGGCGCCGACCGCCGCGGCCATGAAGGGCGCCGTGCACGGCGTCGCGACCAAGGTCGTCAACACGCCGGTGAAAAACGCAGCATGATAACTGTCGCCTTGTGTCAACCCATCGCCAATGCCCGCGAGGCCGCCGCCGACCTCGAAGACGCCCGACAAATTCAAACCGACGGCGAACAGCAGGTAGGCCATCAGTGTCACGAACAGCGGCGACTGCAATTGGAAGCCCCAGCCGATTTGCTCCCCGCCCGCGCGCAAGGCCAGTAAAACGGCCGCAAGCGCCAACATCGAGCTGATGACGCCCGCCGCGAACACGAGTCCCTTGGTGCGCACGGCCGCCGGATGTTTCTTGGCCTGCTCGACGAGCCCGATTGCCTTGATCGATAGCACCGGAAACACGCAGGGCATGAGGTTCAGCACCAAGCCGCCGAGAATCGCGAACAGCAGCAACAGGCCGAATCCGGGCCCCGCCGCGCCCTCCGAGCGCGAGGCATCAGGGGCCGGCGGACTCGCGCTCTGCCGCAGTGCCGGCGTCAATGCCGACGAGGGCTTGAATTCCGGGCTCGCACTCGCTGCCGCCGCCGCAGCAGCGCCGGCGGGCAGTGTCGCGGCAATTTCCAGCGGGACCGCAACCGCATCTGCGCCGTTCTGCTCGGTCGCCAATAGCAGACCACGGACTGAGCCCGCGGGCAGCTGGTAGCCGAGCTTGACCGCGAGGTCCAATTCTTGCGGTTTCCGCGTCAAGCTCTGCGGTGCTGCGTACTCGATCGCACCGTCGTCGTAGGGGAAGAAGCTCAATTCTTTGATCTGGGCGAGCGTGCCGCCCCAATCTTTGCCGAGCGCGATCACGAGCTGACCGTTCTCGACGCGTGCGCTCGACGCCGGCGCCGCGATCGGCAGTTCGGCGCGTGCGGCCGTAAACAGGCTCGCGGAGGCGGCGTCGATAGCACCTGCCTGCGGGCTCGTCGGCAGACTCAGCTGCAGGTCGGCGCCTTCGGGAATGCAGACGTCCGAGCACACCAACCAGCTGGCTTTCGCGCGTAGATCCAAGCCTTTGCCCGGCGCAAGATCTCGCGGCGCCGAGATCTGTACGAGGTGAACGGCATGCTTTGCGTAGCCGTAATTGACCAGCGGCGTCAGCTCGAACCGGTGCGGGGTCGTCCATTGGATGTCGCCTGCCGCAAAGCCCGGCGGCAATGTCCATATGAGCTTGGTCGCTTGGCCGGAATCTCCGGGATTGCGCCAGTAGGTATGCCAGCCCTCGCGAATGTCGAGTTCCAGCGCCACGAAGAACGATTGTCCCGGTGCGACGCTGCGTACCTCGCTGACCAGACGTGCTTTGACATTGTCCGTCGCGACCGTCTCGCCGGACAATGCGAGGGCCGCCTGGCCTAAAACCGCCGGCGCCGCCAGCAGGAGGCCGTAAACCCAAGGCTTGATCGTGCGCATGGCTGTATGTTACCCAATCCGCGGCCGGCCGGAGCGACGGCTGACCGTAGGCTGTGGAGCGTCTCACACTCTGGCGCCGGAATACCCTCATGCCCGCGCATCGGCTAATGTAGGGGTCCACCCACCACCAGCCAGCCATGCAAGAAAACTACGTAGAACGCATTCTCAAGGCCAAAGTATACGACGTGGCCATCGAAACTCCGCTCGAGGCCGCCCCGCGACTCTCACGACGTTTGAACAATCATGTGTTCTTCAAGCGTGAAGACCTACAGCCGGTGTTTTCGTTCAAAATTCGCGGCGCCTACAACAAAATCGCGCAGCTTTCGCCGATCGCGGCGCAGCGCGGGGTGATTTGCGCCTCCGCAGGCAATCATGCACAGGGCGTTGCGCTCGGCGCCCGCACGCGCGGGATCCCGGCGGTCATCGTGATGCCATTGACGACACCGGAAATCAAGGTGCAGGCCGTCGCCGCACTGGGCGGCGAGATCGTGCTGCATGGCGATGATTTCGACCATGCTTACGAGCACGCGGTCGAACTCGCGCGCGCGCGGGGCCTGGTGTTCGTGCACCCGTTCGACGACCCCGACGTCATCGCCGGTCAAGGCACGGTGGCGATGGAAATCCTGCGCCAGCAGCACGGTGATGAGATCGACGCGATTTTCGTGCCGATCGGCGGCGGCGGGCTGATTGCCGGCATCGCTGCCTATACCAAGGCTCTCTATCCGCGCGTCAAGATCATCGGCGTGGAGCCCGAGGAATCGGCGGGGATGTATGAATCGCTGCGGGCCCACAAACGCGTGACGCTCGACCGGGTCGGCACGTTTGCCGACGGTGTCGCCGTGCGGCGCGTCGGCGAAGAGACGTTTCGACTCGCGCGCCAATATGTGGACGAGATTCTGCTCGTGACGACCGATCAGATCTGCGCGGCGATTCAAGATATTTTCGAGGATACGCGCTCGATCGCCGAGCCCTCCGGAGCGCTTGCGGTGGCGGGCATCAAGAAATACGTCGCGCGCGAAGCCTGTACGCAACGCCGGTTCATCGCGATCAACGGCGGTGCGAACATGAACTTCGACCGCCTGCGCTACATCGCCGAGCGCGCCGATATCGGCGCGCAGCGTGAGGCTCTGTTTGCGGTCGAAATGCCCGAGGGTCCGGGCTCGTTCCTGCGATTTTGCGAAATCGTCGGGCCGCGCAGCGTCACCGAATTCAATTATCGCTATGCGAGCGCGCAGGCGGCTCATATTTTCGTGGGTCTCGCGCTCACGCAAGGCAAGGCGGAGCGCGAGACCTTGATCAAGTCGATTGCGGCCGGCGGATTCTCGGTGCGTGACATGACCGACAACGAAGTGGCCAAGCAACATGTCCGTTATATGGTCGGCGGTCTCGCGCAAGGACTGGAGCACGAACGGCTGTTTCGATTCGAGTTTCCCGAACGCCCAGGGGCTTTGCTCAAATTCCTGCGCGCGATCGGAACCGATTGGAACATCAGTCTGTTTCATTATCGGAATCACGGTTCCGATTACGGACGCGTGCTTGCGGGGATCCAAGTCCCGCCCGCGACGCGGACCGACTTTCTACTGCACGTCAATGAACTGCAATACGCTTACACGGAGGAAACGGACAACGCGGCCTACAAGGTTTTCCTCGGGGCTTGAATGGCGCGCCTGGAACCGCTGAATCTACCAGCGATCGACCGCACGCCGGCCGGCAATGGTACGCCCGGCGCGCCGGGACCCGCATTGGGGACACCGGCGCAGGCGGCGAACATCCCGGCTGCGGCCGCGCAGATATTCGAAGAGGCCGACATTCGTCCGCTGGACATTCCGGCTGCGCTGCAAATTCTGCTGTTCGAGGTCTCTGACGCCTTGGGTTTCGCATTGCAAGCATTGCCGGTCGCGAGCGCCGAGCAGGCCGCGAGCGTGATCGTCGACGGCTTTTTGCAAAAGCTGCCCGCAACCGATCGCGATGGATTTACCGATCCCGATGGACTCGCATGGATGCGCGCGCTCGATCCACTCCAAACCGCACTGCAGAGCGGCATGGATCGCGCATCGAGTGCCATCGCCGCTTGGCGCGACGTCTCCGACGAGGTCGTGGCGTCGCTGAGCGCGTCGCGCGCAATCATCGAGGCGGCATTGAACGAGGAGCCGAAGCTCGAGTTGCTGCTGCAGCCCGATTGGCTCATGCGCCCCGAATGGCTGGGGCTCGCGCCGCGCATCGAGCGCTTTCGTCGCCGTCGCCGTGCGATACGCCGGCGTTTGCAAGATCCCGATTATCGGACCCCGCTGTGACCGTCGAACCGCGGGATCTGGGACTCAGAATGCCGGCCGAATGGGTGCCTATGGCGGCGGCACGAGCACGATCTTGCCGGTGTGTTGCTTGGCGAGGAATTCCCGCTGTGCGGCGACGATCTCGCTGAGCGGATGAACGCCGGCGATGACGGGGCGGATCTCGCCGCGCTCGAGATAGCCTACGAGATTTCCGAACACTTGCGGCTCGAGCACGGTGCAGCCGATGAGCCTCAGATCCTTCAGATATAGCGTACGCAGATCGAGGGCGACTAGGGGCCCCGCGATCGCGCCAGCCACCGCATATCGGCCGCCGCGTACCAGCGCCGCGAGCAGCGCCGGAAACTGAGCGCCACCGACGACATCGACGACCGCATCGACCGATTCCGCGCCTAGGGTCGCGATCAGATCGGCGTCGCGTGCAAGCACGCGTGCGGCGCCCAGCGATTCCACGGCCGCCGCTTTCGACGCATTCGCAATCGCGATCACGGTGGCTCCGCGACGTCTGGCGAGCTGCACGGCGGCTGAACCGACTCCGCCCGAAGCGCCGGTGATCAGAAGCTTGTCGCCTCGCGCGACGCTCAAGCGCGTCAGCATGTTCTCCGCCGCTGCGTACGAACACGGAAACGACGCCAATTCGGTATCGGTGAGCGCGCTCGTGATTTTGTAGGCGTGCGCCGCCGGCACGCGCGTGAATTGTGCGAACGCGCCGTCGCACTCGGAGCCGAAATAAATCGCCTGATAGCGATTGCCGGCCGCCGGTGCATGAAATACCGGCTCGATGAGCACGCGCTCGCCGAGCCGAGCGGGACTCACTCCGTTGCCGAGGGCGACGATCCGACCGCAGGCGTCGGCACCCTGGATGCGCGGAAATTGCGGCGCCTCGCCAGTCCAACCGGAATCCGCCGCGCGCGCCGCGGCAAAGCCGGTTGCCGCGGCGCCTGCCGTGGTTCCTTCGCTGACCGTTCGCGAATACCAGCCCGTGCGCGTGTTGATATCGGTGTTGTTGACGCCTGCCGCACCGACGCGCACCAGGACCTCGCCGGGGCCCGGTGTCGGTACCGGCACATTCTCGCGATACTCGAGCTGCTCGAATCCGCCGTGGCCCAGGAGTAGTACCGCTTTCATCGTCAGGGGTAAGTGTTGCATGATGCAATGAGATGACTTGTGGATCGAGGAGATGATTTGCGTACCACGGAGATTACTTGGCTTATGCTGCGCATGTCGACGTGGTTTAGGCTTTTGGGCCTCGGGTGTTGTCTGCTCGCTTTCGGGGCCCGCGCCCTCGATCGCGCTCATACGCTCAATATCTTTGCCTGGTCCGATTACTTTCCGGAATCCGTTACCACGAAGTTCCAGACGGAGACCGGCATACACATCAATTATGCCGTGCTCGATTCGCCGGAAATGGCGGAAACGACGCTTTCGGCGGGCCACTCCGATTACGATCTCGTGACGATGAATGCGGCGCCTGAGCTCGGCCGCGAAATTCCCAAGGGATTTTGGCTGGTCCTCGATCAATCGAGCATTCCCAACGCGCGCAACGCCGATCCGGATATTCTAAAACGCTTGCAGGCGGTCGATCCGGGCAACAAATACGCGGTGCCGTGGATGTGGGGCACGACCGGCATCATCTACAACGCGGCGAAGATCGATGCGATCATGCCGAGCGCTCCCGTCACGAGCCTCGACATGGTGTTCAAGCGAAGCATCGCCGCCAAATTCGCGAACTGCGGCATCAGCATGCTCGATTCCTGGGGCGATATTCTTCCGATGATGGCGCGCTACTTGGGCCAGGGAGATCTTTCGGCCAATCCGGCAAAACTCGATGCGATCATTGCGAAATTGCGCGAAATCAAACCCTACATTCGACGCATCGCGTCGTCGGGCTATTACGAGCAGCTCGCCGACGGCGAACTGTGCCTCGCGATCGGCTATTCCGGCGATGCAATGATCGCCCGACGCATGGCCAAGGAGGGCAATACGCACGTGGACATCGAATACGCATTTGCGAGCGAAAGCGTGCCGCTCTACATCGACAGCCTCGTCATCCCGGCCGATTCGCCGAATCCGGCGGCGGCGCACGCATTCATCAACTTCGTCATGCGACCGGAAATCTCCGCGGAGGTCACGCGCTTCATCGGTTTTGCGTCCGGAAACGCCGCGGCGCTGCCGCTGTTGCCGGCGAACGTGCGCGGCAACCAGGCCGTCTATCCCCCGCCCGAGGTCCGCCAGCGATTCGACCTGCAGCGCATCTACAGTGCGGATGAGATCCGCAGCTTCTCGCGCGCATGGCTGCGATTCAAGTCAGGGGATTGAGGGCGGAGCATCCAGGGGCGCCGGTGCGGACACCGCCGCCGGATTCTCCTTGAGCCAGCGCATCGAATCATGCACGCGCGTATAGCCGCTCGGATGATCGTAGAAAATGATCTCCTCGAGCCGGCCCGGTTGCATTTTGCGGTAGCTCGACAAGCGCATCGCCACCATTGCGAATCCATACGGTTCGCGCGCGGAATTCAAGCCGAAGATATCCGCCTCGTGTTCCGCGGCGCGCGTGATCGAATTGGCCACTGGCGTCGCGATGAACATGAACGTCGACAATAGCGCCGCAAGCAACGGCAATGCGGCGCGGCCTGCTACACTGTGCGCAGGAGGCATCGTCAAGCCTTGAATCCAAGCGGCCGCAAGAGTGGTTTCGCGGTCCTACGCAATCGCGATTTCACGCTGTTTTTGGGCGCACGTTTTTTCTCCGCGATCGCTTCGCAGATGATCGTGATTGCCGTCGGTTGGCAGGTCTATCAAATGACCGGTCGCCTGCTCGATCTCGGGCTAATCGGCCTGTCCCAATTCCTGCCGTTCCTATGCCTGGTATTGTTTGCGGGCCATGCCGCCGATCGCCACGATCGCCGAGTCATACTCATTTTCTGTGGCCTCGTGCAATTCCTCTGTGCGAGCCTGCTGCTGTGTTTCGCGCTCGGCAGGCTGTCCCATACGTGGCCGATATTTTTGGTGCTCGCATTCCTCGGCGTCGCACGCGCATTCCAGATGCCGACGTCGCAGTCGTTGATGCCGAATCTCGTGCCCCTGGACGCGCTGCAAAATGCGATTGCGCTGAACTCTTCGATGTTCCAAGTGGCGACGATCGCGGGTCCCAGTGTCGGCGGCATTCTCTACGCGTTCGCGGACCAGCCGTTCGGCATCCATGGCGGCGCGGCCTTGGTCTACTCGGTCGGCGCCGCCGTTTGCCTCGCCGCGGTTGCGATGCTGGCAGTCATGCGCTTGCGCCGGGCCGCGGCCAAGCCGCTCGACACTTCCTGGTCCAGCGTGCTGCAGGGATTGCGTTTCGTCTGGCGGCGCAAGGATGTCTTGGGTGCCATCACGCTGGATTTATTTGCGGTGCTGTTCGGCGGCGCGACCGCGCTACTGCCCGCATTTACGCACGATGTGCTGCATGCCGGCCCGGAGGTCTTCGGCTATCTGCGCACTGCGCCCGGCGTCGGCGCAGGCCTCACGGCCGTGCTGCTCGCGTTTCGCCCGATCGAACGACGCGTCGGCATCTACATGTTTCTCGGCGTCGCGGCATTCGGAGTGTCCACGGTGGTATTCGGTCTGACGACGAATTTCTGGGTTGCTCTGATCGCGCTCATCGTGCTGGGCGCCGGCGACATGGTGAGCGTGTTCATCCGCACGATGCTCGTGCAATTGGAGACGCCCGACGAGATTCGCGGGCGTGTCAGCGCGGTTAACGCCGTTTTCATTGGCGCATCGAATGAGCTCGGCGAGTTCGAATCCGGACTCACCGCTGCCTGGATCGGACTCGTGCCGGCCATCGTTGCGGGCGGCGCCCTCACCCTCGCGGTTGCCGCATTGTGGGCGCGTTATTTCTTTCCCCAGCTGTGGCGCGTGAGTTCGTTCGAGCAACTCGAGCAGCGTCGCGCGGAATTCATTTGAACAGCGTCGTTGAAAAAAAGGAGCGTCCACGGCTGAGAGCACGGATTAACGTCTTACGCGGCGTCTTGAGCGCGCTGCTGCATTCAAGGCGGCAGGCAAGAAATTACGCGTGAATCCGCTGCTGGGATGCGAAGGCGAGGAGGAGATCGCATCGCCGCATTTCGGCGATTGTCGCGAGCCAGGCTGATGCTCATTGATATTCTGACTGTATATCCGTACAGTTAGAATATGCCCAAACCCCTCAAAGGCCGCGGCACCGCCGACAATCGCGAGGGCCGCTTCGAGTCGCTGCGCGTCGAGGCGCAGGAGGACGGTTGGTGGCGCGAGGAGGAGATACGCGCACCGGCGACCGTGGTCCGCGCCGAAATCGCGCGCAGCATCATCTCGCGCAACCAATCGCCGGACATCCCATTTACCCAGTCGATCAATCCGTACCGGGGCTGCGAGCACGGCTGCATTTATTGCTACGCGCGCCCCACGCACGCTTACGTCAATTTGTCGGCCGGTCTCGATTTCGAAACGAAATTGTTCTTCAAGTCGAATGCCGCCGAGATGCTCGAGCGCGAATTATCGCGGCGCAGTTATCGTCCGGAAGTCATCAACCTCGGCTCCAGCACCGATCCGTATCAGCCGATCGAACGCGAACACCGCATCACTCGGTCGATACTCGAGGTGCTATTGCGGTTTCAGCATCCGGTGACGATCGTCACCAAGAGTCACCTCGTGTTGCGCGATCTGGATTTATTGCAGGAGCTGGCCAAGCAGAGACTTTGTTACGTGATGGTGAGCCTGACCACGCTCGATGAAGGCTTGAAGCGCAGTCTCGAGCCGCGCGCGCCGTCGCCGGCGGCGCGTCTCAAGGCGATCGCGGGGCTGGCTGCCGCCCAAGTCCCCGTGGGTGTGCTGGCGGCACCGATGATTCCCGCGTTGAACGATCACGAACTCGAAAAGATTTTCGAGGCGGCCGCGAACGCCGGCGCCGAAACCGCGGGGTTCATCCTGTTGCGCTTGCCGTACGAAGTGAAGGACTTGTTCGAGGACTGGCTGCGCGCTCACGCGCCGCTGCGCGCCGAGCATGTCTTATCCCGCATACGCGCGATGCGCGGCGGCGAGCTCAATGATGCGCGCTTCGGCTCGCGTTTCAAGGGAGAAGGCGTCGAAGCCACGCTGCTGAAGAGTCGCTGCGAGATCGCGCGCCGGCGCTATGGCTTGGATCGCCGGCGAGGGTACGCGTTGAATCTTGATGCGTTTCGCGTACCGCAGGCCGCGGGCGCGCAGTTATCGCTCGATGGACTTTGATCAACCGGCGCTGCGCGGTTTCGCAACGCGTACCGCCGGGTGAGCCGGCGCGCGATAACCCGGACCGCGCAGCACCTGGCCCGGCAGCGCGTTCGTCGCGACCCCGTCGGCGATGACCGGGACTCCGTTGACGAGCACCCATTGCATGCCGACCGAGAGCTGTTTCGGCGCCGCGAACGTCGCGCGGTCCGTGATGAGGTCCGGATCGAACACGACGATGTCGGCCCACATGCCGGCCTTGAGCACGCCTCGGTCATTGAGCCGCAGGCGGGAGGCCGGCAGGCTCGTGAACTTGCGGATCGCCTCCTCGAGGCGCATGCGCCGTTCCTCGCGGACGTATTTGCGTAGCACCCGCGGGAACGTGCCGTAGGCCCGCGGATGGGGGAACTCCTTGCCGAGCACGCCATCGGGTGAGGTACCCTCGCTGTCATTGCAGAACGAGACCCAGGGCTGCACGACGGCGAGCTCGATGTCGGGCTCGCTCATCGCGAACACCGCCACGTAGGTATGCGCATGATCTTCGACGAGGATGTCGAACAAGGTGTCAATCGGATCGGTGCCGCGCGATTTGGCGACGTCGGCCAGTGTATGGCCCTGGATGCCCGCAAGCTGCGGATTGAGGACCGTCGATATCAGGATATCCTGAGGTCCTCGAACCGACTGCCATTCGTTGTCCCAGTTCGTCGCCACCGTCGCGAGTTCCTTCCTCAGCCGCGCGCGGATTGCAGGATCCTGAAGTCGCTCGATGAGCTTCGCGTCACCGCCATCGTGTGCCCACGGTGGAATGAACGCCGATAAATCGTTGTACCAGGCCGGGTACGCGTAAGTGTCCGCGGCGATGTCGACGCCGGCGGCGCGCGCTCGCTCGATGCGTCCGACGATTTCCGGCATCAAGCCGAAGTTGTTGACGCCGCCCGCCTTGAGGTGCCAGATCTCGACCGGAATATGCGCTTCATGGCCGATGCGAATCGTCTCGTCGATCGAGGTGAGGATCGCCTCTTGCTCGGAGCGCATATGCGTCGCGTAGATGCCGCCGAACTGCGCGGCCGACCGCGCCAGGGCAATGAGTTCGTCGGTGCTCGCATACGGCGCCGGCGCGTATTCGAGCGCGCTCGATACCCCGAGCGCTCCTTCACGCATCGCATCGCCGACGAGAGACTGCATCTGCGCGAGCTCGCTCGCCGTGGCGGCGCGATCCGCGTAGCCCACGATCATTTCGCGCATTGTCGTGGCGCCGACGTAGGAGCCCATGTTGATGCCGATACCCTGCCGCTCCAGTCGCGCGAAATAGCCGGAAAAATCCGACCAATCCAGCTTGATCTGGTAGTGCTCGAACGCTGCCGCCTGTTCCTTGGCAATCGCGTCGTTGACCGGTGCGACCGAGTTTCCCTCGCCGGTGATCTCGGTCGTGATGCCCTGGAAGATTTTGGAAGGCACATGCGGGTTGACGAGCAGCGTGAGCTCGGACTGGCCGAGCATGTCGATGAAGCCCGGCGCCACGATGCTTCCGGCGGCGTCGATACGCTGCGTTGCCGTTGCTTCGTCGAGCCGGCCGATGGCGACGACGTGTCCCGCACGAATTCCCACGTCGGCTGCATACCAGGGAGCGCCGGTACCGTCGACGACGCGGCCGTGTTCGATGATGAGGTCGTAGGCCGGCGGCGCGACTTCGCGTGCGAACGAGAATGCCGCGCCGACGGCGAGCGGCCCCGCGATCAGCCACGCAAACGTTGCACCGGCACGCCAACGGCGCCGGCCGCGCCGATTAACCTCGATATCCGAACCCCGCGAAACTGTGCTCGTCATTTCTGCGCCCTTTTTTTGATCGAAAAATCATTGTTATTCGACAATTTCGCTCTCATCACCCAGGGCCGACGCTACGCCGTCGGCTTACGCTCATCGATATTGAACACGAGACCAAAAGGGTCCCGCAGATAACAGCGCGGTACCGATGCATCCTCTTCCACGACCGTGCAACCGGCGGCCACCAACGACTGTTTCGCGGCGCGAATTTCCGGAACCAGGAAATCGAATACCGGGCCATGCGAGGGCCCGCGTTCGACGTACAGGCGGAATGCCCCCGCATCGAAGCCGATCATCGAAGCGTCGCGCCGCACGATCGGCAAACCGAGCACCGCCTCATAGAAGCGGACGGCCGCTTCGAAAGTATCGCTGCGAATGATGACGTCACGCGAAGCTCGAAATGGTGTCGACAAGGCGCTCTCCCGTTAGGCCCGTCATGGGTCCCGTATGCGACGAGTCTAACTCGCGCGATGCGCCTCGGCGGTCTAGAATGCGCCTTCTTCCTCGATTCGAAAGCCCCTATGCCGACCATCCCCGCCTGCCCCGAATGCGCCATGGAGAACACCTACGCCGACGGCGCTAGCTATGTGTGCGCCGACTGCGGCCATGAATGGCAGATCACGGCGCCCGAAAGCGCCGCCAACGAAGCCGCCGAAGTCGTCCGGGATGCCAACGGCAATCCCTTGATCGACGGCGACTCCGTGGCATTGATCAAGGATCTCAAGGTCAAGGGCTCGTCGATCACGCTCAAGATGGGCACACGCATCAAGGGCATCCGCCTGGTCGGCGGCGATCACGAAGTGGACTGCCGCATGGACGCGGGCAACTTCATGCTCAAGGCCTGCTTCCTCAGGAAGACCTGAGCGACTCAGACCAATCCGAGCGATTCACACCAACGATCGTCCCTTTGGTGCGCGCACCACGACGGTACCCGCGATCTTGTCGTGCCAACCTTGTTTGTCGCCGTCGAAGGCAATCCATAAGAATCCAAGGCCGGCCACGACCAGCGATAGGAAACAGCTGAGCGCGCGAACGACCGCGGTCGGCCAGTCCATGTCTCGGCCGTCGAGGCGCACGACTTGCAAGTCGAACAAGATGCCGCCGATCGTCGCGCCGCGCAGCTTCCACATGATGGCGCCATAGGCGGCCAGCACAATGAGGTGCCAATGAGAAGCGTGACCCAGCAAGTGCATGAGGATCCCGATCAGCACCGCATCGAGCAGCAGTGCCACCATGCGTATCCAGAAGCCCGCTCGCGGCAGCGCCGCGCTGACCGCCGGCGTCGCCGATCCGCCGCCCGCGGGTCGGGCCGGCTGCGGCGCAGCGCCGGCATCGAGCGATGCTGCGGCGGGGGTAGGGCCCGGCGTCGCATCCGGCGCTGCGCCGGCTGAGGCGCCGGCATAGGCGCCGGCTGGCGCGGCGGAAGCGGGGCCATCGACCCGGGGGCCCTTACGCAGGCCCGCGCTCTGAATCAGCGTGAGTACGACGACTCCAAGGCCGAGCAGGCTCAGGATTTGGTAGACCAACATGCCCAGCACCGGAACGACGTACAGCGCCAGCACGATCGCACCGCCGATCAGTACCGCTACCACCGGCTCGCCGAGCAGACCCGTCGCGCGTTCCCCGACGCATCGCCGGCCCAGCCAAGCGAGCAGGACGGCCTTGCCGAACAGCCCGGCGCAGAACAGACCGAACACGACCAGAGGCACCGCAGGAATGCCAATCACCGTGATGCATAACAGTATCAGCAATATCGGCGTGAACAGCACGCTGAGCAGCGCGGCCAGCACGGTGGGTCCGGGCTGCGTCTCGATCGTGCGCGCACATCGCGTGATTCCGCCCCGAAACAGCAGCGCCAGAAGCGCGTACAGCGCGAGAAATCCGAGCGCAACGCCCCAGGCCCAGCCGACTTCGGACTGAAGCGCCAGCGGGCGACCGTAGAGCAGACAGTCCTTGATCCATGCATGCAGCCAGCCAAAGCCGCCGAAGAATGCGTCGATGTTGTGGACACTGCCCCGGACGATCGCAGCCGGGTCGCGCTGCACCTTGCCGCCGACCGCGACGACGTCACCGCCGATATCCGCGTGAGGCCCTAGCTCGATGTTTCCGAGCACTGTGACCGCATCACCGGCAATCGAGCTGTCGATGTAGGTATCGCCGAGGACCGCGACCGCATCTTCGCTGACGGGTCCGGTGACCCGTGCATTGCCGAGCACGGCGACGACATCGCGCGCTTCGCCCTCGCTCGATGCGGAGCCGAGGATGGCCACGACCGAGTCGGCACTTAGGCCGGCGGGCAGATCGGTATCGTGGCCAATTCCGACGAAGTCGTTGCCATGTTCGTGGTGACCATGAATTCGCGTATGCCGCTCCTGTCGGTCGGCCTCCTCCGGCGCCTCCGTATCCGCAGAGGCCGCGGATGCTGCCGATTCGTGAGCGTCCGCGTTCTCCGGTGTCGCGTTCTGGCTTGCGCCGGCCGCCGCATGGGGTGTCGCTGCGGGCGCGCTGACGTGCGCCGCGGACTGCGCCGGTCCGACCGCGGCCCAATCGGTCAGCAGGGCCGCGAGCAGTAGAGCGCCATAGCGCAACTTGAAGACATTCATGATTCGATGTTACCTAGCGTGCGAGAGTTGAGATAAAGAGTGCGATAGGCCGCAATGCCGAGGCCAAACAAAACCGAGTAAAGCGCAGCGCTCACTGCCAAGCCCCCGGAGAGCCATAGCGGCGGTATCGCGCGCGTGAGCGCCGCGACGAGTTCGCCGAGCGCGCCGGTAAACGCGGCCGCTTCGCGAGCCCAAGTCACTGTGAGCGCAACGGGGTCCTGCAGCGCGCCTGGAATCCTGGCCGGCCAAATGCCCGTCAACGTCGACAGCCAGATGAGGCCGCCGCAAGCCAACACGAATCCAGCGCGCGCGAGCTCCGGCCAGTGCGCAAAACTGAGCCGCCACCAGGGCCGCGCTTCGCGGCGCTCGATCTCGCCGAGAACGCGCGACTCCAGGCTCAGCGGCGCCCGGCGCAAAGGCAACTCGCGCAGCGCGGCATCCAGAAGCCGCTCGAGTTTTTGATCCGCTTCTTCCTGTTCGCTCATGTTCTGCTCAGTCGTTCACCGCGGCGTACTCGATGCCGCTGGATTGTAATAGGGGCAACATGGCTGCTCGGGCACGCCGTATGTCGGTTTTGATCTTGGACAAAGAGGCATGCAGGCGCTCCGCGATCTCCTCATAGGACAGCTCTTCGAAGTGATACAGGACGAGCGCAAGGCGTTGGTGCGGCGGCAGTCGACCGAGCGCGGCGTCGATGAGTACGCCTCGCTGCTCTGCGCCAAGATCCGCGAGCAGCGTGTCCGGTACCGGTATCTGCAGCTCCGGCGGCGCTTCTTCAGCCGCATCGGAACTCATCTCGGAAAATAGCCGCCAACGCTTGCGGTAGCGGCCGAGGTGGTTCAGCGTCAGGTTCGTGGTCACCGTCTTGAGCCAGCCGCCGGCGGTCGGGCTCGTGCGTAACTGCTCAAAGTGCTCATAGGCCTTGAGAAACGCTTCCTGCGCGATATCTTCGGCCTGCGCATCGTCGCCGGTGAGGCGGACGGCCGTGGAGAAAACCATGTCCTGATAGGCACGCATGAACGTCGTGAACTCGGTTGAGCGGTTAGGCTCCGTGGGTTGGGTATGCACTGGCGTGTGTTCGTTTAAACCCATAACACGGCCGGGCGTAAAAAGTTGCAGCCACACTTAAGGCAAATAAGGCAAAAAGGCTCATTTCTGGCCAAATAGGGGCTTTTGGAGCCTGCTTGCCGCGACGTCCGCCCGGCCGCCGCCGATTGGCATCGGCGGTCCTCGCGAGTGTCGGCTGAACCCATAGTCGCACTAACGAGCGAGCGTCGCGCTGCGGCTGGCGATTTTTTCGGCGGCGTGCTCGAAGACCGGCACGAGTATTCTATAAATCACAAAAATGGCAAAAGGGGCCACCAAACCCCAAGCGCAGCTCGCGTGCATGATCGCCTCCCACAGCACGACGACGGCCTGCCAAAAGCCGTTCGCGAGCAGTGCGAGCCCCGCCTCGACGGACAGGGGTTGCGGCGGCGCGCGCAGTAGCCACTCGCCGAGGCGCACGAACGGGAGGATCAGCAGCAATTGGGTCGGCGCCATCAGGGCCTGTACGAGTTGCATGGTCGGCAGGTTCAGGCGGAATCTCAATGCGATGAGCGCGCACAGCACCGTGGAAGTTCCGAGCAGCGGAATATTGCCGACGACGATTCCGATCGCCACGCCGAGCGCTAGCCGCTCGGGCGCGACGCCCTGCATGAGCAGCGTGGTCAAGGGCGCGACCAGTCGGCGCCGCAGCCAAGACATCATGGCCGGCGCACCCGGCGCGTCGGTTCGGCCGTTAAAGGGTCTTCGGGCCAATAATGCTTGGGATAGCGGCCCTTGAGATCCTTCTTGACCTCGTGGTACCCGCGATTCCAGAAGCTCACGAGATCGCGAGTCACCTGCACGGGCCGGCCCGCGGGAGACAGCAATTTCAGCAGCAGTGCGACGCGTCCGGCCGCGATGCTGGGTGTCGCGGTGAGGCCAAACATTTCCTGTAGTCGCACCGACAGCGTCGGCGCCTCGCCGTCCAGGTAATCGAGCGGCATTCTCGAGCCGCTCGGTACGACCCAGTGCGTCGGCGCCTCGCGCTCGAGTATCTCCCGTTGCGCGTGCGTCAAGCGGCCGCGCAGCGCGTTACCGAGGTCCATGCGCGCGAGGTGCTCGCGCCGGGAGACCCCCATTAGCCACTGCGGTGCCCATTCGTCGAGCGTCGCGACCAACGCGCCGTCGCTGAGATCGGGCCACGGCTCGGACGCCGGCACCGCGAACTTGCGCATCATCGAGACGCGCGCTTGCCATTGGCGCAGCTCCGGACTCCAGGGCAGCGCCGCCAGTCCCATCTGTGCCAAGCCGGCAAGCATCGCAGCTTGCATGGCATCCGGATCCGGATCGGCAATCTCGTCTGATTCGAGCACCAACGCGCCCAAGCGCCGCTCGCGCCGTGCGCGGATCGCCTGCATGCGCGGATCCCAGGCGATCTCGGAGGCCGTTTCGATCTGCTCGGCGAAATGCCGCTCGAGGTCCGCAAGTGTGACCGGAGCGGCCAGAAAGATGCGCGCTTCCCGTTCCGCGCCGTCGAGTTCGGCGGCGACGATGAACTCCGACTTGGCGAGCGCTTGCGGTTCGCCGAAATGCGCTCCGCGGCCGTTGGCGAGCAGGTAGCGTCCGCTTTCGCCGCGCCGGCGCGCGATCCGGTCCGGATAGGCAAGGGCCAACAACCAGCCGGTCGCCGCGTGCGGGTCGGCCGTCTCCTGTACTCCGCGAGCGAATTCTCGCTGCCAATCGGTCGAGCTGCGCCGCGCCTGCGCGATGGCGCGCGCATCGACGCGCAGTCCGGTCGGCAACCCGCCTCCCGAGCCGCGCATTGCGGCGACGCGCAGGCGCAAATCCACGTCGCGCGCGTCGCGCTCGGCGCGCAGCACGTCGCGCTCGCTCAAGATGGCTGCGAGATCGCAGGCGAGACGGGCAGCCTCGAACTCGCGTGCCTTGATCAGCATATGCGCGAGACGCGGATGTGCGCCGACTTGCGCCAGGCGACGGCCATGGGCGGTGATGCGATCGGCTGCGTCGATCGCCTCGAGACGGCGCAATAAGTCTCGCGCTTGAGCAAGTGGCGCCGGCGGCGGCGGGTCCAACCAGTGCAGGCCGAGCGCATCCACCGCGCCCCAGCACGCGAGCTCCAGCGCCAGCGGCGCGAGATCCGCCAACAGAATTTCGGGGGTTGTTTGCGCCGCGAGGCTTGCGTGCGCGCCCTCGGACCACAATCGATAACAGACACCGGCCGCGAGGCGGCCCGCTCGACCTCGTCGTTGGTCGGCCGCCGCCTGCGATACTTTGCCCGTGACCAGATGGCTCATCCCGGTCGTTGGATCGAATTCCGTGTAACGCCGCAAGCCCGAGTCGACGACGACGCGGACGCCTTCGATCGTCAGGCTGGTTTCAGCGATCGAGGTCGCCAACACGATCTTGCGCTGTCCGGGCGGCGCGGGCGCGAGCGCCGCGTCCTGATCTGCGGCAGTGAGATCGCCATACAGCGGCAGCACGCGCTGATGCGGCTCCAGACCATAGTCTTGCAACAGGCGCTGCACCTGGCGGATCTCGGCCGCGCCGGGCAAGAAGCACAAGACGTCGCCCTCGTGACGATCTAGGGCGGTCTGCAGCAGCTGCGCGACCTGCTGTTCGAGGCGCAGCTCGGGACGCCGAGCCACATAGTCGGTGACGACTTCAAAACTACGGCCGGCCGAGCTGATGATGGGCGCCTCATCGAGCAAGCGCGCCAGAGGCTGCAGATCGAGCGTCGCCGACATCACCAGGATGCGCAGATCCTCGCGCAGCGTCTCTTGGCTCTCCAAGCACAATGCCAGCCCGAGATCGGCATGGATGCTGCGTTCGTGGAACTCATCGAAAATCACGCAGCCCGCGCCGCTGAGCGCCGAGTCTTCCTGCAGCATGCGCGTCAGTATCCCCTCGGTAACGACCTCGATGCGTGTCTCGCGGCTAACCCGCGTATCGAGCCGCGTGCGGTAGCCCACGAACTTGCCGACCGGCTCGCCGAGTAGACTCGCCATACGGGTCGCAACGGCGCGCGCCGCCAAGCGACGCGGCTCCAGCATCAGTATCTTTTTTCCGCCTAGCCACTCATCGTCGCGCAGCGCCAGCGGCACGATCGTGCTCTTTCCCGCTCCCGGCGGCGCCTGCAGCAGCACAGCGCTGCGCTGGTCCAGCGCGCCGCTGAGCGCAGCAAGCGCCTCGGTAATCGGCAATATCGGGAGGGGCGGGTTCACAGCCCGCGTACGATACTAGCTCCGTGGTAAGATGGTGAGTGTCGGGCCTGTAGCTCAGTTGGTTAGAGCAGGGGACTCATCAATAATGGTGCCTTCGCATCGCAAGGTGCGAAGTGGACGGGATGAATTCAGGGAAACCTTAACAGCGCGGCTGATGGCAACCCTGAGCCAAGCCGGCGGTACACCGCCGGAAGGTGCAGAGACTACCTGAGCGCTTCAGTTGCGCTTAATGACAGGCTAGAGCGTCCCGCACCCTACCGGGGTGAAGAGATAGTCCACTCCCTCCGGAAACGGCGGGGCTCAAGTGAATCCCTTGGTCCTCGGTTCGAGTCCGAGCGGGCCCACCACTTTTTCGCGCCGCTGCTAATCGGCGCTGCATGTCCAGGCGAAGTCCTACAGACTAATATCCATCCCGTGCTTATAGCTATATCAGCTCGAGCAGCGCGCCGGAGGAGCGATTCAAATGCCACTCACTTCATTTGAGTTGGGCAAGCTTAAAATCGTTGCTCACGTTCGGGAGGAGCTGGACCGCGCTGGAATCTCCGCTCAATCGATCCGATGTAAGTCCGAGGGCGTCCAAATGCCGCGCGGCATTGCCAGACTCACGATCATGGTCAATGGAACTTCGGCAAATTTGGATCTCACGGCGAACGAGGTCGAGAGCTGCGAGGTGATCGTCGTTGGCGAAACCTGGCACAAGATTGCCGCATTCATCGAGCGGTTGGCCCGTTGAATTAATCCTATGCGGAGGCGCGGCGCCCCGCGGAATCATTAGTACTAGAACGATCTACTTGTAATAACCAACGCCGCAGGTTAGATCGCCGACTCTGGTGACCAAGCTCACCTTCGGAACGGGCTTTGCATCGGCCCCCGGCCTTGCAAACATATAACTGACTTCTGTAATTTGACCTTCCGGCTTTTTTCCGGCCGCGTAGAGCTCCAAACCGAAATTCTTGCCGGTGGCATCCTTGAGCGACCTCTGATCCTGGCCAAGCACTTGCTTCGCGTTGGGGTTGCCTTGGGCAACGACCTTACCGTCACTAATATTGGCGCAAAATACGTAAAGATCTCGATCTAGGAATCCACCTTCTCCCTTGTTGAACATGTCGAGCGCTTTGGTCTTATCTGCCTTCACAGCCGCTTCGGCCTTCAAGAGCATGGCCTTGGCTTGATCAGGTGTACCGTGATCCTGACAGAAAGCCGCTGGAGAAAGCGTAAGGACTGCGGCTGATGCCGCGGCGATCATAAACGTGCGAATCATAGTTTTTCTCCTTGTTTGTAGGCATGTGCCATGGGTAGCGCCTGTCCCGCCAGCGACGCAACGCCGACGTTAGTCATGGCAAGGCACGCTCAGAGCTCCCGGCCGGGCAGTGACCCTAACGAACTGCCCACCTCAAAGCGGCTGTTCACCACCGGCAGAGTCAGGACTCGACGATCGGGCGGCGGGCTCAGAACGGGTTGGTAACCCGCAACTGACAACGCCTAGGGCCGATAGTCGAATCTCGATCCTATCTGCCTTGGCGGTGTCGTCCGAAAGCAGGTACAGCAGTACGCTGGCATCAAAAAATGGATCAGAGCCGCTCATTCGCTTCGAGACGATCGAACTTGAACGTCGCGGGTAACCTTCCGCGGAATTTGCGCAGCCGCGCCAATAGCTCGCGCGTGCCGGGCGCCTTGGCTACGGCGAACGCGTGTTTGCCGGCAACCTGAATTTCGATCTGATCACCCTCTTTCAGTCCGAGGGCATCGACCACTGTCGCGGGAAGTCGAACCGCCGGGCTGTTGCCCCATTTCGAGAGTTCTGTCTGCAGTGCCCCGATGCACGCCAGCGATTGCGGTTGAATTCGGCGTTGCGGGGATTGATTTCCCGAACATAGGCCAAGAGCGGCCAGTCGATGCATTGAAGTGCCCTCCCGGAAGCGGTCATCGATGGCGCTGGGATACCGTCGGGCCTGAGCAGTTCGAACCGTTGTCACTTTTTTGCCCTTCGTTTCCGATGTACCTCAGCGAGGCCGACTCCGACTCGAGTAATCGCCGCTGGATTGCCCGGCGCCATGAATAAGATCGAAGACCGTCGCGCCGCACTCAATGATGCGCCGCGTCTTGATGCCGTGCGGATCACGGGTGTATGCGCGGAAAAATCAACAGATCGGCCGGCCCGACAGGGGGCTGACAGTGATAAGCGGGGGAAATAAGCAGCTTGGCGTTTTGAAAAGGGGTGACATGTGAAAACAACTCTGCTCAGCGTCTTTCACTTTACCTTCTCCGGGCTCTTGCTGATAGTGCTCACCGCGTGCGGTGGCGGAGGTGGCGGAGGTGGCGGAGGCAGCGCCATGCAATCGAGCTCGCCGCCACAGAACCTGGAATCGGTACCCGCACCAGCCGAACCTTTCATCATAGATCCGACGGCGTTGGCGGCGAGCAGCGGCGGTAACTCTTACGCGGGAACCTACACCGAGACGCCCAACAAGGGCACTACGATGTTCGATGGTCAAGAGGCCAACAGCAGCACGATCTCGTTGACGATTACCGAGAACGGAACTCCGATCGTCACTGAGATCGAAACGGCGTACTATCTCGAGAACCCCTACCAGCCGCTCGGACTGACCCTCTCGTATAACGGCGGGCAGTTTGACTTGCTATATAACAGCACCAATCCGCTGCCATCGACGCTCACTGTCGGGGGCTCGGGTCCGCTCGGCACTGGGACTTATTACGCTGTTAATACGAACAATGCCATCGGCTCTCTGACAGAAACCTACTCAGTGACATCGACCAGCGCTTTTGTACTGTTGAACACATACGCGACTGGCACAGTCAATGGGCAGTCGATCAGCCAAACGATCAGCTACGCGCTCAACGGCGGAGAGGCGGTGGGCGTGGGGTCCGTTGAGATACTGGTGAACGGCACGACATTGCAATTCAACAGCGCTTGCAATGGCTGCTGGGACGATTAACTTCGATCTCGCGGCCCAGCTCGACTTTTGGGTATGCCGGGCAATCACGGGCGGGTACCTTGCTGGTGAATGGCTGGGTAGCAACTCCAGAAGATGACATACCGGGCGGTTTCGACAATCCGGAGGGAAACGGACTCCCGGGTACGCAATCATCACCGGTTGGGTGGTCCGAGCAGCCGGCGTGGCGCTGTCGGCCATGAATCAAAGTTCGGAGCCCTGAAATGCGCGCCTCTACGCGGCCGTTTCGCGACACTCCGACCCCAATTTTCCCGCCCGCCGGAGCGCTTCAAATAAATATTTCCAAATCAATGAGCGGATTCGCTCGCGATTTGCACATACTCACCCGAGTACGGGAATCTCACGGAGAACGGTAATTCGCAGCTCGCCGGATGGGTGCGGACGGGGGACCCGTGTTCGCAGCGTTCACCAACCGCGCGGCTTAGGAGGCAATATGCGGCCAATCGAAGCACCCAAATGCGCACACCTGCTAGAACAAATCGAATTGGAGTTAAAGCGGCTACACCGCTGGCAGGATGCACCTCTTACTCCGGATAAATTTATCGATATGGGAGCCTTCGGTGCAAATAAGATGGCATATGAACAATGGTTGCAGTTCGTGTTCATTCCTGCGGTGAAGGAAGCGCTCGCCGGACAGCGAGCGGCGCCGGCACGGAGCGAGGTCGGCATCCGTGCGGTTAAATGCTTTGACGGCGATTCCAATGCATCTCACCTCGCTGATCTACTATGTGAATTTGACGATACGTACATGCAAGAGGTCGCGGGATCCCCCGCACGACCCTCGAATCCACGGCTTCAATGACGGATATTTGTAAGGCGGCCGAGCAAGGAAACGCTGAGCGGCCCAGCGCTGAGAACATCGGCCCGCAAAAACCGCTTTCGAGCGGGGCGGCGGTTAAACAATTTCATTGAGTTGAGCGTCCACAAAGCCGACGGTGATGACCGGTCTATTGGGGTCGATAGCGCATTGAGCCGCGAGCGTCGCGAGAGCATTGTTAATAGCGGCACACAAACCTGCCGCCGCATAGAACTTGCAATAACACAATCGCAATTACTGCCCAGGCGAGACCAAGCAGAGGGAAGAGCGACCATAAGAGCACATGCCGCCCTGAGGGATCCGCCGCCCTACGCGCCCTCCAAAGGAAAACTGCGTAGGTCAAAAGATAAACGACGGGCGACAACGCGAAGCCCCAAGTAAGCCGACTGCTCGTGGATCCCGGCGCGTCAAAAGCCAGGCCGGACACGAATAGCCCGATTACGGCGATCGCGGCTATAAGCCCAAATACAACTCGGGCGAATGCTACCAAGAATTTATACATAACAGGCTACCCAGAGCTTCCGACAAGAATACGTCAAATTCGAAAAGCAGATAGTGACCGACGGCAAGTTTAGGTCGACTGCTTACGTTGCTGCGTGACCTTTCGGACAAAGGGGTAACACCGCATTCCGGAGACACTATCGGGCATTTGTGCAGCGGACGCGGGCGTCATCCGAGCCATGGACCTGGGCGCGACGCGTTGATGATCGTGCACGCGAGCGGACTCGGATTATGCATCCCACATGATGACAGGCGGCCGAGGCTCAGCGAAAATGCCTCGCAGGCTGCGATCACCAAGAAATACCCGAACACCGGCAGCGGTCACCCGCTCGGCACTCGATCAGGAGACTACCCATGCTCGCCAAGGCATTTGCCGCCTTATTCCTATGCGAGGCGCTTCTTGGGGCGCAATCCGTGCGTGCCGATGAAGGCATGTGGACCTTCGACCACTTTCCGTCGAGCACCGTCCAAGCACGGTATGGCTTTGCCCCGGACGCAACCTGGCTCGACCACGTACGCTACTCGGCGGTGCGTCTGACGAGCGGTTGCTCCGCGTCGATGGTCTCAAAGGACGGCCTCGTGCTCACCAATCATCACTGCGTGTTCGAGTGCGAACAGGCTCTGTCCACGGCCGAACAGGACTACGTCACCAGCGGCTTCCTGACCCACGCGCGCACCGAGGAGCGTCTCTGTCCCGGAATGCAGGCGGAAATCCTGCAGCAGGTCACCGACGTCACGGCGCGCGTACAGAGCGCGATCGCGTCGGGCGAACCGAAGGATACGGTTAAATCGCGCGATGCTGCCACCGCCAAGATCGAAGACGAGGGGTGCAAGGGGGATGCGACCAGCCGTTGCCAGGTCGTATCCCTCTATGAGGGCGGTCAGTACAAGCTCTACAAGTATCGCAAGTATAGCGACGTTCGCCTGGTGTTCGCCCCGGAGTTCTCGGTCTCCTTCTTCGGCGGCGATCCCGATAACTTCAATTTTCCGCGCTTTTGCCTCGACAGTGCCTTCGTGCGCCTATACGAAAGCGGTAAGCCGGCGCAGATGCCGACACATCTCAAATGGCGGCACACGGCGCCCGCAGAAGGTGAGCTGGTGTTTCTTGCCGGCAATCCGGGCTCGACCAACCGCCTCGACACACGGATACAACTCGAGATGCAGCGTGACTGGCAGATCCCCGTACGGCAGCTGGTGCGTTCCGAGCTGCGTGGGCGGCTGATCGAGTACTCGCAGCTCGGTACGGAACAGAAGCGTACGGCGGGGAGCACGCTGTTCCAGGTCGAGAACTCTTTCAAGGCATTCTACGGACGGCAGCGAGCGCTGCTCGATCCGCAGTTTTTCGCGCGCCTGGTTCAGGAGGAGGACGATCTTCATAAACGAGTTGCCGACGACCCGCGGCTGGCCGCCGACGTAGGCGACCCCTGGAAGCAGATCGACGAGGCCATCGACAGCTATCGGCAGATTTTCCTGAGCCACGATTTTCTGGAAGTGCGCGCTGGTTCGATTGCCCAGCTCTTTCACTACGCGCGCACTCTGGTGCGCGCCGCAAGCGAGCGGACCAAACCGAGTCCCGAGCGGCTCAGGGAGTATGCAGACAGCAATCTGCCCCTGCTTGAGAAAGAGCTGCTCGACCCGCAGCCCATCTACCCCGAGCTCGAGCGCATCGGCCTCGCGCTCTGGCTGTCGAAGACGCGTGAATATCTGACGGTCGACGATCCGCTGGTCAAGCATCTCCTCGGCGCGGAATCGCCCGAAGCCCTCGCCGACCGGCTCGTGGCCGGGACTCAGTTGGCGGATGCGAAGGTACGCGAGAACCTATGGCACGGCGGCGAAGCTGCAACCAAAGCCTCGGATGACCCGCTGATCCGCTTCGTGCTCGCGACCGATCCGGACGCGCGGGAACTGCGCACGCGCTACGAGCAGCAGGTCGAAGGTCCCGTGACGCGGGCGCAGGAGAAGCTGGCGCGCGCGAGGTTCAGGGTCTACGGCGATGCAGTTTATCCCGACGCAACGTTTACTCTGCGCCTCTCCTACGGAACCGTCCAGGGGTGGAGCTATCAAGGACAGACGATCAAGCCGTTCACCAACTTCGGCGGCCTGTACGCACGGGCGACCGACAGCGAGCCGTTCCGGCTGCCGCAAAGGTGGCTCGCCGCAAAATCCCGGCTCGATCCGAAAACCCTGCTCGACGTCGCCACGAACAACGACGTTATCGGCGGAAACTCCGGTTCGCCGCTCATCGACTCGCATGGACAGGTCGTGGGCGCAATGTTCGACGGCAATATTCATTCGCTGGGGGGCAACTTCGGCTTCGACCCGCGACTCAATCGAACGATCGCCGTCTTGACGGCGGCAATCGGTCCGGCATTGCGCGAGGTCTACGGCCTGCCCGCGCTGGCCAACGAGCTTGAAAGCAACTGACAGCAGGGTGCCTACCTCTATGGCAAGTCGCCATGGCGCGGGGGATGCATTCTCCTTGAGCCGCGCCATGCATCCACAGGCCGCAGCTGGAACAGATACTACGAACCCCGGTCTCGTCGTAGCGATTATCAGATGGGCGTATATTTCCGCCTTCCTACAAGTCTCCGATGCTTTGCGCAGATGTCACCATCCATACGCACCTACATTGCCGTCGCTCAAGTGTTTAAGTTGGCTTCCACACAGCCATCATTCGTGCACCATTGATTGTCGTCAGAGGGAAACTAGGTACCGCTCAGTCGCAGTTTCGACCAGGCCCGGGAGACATCATGAATAGGATCTGTGCGGCGGCGGTACTTTTTGGGTTCGCTGCCGTTACACCGTGTCACGCCGACGTGAAGGACGGGCCAGCGGCCTACAAAGCTGGCGACTATGCGAAGGCACTGAGTGAATAGCAGCCTGCGGCAAGTCAAGGGAATGCATCCGCGGAGAAGACTCTCGCCACGATGTACGCGATCGGGCAAGGCGTGAAAGCGGATGGTGCCCAGGCGATTGCATGGTGGACCAAGGCGGCAGAAGCGGGAGACGCCGAGGCCCAGTGGGAATTGGGCTTGGAGTACAACTCTGGGCAGCGAGTCAGGCGCGACTACCGCCAAGCCGTAGCGTGGTACCGGAAGGCGGCGGAGCAGGGTTACGGCGCCGCGCAGATGAATCTGGCCAATATGCTGTCTGGCGGCTATCCACCGGTCGAGGAGGATCGTGTCGAGGCAGCGCGCTGGTTGCAACTCGCGGCCGACCAGAACACGACGGGTGCTGCTTCAATGCTAGGCAGCTGGTACTCGTCGGGCATCGGTGTACCTCACGATGACACGCGAGCCGTGTATTGGTGGCGTCGCGCAACGGAGTCCAGCCGGCTCGCATTCAACGCCGAAGCGAATCTGGGTAAGAGCTACGAATTGGGGCGCGGAGTTGCTCAGGACTATGCGCAGGCTTTCTTCCGGTACCAGAAGGCGGTCCTTATGGATCCCACGGCGAAACAAGGCCTTGCGAGGCTATATGCCCAAGGTCTTGGCACCGAGAAAAACACCGCGCAGGCACTGGCCATTTACAGCGATCTAGCAAAGGAAGGATGGCAGGACGCCCAACGGCATCTCGCCGGTATGTATGAGCGAGGTGACGAGGTACAGAAGGATCTAGTGATTGCGTGCGCTTGGTATACGTTACTTGCGACAACCAGTCTCACCGTGGGGTCGGATGTCCGGGACCTCATCGCCCGTACTGCACCCGCGGGCACCCTAGAGAAATTGGACAAAGCCTTTGCTAACGACGCGCGGGATGCAAAAGTAAATGCGGAACGCATTGCTCAAGAGCTTACGGCGGAGCAAGTCGATAAAGCCCAGAAACTCGCGTCGGCTTGGAAGCCAGGCACACTGATAGCCGACTCGGCACCCTGACAGCGGCGAATGTATTTCCTCAAAGGCCCTGAAATGGAAGTCGAGAGTTTGAAGACTTCTTGCGTAGGAGATTGAGTTCGGTAGTCCGCGCCTGCGCCAAGCGCCGAATCGACAGGACATTCATCAAGGCGGGGGCGTAGAGGACGGGTTGCTGTTCTTGTTAGTCAAGTAACGCTGCAGTGAAGGATCGAGGCGCACTGCAGTCACAATATCGCTGCGAGCTTTGGACGAGTCGCCGAGTCCTCCGAAGGCTGCGCCACGAAAGAAATAGGCCCGAGCCATCTTTGGATCGATCTGGATCGCTTGTCCCTCGTCTTTGATGGCATTCTCGTAGTCATGTTGAAGCAGGCACAGATACCCTCGATCGCTCCACAGCGCCGCGGTTTTCGGCTCCAAACGGATAGCCTCTGAATAGTCCGCGAGTGCGCCGCTGAAATCATTTTGGGTCTTGTGGATTTTCGCGCGCTCACGCAGCGCGAGGACGAGTTTAGGATTGAGGCTCAAGGCGGTGTCGAAGTCCCGCAAGGCCGCATCGACATCCGGTTGCGCCAGGTAGAAGACCCCACGGTTGTAGTAAAGCTTGGCGGTATGGGGAGCCAATCGGACCGCTCGATTGTAATCGTCGAGCGCATGTTGCCTATCGCCCTGGGCAACATAAGCCTCGGCACGATTCGCATAGACATAATAGCGATCGCTGCCCAGGAATATCTCGTGCTCCAGCAACTCCGTGCATGCCAGAATCACCACGGGCGGCGCGCTCTTCCCATTGCGATTGATGCACTTCTCGATCACGGTACGCACTTCCGTCGCGACCTGAACCTTACAATTCTCCATGGCCACGAAATCGATTTCCTCCGGACCTGTTGATTTGGTTGCCCAATAGCAGTCTGTGAATTTATCCGGTTGGAGCTTCGGCAGCGGTGGCTCGGAATTCGGCGTGGCGCCGGTGACCGTAATTCCCGGTGTAATCATTGTTGGCGTCGTCGGTGACTCACCGGCGCCAGGCGGTGTTGCGCTGTCCGCGGGCGGGCTGCCCGATGACTGGCCGTTTTGATTTGAATTTGGCACTTGAGCCCCGGCCGCCATTCCGGCGAGGAGCAAAGCCAAGAGTTGCCATGAGAATAAATGCCGCATGGTCTGCACCCCAGAACGAGCCAGTTTGCGAGTCGGCCAGACCGGCTAAGACCGGTCAAACGCTCAGTGAGTTCCATCGAGCAAATTCGTATCCCGTGCAATCACCCGCTACGCAAGACCGGTGATCGTCAGGTGGAAAAAAGCGCATCGGGCGAGATTGCCGATGATCGAGGCTACCGACTCCATCCTCGCTGTCAATGGCTGCGCGCGAACCGCGCTTGCGCCCCCGACCGGGCCGGCTTCGCCCGTTGACCGCCGCGCTGTGGCATGGACCGCAATGACTGCCGCCCTCGCCCAAATCATCAGAAGTACTATTCGGTTTGAGCGATCGCGGGTCGCGGCTTCGGTAAATCATGGAGAAAATAGATGATTGGGATAAAATGCCCTCGCGTTACGCCGGCGCATTCCCGCGTCGCTCAATCTCATTGTTAGAAGGCGGAGGTCACGCCAGCCTATGCGTGCTCACATGTATCAAGGTCGCGAGAGAGGCGTGATGCTTATAGGCTCCGCCGCGGAAATTCGATGGTTGGGGGAACGCCTCATTGCTGGGGCCGATGCCGGCGCCAAACCCGATGCCGACTGGCCAACTAAATTGGCAGAGTGTGATGTCAGCGACAATCCAAAGGATCCCTATACCGTATCTTTTCACCTTGATACCGCTTCGCGTGTCCCCGCAACAAATACTAATCGCGCCAGCGGGATATTTTACGTCTTCGCGGTTTTAACGCCATTTGCTATCTTTGGCGCGTACTCGATGCTGAAGCACGTGCTAATTGCCTTCTAATAATCGGATAGGGCTATCGCGAGCCGCGGCTTCGGTCGGGCATGGAGGGAGTCGATGATCTCGACAAATCAGCTTCGTTTCGGGGCACGCATCCGCGCGTAATCATGAGAACCCTTTGTCTGCTTCTCTTGCTTCTGTCCACGGTGGTGACAGCCGAGAGCGTTACTCGCCTTTCCGTGGGTCCGCTCGTTTTGCAGCTACCCACTGGGTGGCGCATCACTGGAAATTCGCAGCGCGTCGAAAGTCATGGTCCAGACGGACAAATCTTGATTGCAAACTATGCATCCCTTATTGCGGGCGCTGTGCCGGACCCGGCCGCACACGTATTGGAAACTGCGCGGGGTTTTGCTCGAGACCGGATGCCCGGACTTGCTGAGAAGAACGGCAAGGTACTTCGGCCGGTAACAGAGCGAGAATTGCCGGGCGCACGACGCGAATTCTCGGCGGCATCGCAAGGAAGGCGGATGTTTCGAGATTATTACTTCATGCAGTATCTGCTTACATCGAAACAAGGCATGGTGTATCTCACGGTCGAGGGATACGGGGACGCATCCAAGGCGGCTTCCTATTTCGACGATGTCCTCGCCACTCAACAATGGATTGATTGAGGTCTAAGAATCGGTTCGAGCGATCGCGGTTCTGATGCCGCAAAGCTGCCGACCACCGAGGTCCGGTTGGGGTCGACACCGCCAGTTGGGGCGATGAGCTCGGTGTAGTCGGTCAAACTGAGACATTGAGCTAGGCGAAATAGTCGCCCGATGGTTGAGGCCACAGAGAGGGTGGCCAGAGTTAGTATTTTGGGCTGATAGATCAATTCTTCGACTATCACGGCCCAGCGGTGCCGAGCCGCGGCGAGCGAATTCTACGACGCGTGGAACGCAAGGGCCAAAATGCGCGAAGAGAAAACTGAAAGCCTGTGGGGCCGCATGCCGGTGATCATCCGCGCAGTTATCGGTGGGCTTCTCATCGGCATGATCGCCGCGAATATCTGGCCAATACTCTTGGTGACGCTTGGAACGCAGGTGGGGGCGGGCGCCGAAGTCAGCTTTCTGGCCTTGTACATATGGTGGGCGGCAGGCGGGGGCCCTCCCGCGCGTTTGAAGGCGCTGCGCGCAGACTATTTCCGACTCCGGTCACTGCCAAGCGCACAATTGTTATGGGGCGTTGTAGCAGCGCTGAGTTTTGCGGCCACCATTCACGCCGCCATCGTGCTGCTGTTCCGCTTAGTACCCTTTCCGGCGGCCGCATTCCATCAAGGCTACGACTTATCGTTCATTTCATCGCGGCAGATGCAATGGCTTGCGTGTATCGTGTCGGCGTTATCCGCAGGCGTTTGCGAGGAAATCGGATTTCGCGGCTATATGCAGCGACCGATCGAACATCGGCACGGTCCGGTCGTGGCGATTCTGATTTCGTCGCTGTTTTTCGTGTTGTTTCACTTGGCGAAGGACTGGGCGCTCATTGGTATGGTGCCCATCATTTTCCTGGCTGGTTTGCTTTTGGGTAGGTTGGCGTGGGCATCCGGCACGCTCGTATTCTGCATGTTCGGCCATTGGATCATGGACATCGGATTGCTTGCCTATTGGTGGACGCAGATCGCGGGCACCTTCTCGCAACGCTCTATATTCGAAGTGGGAATGGACCAGGCATTCTTCATCGAATGCGCGGCTTTCGCACTTATGTTGGTATTGGCGCTGACGGCGACATCGCGGTTGAAAGGACCGAGAACGGCGTGATCGACCCCTTCGGCGTGCCGCCTGCGCGCTGCCCAACGCCTGGGCCAACTCGGTCGGCTGACGGACTACAGCGACAGCCGGTAAGCAGTCGTTATCAGCCTCTATCGCATCAGGTAAACTCCCCAATAGAGTTCGTGTCTTGACGCGGGAGATTGCAGCCATGACGCAAACATATTCCGGCGGTTGCCAATGCGGCAAAGTACGCTACGAAGTGCAAATGGACATCGGCGAGGTCCTCGCGTGTAACTGCTCGCGATGCGGGCGGCTGGGCTCATTGCTAGCGTTCGCGCCGGCAACTCAATTCAAGCTTCTATCCGGCGACGCCGACCTGACAAAGTTCGAATTCAACAAACACATGATCCAGCACCAGTTCTGCTCAACCTGCGGCATTCAGTCGTTCGCAATCGGGACGCACCCGAAGACCGGCGCAAAAATGGCGGCCATCAATGTGCGATGCCTGGATGGCGTCGATGTTGACGCACTCAAGGTGAAAAAGGTCGATGGCAGGAGCCTTTAGAGCGGCTGGCTGGACATCCGAAAAACCGACGCTCCGGCTGGCGGCTCAAGGTCCGCGGTGCTCGGCTCTGTTACTGCTTAGGAGGTTGTGGCTTCGCCGGTGTCGCGCGAGTGAGTTTCGGCGCTACCGGACGCTCAGAGTCACCTTCATCCTGCGTGTGCCCAGCAGTGTCTCGCGTGACCGTACGCTCAACGGCGGCCTGCGGGTGCAGCGCGGTATTCGGCTGAACATGGGTTCGGCTATGCGCGCCGCTCGCACTCGCCGCAGTCGCGCCGTCGGCTTTTGCGACTCTCGGCGGATTAACCACGGCAGGACTTTTCGCAGCCGCAATGACGGGATGAGCGCTGTTGGTCTGCGCCATGAGTTCGGGATTACTGGCGGATTGCAGCACAATTTGGCGCTGCCGCGGCGTCGCCGGCATATGCGGCTCCGCAGCCGCTGCTCTCTCGTCGGCGGTGGGAGTTGCCGTGGCACCGCCCGGTCCGCCGTTGTAGCTCACATTTTTGACGGCGGCATTATTGGCCGCCGTCTCGCTATACGCATTGTGAATTACGCGCGCATTGACGTTGCTGACAGCGCTATTGTAGGTGAATGAGCTGCCTACCCAACGCCCACCGACAAATCCGGAGCCAAAATAGCCGTAACCATAATTGATGCCGCCGTAGTAACCGATGTGTGGACCCCAATACCCGGCATGGAACACATAAATCCCGCCCATGAATGCCCAATAGCCGGGTGTCCACAGTACTCCCACTCGCGGCGGCTGCACCCAGGCTCCCGGCACCCAGTAATATCCTGCACCACGCCAGCTCCAATAGCCCGGAGTCCAAAGATATCCTTGTTCCGGGCAGGGAGCCTGCTCGTAATTCAGCAGCGGTGGCGGCGCGTCGGCGGCGCTCAAATCGACATCGAGTGCAGGTTCGACGTCGTCTGGCGGCGATTCTGAATTTACCGCGAGCGCTTGCGCCTGGGCCTGCGCTGATCGTCGCCGATCTCGCTCCGCATTGCTCCCCGGCAGGGTCTCGAGCGCGAAGCCCCACGCCAAATTGATATCGGGTACGGGATTGCCATTCACGGTAACGCCTATCAATCGGTCGTTTGATACCTGGCCTTGGTAAACCACGTCAGCACTGAAGCCGTTCCAAGCTGCAGGGACACCGTGGCGGTGCAAGACGACCGTGGCCGATGAGAAGCGCTCGACGGTCCAAGTCTCATCCGAGCCATCCGTTCGACGATAGACTCCATCGTCAAACGTGAGCGTAAAGCAATTTGCCCAGCAGAAATGCATCTCGTGGGGCGGGGTATGAGCGTCCTCCATTTGCTGCGCGGAATTCTGTCCGGTCGAGGTATCAGTCTGGTCTGAGTTGGCCGCATCATCGGCGGCTTGATACGTCTGGTCGGCCCTCAGCACCCAGGCCGGGGATAGAAGCAAAACGATCGCGACGAGAAGCGCGTCGCCCGGTCGAGCGGCTGATCTGGTCCGTGGCTGTCGCAGGGAGTCTCCGTACACCAATATATTTTAACGTGGAGCGGTGCTTATCCTGGGTGAAGCTCGTCACAAAAAGCTGTGAATCGGGATGCGTCTAGAATCACGGTGCCGGAGGTAGGATTCTGACTCCGGATATCCGCCGCGGCGAGGAGATGGAAATTCGCCCATCGATGATTGTGCGAAAATGACGCCTCGAATCGGCCATTCGCTGCGCGCTCGGGGTGTGGTTTCCGATGAAGATCGCCATTTGCATTAACAGCGGATATAACAAGGGAAGAGCCACAGTGCGCATCGACTGCGGTCGCCTTAGTGACAGACAATCTGCGATCCCTCGCGATGACAGGCGCTCGGCCATCCAAACCGATCCCAATAGGCGACAATGCCGATTTTGCGGACGAACTCACCGAATGCCGGGTCACGCCGGACGGCGGCGGCATCTACGGAAAACAGCAGTTCGAGGTAGTTGATGTCGCTGCCCGGCAGCGCGGCAAATGCGCGCATGGCGCGCGCAGGGGACTCAAGCAGGACCATCAGGCCAAAGTAGATTCGCGTCGAAATACCCCTCGACGCCAACGTTTGGTCTAACAGCTGGATTGCGGCCGGCCTTTTCTCCGGATGCCGATAAGCGTCGATGGTCGGGGCGACCCAAACGTCGGATCGGTGCAGCGCGCCCTCCAGATGCCGGAGTCCGTCCGCCGCATTTGCATCATCGTGCTCATGAAGCTCGAGAAGAATGTTGGTCTCCGGATAAGTGATTTCGTCGAGGCCCAACTCTCGGGCAAGCGCCCTGTCGCTCGCGGCCTGCGCATCGCGCCCGAGCCACAGCTGCAAAATGCCTAGCCGGTCCGCGACAACCGGCGCCAGCGGGTCGATCTGCTGAGCCAAACGGACTTGTGTCAGTGCCGAGTCGATGCGGCCGACCGCGGCGAGCAGCTGCGAGTACATTTGTCGCACATCCGGGTTGTTCGGATCGGCGACGATCGCGGTTCTGAATGCCGTCTCCGCCTCGATCCACTGCCCGCGCATGAAGCTGAGGTAAGCGCGTGCGCCGGCGCTCTCGGATCGGTTGTGCGACAGGCGATCCGCATTGGCCAGCGCCCGATCGGCGAGCGCGTACATCTCGGCGGGGTCCTCATAGGAATAGCTGGGAAGCAGCTCGTACGCATATGCAAGACCCACTTGGGCGCGGGCATACGTCGGATCACGGCGCGCGGCCGCGGAGAACAGATCCACGGCCCGTCGCAGCGAGTCCTCGCCGCGCAGCCGAACCTGATGGGCACCACGCAGATACAGCTGGTAGGCCTCGGGGTCGGCCGAGGTCGGCTCGGCGCTCGGCGCTCCGGCCAGGCTCTCGGGATTCAGCAAGCCAACAAGTTCGCGCACGACCGCCGCCGCAATACTGTTCTGCGCATCGAAAATGTCCGCCGCTCGGCGCTCGTAGACGCGGGTCCACAACACTCGAGCATCTTTCGTCGCCGTCAGCCTTACGGTCGCGCGCAGTGCCCCGGACTGTTCCGCGACCTCACCGTTTAGCACCGCATCGACACCGAGCTTTCGGCCCGCTGCAACTGCGCCGGTGTGCTCCGCCGCGAGCGTGTCCGCGGATGTACTGCCCGAAATTTGTAGTCGCTCCACGTGAGCGAGCGAATCGGCAATCGCATCGGCGACCTCGACGCCGACGTCGCGGCCTACGCCCTTCGCCTCGCTGGTATCGAAGGGCAACACCAACAGCCGGGTTATCAAGGGCGGTGGCGCATCCGCGCCCGAGTGCTCCGTGCGCAAGAAATAAACGAGCGCCGCAGCGCCTATCAGCGCGACGCAACCGACCGCCACCAGGACCCGGCGGCGCCATTTGCTGGTCCACAGCCGTGTCGACACGTCAACATCGCTCGGAGCAAGCTTGCCTGCGACATCCTTCGCAGGCAGCCCAGCGCCTGCCTGCAGCGGCGGCGGGTCGGCGGTGTCCGCAGCGACCGGCGCCAGCGGCGCCGGAGTCGGCACAAGCGTGTAACCGATTCTGGCAATCGTGCGAATGAATCGGGGTTCGCGCGAGTTATCGTCGAGAACGTGCCGCAATAGCGAAATGCATCGAGACAAGGCTTCGTCGGACACGATGCGACCGCCCCAGACCTCCGTACATAGCTCATCCCGGGTCACGACCTCGCCAACGTGGCGCGCAAGACAGGTCAGCACCGCCATCACCCGAGGTTCAATCCGCACCGGGTCTGACGCGGAGCTATCGCGCCGCCACAAAGTCCCGTGTCGCGGCCGGACCTCCCAGTTATCCAGAACGAAACCGCTGTCCATCCATGACCGCTGGGGCATCTTAGTTCGCGCTTCGCGTATTGGGGGGCTGCATACGCTTGATTGCGTCTGGGTCGCTCGCGGACAGCCGCGCGATCGTTGCATCGAGGCCCTTCTGGGTGATCTCCTCGTCGGTGTCGTCGTGATAGATCCGCATGTAGGAAACGCCGTCGACGGTCACATCAAAAATCTTCCAGCCGTCGGCCGTCTGGCGTATTCGAAAGTCAACCGGGACGAGCACACCGCGCTCGCTCGTCACCTGAGTGTGCACCGTTACTTGCAGTGCCTCGGGATCCGCGCGCAGCGGCAGCACCTTGAACCGATCCGGGGTCCATTCGGCGACTGCCCCGGCATACGTCCGAAGCAGCCTCTGGAACAAGGCAGCCGCAAAGAGCTGCCGCTGCTCCGGACTCGCCGCGCGCCAATGCGGTCCGAGCACCAGGCGCCCTGCGTATTCGATGTCGAAATGCGGAGCCAGCAATCGGTCGATCAGCGGCAGAATCTTGTCCGGATTGTGCCGCGTCGCAGCGGACTCCTTGTCAAGAGCGCCAAATAGACGCGCCGAGAGGTCTGACATGAGTTCTTGCGGCCCGGGTGCGGGCGCGGCGGCAGTGGGCAGATCGGCGGCTGCGGTGGGCGCGACCGCGAATCCCGATGCAGCCATAAGCCAGGTTAGCGCATGGATTACGGTGATAGCGGCAGTGCGCATAGGGTGCAAGTGAATCATCCCGTAAGCGTCATATTGGGTCTAAAACCCTTTACTGAGACATGTTAGGGACACTACCACTTTGTGCGCCGCACGGCGTCCACGTTCCATTGATATTCCGAGCCCGCGTGCGGGACAGACTCGGCTACAGGGTCTCCCGGCGGGAAACGGCGCTTATTTGGGGGCTCATGGCGTCCTGAATCGCGTCATATCTCATTCATAAGAATTTCATCAGGAATGAATTAGCAATCCGCAACGATTCATCAGGCGCCCAACGTACCGCCTGACCTATGGTCCCCGCCGGCGCTTAAGACATCGCTTCGTGACACGACCCTCGATCGACCATCAATAAGTTCGAACCAACCATTTCTGGGGAGGAGAAGACCATGAATTTATCACGTGTTGTTTCCCGGCTGTTCCTGCTCGCCGCCCTGTGCCTCGGCGCGGCCGTCACCGCACAAGATCGCCGCGATGCTCTCGTACTCGGCGATAGCATTGCGTTCAGTTACATCGCGTCAGTGGGCTACGACTACTTTTATACCAATCCGGAAAACTTTATCGGTTTCGCCGACGACCTCGGCCGCAGGTTTCATCTGGACGTGGTGAACGGCGCTTGTCCCGGCGAAACCACCGGCAGCTTTCTGTCATCCACGGCTCCGGATTATGGCTGCCGGGCCTTTCGCGGCCTCTACCCGCTGCACGCCGACTATAAGTCCACGCAGCTCGATTTCGCCACGTCGTACTTGAAGAATCATCGCGAGGTGCGCCTCGTGACGATCACGCTGGGCGCGAATGACGGATTCCTGCTCGAGGCATCGTGTGCTTCTAATCCCACGCCGGTGTTGGTGGCCGAGTGCATCGAGGCGGGAGCGCCGGCGGTGCTCGCCGCAGTCGCAGAGCACATCGCAACGATCCTCGCCGATCTGCGCGCCACCGGCTATGCGGGCGCGATCGTCGTCACCAACTACTACTCGCTCGACTATTCCGATGCGGCGGGCACCGCATTAACGGGGGACCTCAACGCCGCGATCGCGGCTCCGGCGAGCGCCTATGGAGCCGTCGTGGCCGACCTCTTCACGGCCTTTAAGACCGTTGCATCCAAAGCGGCATTCGGCGGTAAAACCTGCAACACCGGACTGCTGAATCCGGACGTCTACGCCCCCTACGTGTGCAACGATCATCCGGCTCAAACGGGCCACCGGCTCATCGCAAAAACGATTGCCGACGCCTTGCGAACGGCGGACCTCGACTGATCGGCCGGGCGGTTTCGGTGGTCGGCTGAGCGGCTGACTGCGGTCAAGTGCGAATTGCAAACGGAGGTTGACCATGAGTTTTGACGATCTCTTGATCGCGATCATCATCGCCGGCACCGGTCTCTCGGGCGCCTACCTCGGCGCCAAATACGTCTCGTGGCGAAGATACAAAGTCGCAGAGCGAAGACGAGAAATCAGCCTGCGCGAGTTGTACGCCAATCCTGTGTGCGATGAAGAAAATGACGCGTCCGTGCCGAGCGTGGTCTGTGTGGAGAAAAGCATCGATGTGAAATTCACGGGCATTGGCGCGATCACCGATGGATCGCGCTCTTGCCCGTTCAACTACGAGTCTCACAATGAGGGGAATATGCAATGAACCAATCTAAGAATACGCCTCCCGCGCGCATCGCCATTAGCCTCAGCAATGCACTAGCCTTACTAACCCTTGCTTGTCTATTCTCATCCGTGTCAGCGGCAGGCGAGGATGCGCCCACGCCGCTGTCGCTTACTCCCGGAATGCGCGTTCGCGTGCTGGCACTAGAGCATTCTCCAAATAAAGTCGTCGGCACTATTAATAGGGTCGACGATCAGTCCCTGACCATCGACGTGCCAGGTCGATCGGAACCGGTATCGGTCTTGCGCGAGAAAATTGCGCGACTGGACGTGAGTTCGGGCCGCCGCTCGCGGTGGGTGGACGCGGCGATCGGCGCTGGAATCGGAGCTGCGGCAAGTGCGCTGGCTTGCAGCGCAAGCGAAAGCAAGAATTCAATCGTGAATAACACCGACGTTACCGCTGGATGTGCGCTCGTAGGTGGCTTGCTTGGCGCATCGATTGGGGCGGCAATTCCACCGGGCGAACACTGGAACGAAATGCCCTCGACCCGCTACCGGGTCGGTTTCGCGCCTCGCCTCGATCACGGGCTGAATATGGCCGTCGCGTGGCGATTTTGAGCGCGCCGGTCCTGCGATTGGCCGAATGTAATGAGCGAATCGATCAACCAAGAATGCGCAACCAGGAAGGAGAGCGACCATGAAGATGTTCAACTGTAAAAAATACATTGGCGCGTTTGGCTTGCTATTGCTGATGGGATCGGCGGCACACGCGACAACGTTAACCGTTAATTGTGGTGGTAAGGAGGGTTTGTCCAGCATTGGCGCAGCACTCAAGATCCTTCAATTCCCTCTATTCTCAGGGCCGAATACCATCAACGTGTCCGGCGCATGTCACGAGAATATTTTGATTCTAAACATGGACCGGCTAACTCTGAACGCACTCAACGGTGCCTCGATTACAGACGTGTCCGACGGCACTCACGAGGTGATCGATGTCCAAGCTTCTGCCGGTTTTACTCTGAATGGATTCACGCTTACCGCGACGTGCCCTTCAAGCTGTATGAACGGTCCGGGCGCCGACGCGATCAGTTGCTACCAAGGCGCTGACTGCCTGCTGATCAACAATACGATTTCGGGAGCAGGCAACGGCGCCGGAATCGGCGTCTATCCGCTCTCGAAAGCGATTGTCCAAGGCGGAACGGTGCAGAACAACTATGATGGGTTATTCACCAACGACAGCGGTGAAATGTTCGTCATGGGGGTCACTGTCCAGAATAACCTCTATGGCGTTTTCTTGAACCATGGGGGGAGTGTTTCCATTCACGTTGGGGCAGACAGCGTGACCCCATCCGTCATCACGAACAACACACAGCAAGGCATCTTTACCACCCTGGGTGGGGCTGTAAGCGTGCATGCACCCGCCAATGTCACCAACAACGGCTCCGACGGCATTTATCTGGCGCTGGGTAGTAAGCTCTTTGTCGGCGGTGGCGTTGGCGGCTCTGGAGGGATTTCAATTACAGGCAATGCGGGTTCGGGCGTCAGCCTAAATGACGTATCGATTGCACAATTCGGGGGTGACGCTCACGTGACGGGCAATGCAGGGACCAACATTGCGTGCAATGCGCCGACAGTCGTAACTGCTGGTGCAATTGCGGCTGCCGGCGGCATTTCTGGTCTTCCGTATACCAACTGTGCCAACTGATTTGGGCAGTCTGCGGAGGGGCCCGGTTTTCGGAGGGCGGCGCTAGCGTGCGCCGCTCCTTCGATTCAACTCTCAGCCCGTATCAACGACGCACTCAATCCGTACCGTACTGAAAGTCGAGGGTACCCCCATGCCAAGAAATTCCGCGCTGCTCGTCGCCACGGCGATTGCGGTCGTCGTATCGGGGTGCGCATCCGTGGAACCAAGCACCAAGCAGCGGCAAGTCGCCTCGGTTCTCTCCTATCTTTATCCGGGAACCGAGCAGAACCCTGCCGCACCCACCCGGATAGCCGAATTAAAGGTGCCATTCCGGGTCGGAGTTGCCTTCGTGCCGGACCATTCCGACGCGAAGTTCCGCCTCCCCGAAAGCGACCGGCTGAAACTCGCCGGCGAAGTGCGCAGCGCCTTCGTAGATTTTCCATTCATACGGGAAATGGTCGTGATTCCGTCCGTGTACCTCGAGCCCGCCGGTGGATTCACGAACCTCGATCGCATTTCGGCTTTGCTGGACCTCGATGTCGTGGCGCTCGTTTCCTTTGACCAGGTCCAGAATTCCGGTGCAACGGGGTGGTCGTTTCTGTACTGGACGGGCATAGGCGCCTATGTCATCAACGGCGACAGGTACGACATCCTGACCGCGGTGGATACGGCGGTCTTCGACATCAAGAGCCGCCGCTTGCTGATGCGTGCCAGCGGCGTCTCGAACACCAAGGGTACCGCGACGATGGTCGGGTTCTCGGAGCGCGCGCGCGAAGCCCGGACCCGGAGCTTCGACGACGCGATCCTGCAGTTGATCGGAAACCTGCAGACCGAGCTAAAGGCGTTTCGGGCGCGGGCGCCCGCGGACCCCAATATCCGTCTGATACTGCCGCCTGGGTATGATCCGAACGCAAAGCGCGCGGCAGCGCAATAGCGACGAATGCGGGCTGAAACCCCGTCGTACGGTCGGCTTCCATTTCACAATAGCGAAGTAATCGCAAATTGAAATTTCCCCGTGACGGTCATTGGCGACCGGCAGTTCCGGGACAATCTCCGACGGATTGTCCAGCGCCGCGAAGTGGCATTCGCCGGGATCGCCGGCACGAGGCGACTTCCCGATGGAATTCAGCGAGCGTTAACGTAAGGCTGCGGCACGGACGTCGTGACCATTTGCAGCCCGGTGTTCTGACGTTCCACGACGAAGCTCGCGACCGGATCGAGGCCATGCATATCGTCGGCGTAGAAGGCGATCAGATAATCGCCCATTTCGCGCCAGCCAACGCCACCGATACCGACGCGGGCGATCAGTGTCTTGCCGGCGGTCTCGACCAGAGCGACCTGGTGATTGCCGGCGTAGGTTGCATACTCGGTCCGTGGCTTGGCGCCGAAGGTCGGCAGCATCGTGTAGCCAAGGTGATCACTCTCGATGCTTTCCTTGACGTCGTGGAGCCGCGCAGCCAATGCCCGCGCCGTGTCCGGTGGCGGGGGCGCGACGATGGGCAGCGTACTGCCGTCGGCGGCTCGGGCGAGTGCCTCGGCCAGCTTGGGCGCGAGCGGCTCAGCGGCGCGGCAGAGCAAGCCGTCCTTGCAAAACCGCTCGGTCACATGAAAGGCGTCGTTGAAGCGAATTGTGACCTGGCACGTCGCCCGCTCGCCGCTCGTCCACGGCGTAATCTCGACGTCGAGTCCCAGAAGAGGGTGTTCCCTGACCTCCTGCTCGATCAATGCAGGTTGTTCGCCGATCCTGCCGATCTGGCGATAACTGCGCCAGCAAAGATCCCCGAAGATCGCGGGTTTGTCGATGGCGCTCAGCTCCCCGTCCGGGCGCACGGAGAAAAACTGCTCGGTCTGGCAGTTCGCAGTTCCTGCCACTTGGACGGCGCGCCACACCGGGCCATCCACATGCTGCACCTCGACGACTAGGCCATGATCGCTGCCAAGAAGCTGCATGGCTTTGGCCCACAGATCAGCGTCGGCGAGTTCCGGAGGCGGCAAACGGATGATTGGCGCGAGTAGCGCCTCGTAGTCGAGTGCACGCTGGCGCTCGAAGACCCGAGGATCGGCGGCAACGGACTTGACGTGCGCCGCCACCGCCTCGCAGGGCGCGAGCGCGTCCTCACCGCCGGCGTTTGCCGATTCCGCGACGACGGCGATCAAGACCAAGGAAAGGAGACACGACTGCATCGATATGCACACAGTTCAGCGTTGGTATTGCCATAGATCATTCAATTCAGCGCCGGCCGTGGAATTTCCGATACCAGCCCCACCGAACAGCCATAGATTGCCCGCGCCATCGATCCACGCAGCGGCGCTCTCGCGCGCTCCCGGTGCATTGCCGGGCGCTGCCTTTCCCAAGGTGCCATAGACTCCGGCTACATCGGCGCTGCTCGATCCGCCAACCCAAGTCCATTGATCGGCCCCGGGCGAGAACATCCACAGGTCATTGAACAGGCCCGAGGTCTGCGGATTGGAAACCCCCTCGCCGCCGAACAGCCAGAAATTGCCGGAAGCATCGATCCAAGAGGCGGCAGCGAACCGTGAACCCGGGACGTTGACCGCGGCGCTCGAGCCTTGCGTCCCATAGACGCCCAGGCCGTTCGGAGTGTTCGCACCGCTCACCCAGGTCCATTGGTTCGTGCTGGGCGTGAACTTCCAGAGGTCGTTGTGAAATCCGCCCAGCGAGTTGCCGCCGAAGAGCCACAGGTTATCCGCACTGTCGATCCACGATGTGGCCGAATCGCGCCCATCAGGGACGTTACTGGGTGCGGCCATGCCGAGCGTTCCGTAGCTCGCGGCGGGATAGGCGGTGTTCGATCCGCTCACCCAGGTCCACTCGCCGGTGCCGGGCGAATACGACCACAAATCATTGAGCAATCCTACGGTGTTCACATTCGCGCCGGGAATAACCCCGGTGCCACCGAACATCCACAGATTGCCCGAGCTGTCGATCCAGGTAACGGGACCCTCGCGCTGTGGAGGTAGATTGGCCGGCGCCGATACGCCCCGAGTTCCATAGATCGCGGCCGGGGTTGAGCCCGAACTGGGGCCGCTCACCCATGTCCATTCGCCGGTGCCGGGCGAATATCTCCACAAGTCGTTGAGATAGGACAGGTTGGCCGAGTCGTAACCAAACCCGCCGAACAGCCATAGATTGCCCGCACCATCGATCCAAGAAGCCGCGCTCGCGCGGGAGCCCGGCATACTGTTGGGCGACGCGTTGCCCTGCACGCCGTAGATCCCTGGCGTGCCGTAGAGCGCGCCGGAAACCTTCGAGCCACTGATCCAAGACCACAGCCCGTTCGACGGCGTGTATCGCCATAGGTCGTTCAGGAAAAACAAATCCCCGTTGGCGTCGAAATAAGTTCCGCCAAATAGCCAGAAATTACCGACGCTGTCGGTCCAAGTCATCGAACTTTCGCGCGCGCCCGGTACATTGCCGGCCGCCGCGATGCCCCGCGTTCCGTAATCCCCGGCGGCATCCTGCGTAGCCGCGCCGCCCGTCCAGGTCCAAGGCCCTGTACAACTGATCGTCACGTCAATGACGGCAACCGATGTCGCCATGCCCGTTCCGTGGCTGACCAGACAGGTTTGCCCCGCCGGTTGCGCCTGGATCGTCACGCTGTAGGGAGCGCCGGCGGCCAACCAAGTTGAAAACACGAATGAAGTTTCGTTGGATGACACCCGTACCGTGTCAGATCCGTTGGCCAGAATTAGACCATTGGCGCTCAACCCGCTGACGCGACCCCCGACGGGGTATGTCGGACTGTTGCCTGAGCATGATGGTAGCGCTCCGATCAGGCCCACCAGAACAAATTGCGTGACCAATTTCCGCGAAGCGATTTCCCGTCGGCGAATCCGCGCCTTCATTGAAACTCCCCTTTATCGGGCATATGTTCGTGTCGGCAAGAGAAACGCCTCAACGCAATCTAAGCATATGACGAGGGGGTAATCCACTGAATCAACATAGTGAGCGAGATTTCCGGCGGTACTCACAGCGATGTATGCATCTGCTGAGGATTCTGGTTAACAAAATGCAGCCGGTCACACGCGTCTGTTTGGGGCCAGGGCCATCGCCGGCCGACTTCGGGCGGTGATTGCCCTGTGTTGCCCCTGACGCGTGCTAGGTTCATTTTCGCGACGAGCGATCTTTGGCATTACCAAGCCTCGACCCTAGAATGGGACCAAAGCACGGTCTAGAAGCTTTATCAACGTGGGGGATACCGTGAAAACAAAAAAAATTCTCGCCTTTGCGTGTTCCTGCATTGCTTTGGGTGCCGTCGCTGCCGCGATGAGTGGCATTACGAAAGACAACCCCGACTTCGTTCGGATCACGCCGGAGGATATTCATTGGCAGGACGTCCCAAATAGCCACGGAGTACAACAGGCGATACTGCTCGGGGATCCCGCGAAGCCCGGCATCTATGTCGTTCGGGTCAAGTTTCCACCGCACGTCATGGATGCTCCCCATTGGCATCCCAACGCTCGATACGTGACGGTACTGGAGGGAACGTGGTACACGGGCACCGGTGACACATTCGATATCTCTCGAGCGGTTCCATTAAAGCCGGGTAGCATCATGATGCACCCCGCGAAAGCCACTCACTGGGACGGCGCCGAAGGCGATGAGGCTGTCATTGTTCAAATCATCGGCGAGGGTCCCGGTACGACCACACAAGTCGACCCGAGCAAGCCATTCTGGATGGAAGTACCGCATTGAGCGGGGGCGCGCCGCATGCGGAGCGCAATTCGGCCGGCGGCATCGATAATTAAACTTCCGCGGATTGGATACTCGCCATAGTCAATTCAGGCTGGATGTAGGTCACCGGGTGAAACGCCGGTCCTCGGCCGGTTCCGCCTCGGCGATCACATCACTGCGGTTGCTTGTATACTTATTTGGTTCCAAAACCAATCATAAAGGATTCCCAATGAACAAGAAAAACTGGCAAGTCCTGTCGGGATTGTGCGCGATTGTGATGGCCGGCGGCTGGGCCGCACTTGCGTGCGCGCAGTCGGCGGAAGTGAAGGATAAACCGCGCCTGTACACGTATGAAGCATTCTGGGTCGTTCCGCGCGCACGGTGGGCGGAGTTCGAGAAAGTAAATCCGGCCGTGCAGAAAGTGATGGACAAGGCCATCGCGAGCGGCGTGATCGTCTCCTATGGCAGCGATTCTGCCCTGTTGCACGATGCCGAGGGCGCCACGCATGATAATTGGTGGCAGTCGATGTCCATGGCGGGCACGCTGGCCGTCCTCGATGACCTAGAAAAGGCGGGCGGCGGATCGACCCCGGTGCTCAACAGCGTGACGAAGCACTGGGACAACCTGTGGGTCAGCCGGTTCTACAACTGGCACGCCGGATCATGGCAGGGCGCGTACAGTTACGCATCCATTTATCAGTTGAAGGCAGATGCCCCGGACGATGCAGTCGATATGCTCGCCAAGAACATGCTTGTTCCAATGCTGGAGAAGCTGCTTGCGGATGGCTCGATCGTCGAGTATGAAATCGACCAACAAGCCGTCCATTCGGACGCCCCTGGAATGTTCGTCATCGACTACCTCGCGCCGACCGCCGAGAGTCTCGACAAGGTCAACGCTGAAATACGCGCGGCCGTCAAGAGCTCGCCGCTCAATGGCCAGGCCTTTGGCTCGGTGGTGGATTTTACGAAGCACCGCGACTCCCTGACACGCACGATTGCCACTTACAAGTAGGCGATCCGGCGCTGTTTCCCGACCCGCGGGCGGTACTGTGCAGATCGCCCGCGGGTCCCGACCGGGTGTCCGTCGATCCTTGTGGTGCCGGTAACGGACCCCGTGTGACCCGCATCTGCAGCAGCGAAGTGGCCGCAATATTGGATCTCTCCGAAGCGGTCGCGGTGCCGGGGTGTGGGTTGCGACCAATCGTTCTTGATGGCGGAGTTGATTGATGCAGGCTGCGATTCGGATTCGCCGAGCGGAGGAAGATGACGCGCTGGAGCTTTCGGTGCTCGCCGAAAGAACCTTCCGCGCTGCGTTTTCAGAGTCGAATACCGCCGCGAACATGCAGCTGCATTGTGGGGCGAAATATGGACAGGCTTTGCAACTCGCGGAGATTCGCGAGCCGAGCTGCGAGACTTGGGTGGCCGAAACGGACGGCAGGTTGATCGCGTACTTACAGCTGCGGCTCGATGCAGCATCGCCGATGATCTCGGGCGAGCGACCGACGGAGATCCAGAGGTTCTACGTGGCTGCTTCACACCATGGGACTGGATTGGCTCACGAGCTCATGGCACACGTCCTTACTCGAGCTGAGGCCGCCGGATCCGCGGCGCTATGGCTGGGAGTGTGGGAACGAAATCCAAGAGCCTTGGCCTTCTATGGAAAATGGGGGTTCAAGCTCGTGGGGGAACACATCTTCAAGCTCGGCGACGACCCCCAACGTGATTTGATCATGTGCCGCGAAGTGCAACAAAATCAGGCGGGCGGAAGCGGACGTTCGCGAGCGCCCGGTTAGGGCCATCGATGCTCCTTGCGGGACCCCGGATAGAACAGCGCTGTTCGATTCGACGGAATGGAGTGATGTTGAGCAGATCGTGAGGCTGCGGGCGAGCAAAACGGTAACATGCGTGCTGCCATCATCATTCAGTGAGCACGACGGAATGACTTTGTCTCGGGGCCGGCGCAATTCATTCATTCGTCGGCTGGCGATGTCCGCACTCGACATCGCACTACTTCGCGGGCTCGTTGCAAAGTGGGCTTGCCGGTGGGGCTGGCACGGGGACCTAAAGATCACTCGTCACGAGATCAGCCTGTCCGCAGGGAACCGACTTCCGGCTCCTTTGACAATGGCCTTCGCTTCGGATTTTCATGCTGGCCCGACGACGCATCCGGAAGTCTTTGGGCGCTTGATGCAGGAATTGCTCGTTTGTCGGCCTGAGATCCTGCTCTTGGGTGGCGACTATGTATCGCTGCGTTCCCGCCATCTGACGGCGCTGACGGATGCCCTGAAGCAATATTCGCCACCATTCGGCACTTTTGCGGTTCTCGGGAATCACGACCTGTGGTCCGACGACACCGAAATTGCACGACGCTTGGGGGATCTCGGGGTGGAAGTCCTTGTCAATCGAAATGTCGCCTTACGTGCTCCGTTTGACTCCGTTTCAATTTGCGGATTCGACGATCCGTGGACGGGATCTGCAGATTCGAATCAGACGTTTCACGGTGCCAAGGCGATTCGCATATGGCTCACGCACTCACCCGACGGGTTATTGTTTCTGGATAACCAACAATACTCAATCGGATTCGCCGGTCACACACATGGCGGGCAAATCTGTTTGAGCGACGGCACACCCATCGTGGGCGCCGGGGGGCCGCTTTCCCGATCGCATTCGCGGGGTCGATTTGATATCGCAGGAAACGGTCCCCTAATCGTCAGCCGCGGAGTCGGATGTAGCAATCTGCCGGTCCGAATCAATTCAGACCCGGAGCTAATAATTTGCCAGCTCCAATGATGTGATGCCGAGGGCTGCGTGCTGAACGAGCACCTATCGAAGCCCCCAACGCGCCTCTGGAAATCCTCCCTACTTGACAACGAGCTCCCTCGAAACCCGCAACGCTTTTCCGGCGGCAACGATCCCGGAGTTTTGGTTGTTGATCCACCAGTAGGCAGAGCCGTTCGGCGCCACAAAAAATACGAAAGGGGTCGTCGAGCCGTCATAGTAGACGCTGGCTACGCACCGATCTGTAATCGTGTAGGTACCGGTTCCGGGGTAGCTCGTGGTGGTGTAACCATCCGTATCCGTTTCCCGATAGTTCAGATGCCCCGCGCCGTCATATGACTCCATGCCATCGCTGGCGCGTGGGAGGCCCTGAAGGGTCTTTTCGACTTCGTACGCCATCGTACCTTTCAGCGTCGCTAGCGAACACGGCCCCGGAGTCGTCGCTGTAGGATTGACGATCAGCTCTTTCGATATCAGGTCCGTATGCCCCGCCGCGATCACGCCTACATTTTGGTTGTTGACCCAAAAGTAGCCCTCACCATCCGCGTCGACATAATAGTTAAACGGCTGAGCGGTCGCCCCATCATAGTAGACCGTCGCCACGCAGTCCGGGCTGATACTGTAAGTAGCCGTCCCGTAGTAAGTGTTGGTCTGAGTGCCGTTGGAATCCGATTCTAGGTACTGCACGTGTCCCGCGCCGTCCCAGGACTCCATGAACAGCGAACTCGTGGGTCCTGCGGCAGTGCTCTTCGAGACCGATGCGACTACCGTTCCCTTCAAGGTTTCGTTGGTACAGTTGGCCGCCAGCGCCACACTGCCGTGCAGCGCGCTCCAAGCGAGGACCAACAACATCTGTCTTTTCATTTCCACATCTCCCGACAACAAGGATTCAGGCTTTTCCGCCTCTGCTAAGCTACCTGATCCAAGCATCCTTGATCGTCGACTGTTCCGCGATTTGTAAGTCGTGCTCGCTGCCATTAACTTATTACGAAGCGACTTGAGAACCGGCTCGACTTTAAAATCCAAGGCAGCATATCGATCGTCGAAGGTGTGAACGAAGCGCTAGAGGCCGATCAAACGATGGGCCGCAGTCAGGTGCGGCGACAGAGGTGATGCATATGCGCGCCGCATAGCGATCATTCACGGAAAGGACGTGCGCTTCAGATATGATACCGACGATTCGGCACTGTCGGAGAAGCCTGCATCAGGCGTGGACGCGGATGACCTTTATGGACTCACACGGCAAATTCTCCGGGACACGGAGTCTCGTCGACTCTCGGTCGGAAGGCGACATCAATCTGTCCCCATACCGCCGGGAATGGCAGGCGACCCATATAGGTTCGGAGACGCGGATCGTCTTGGACGCCGATGCGAAGTACTTCCTGCACCAGTCACTGTCGACGCCGTGCCTTGATGTACTTGCGGAAGCCGACGGCATCTATCTCGTCGACGTCGACGGCAGGCGATTCATGGACTTCCATGGCAACAACCTGCATCAGGTCGGCTATCGGAATCCGCGCGTCATGGCTGCCGTACACTCTGCCCTTGATACGCTGCCATTTTCTCCGCGTCGCTTTACCAATCATTACGCCGTTGATTTGGCCGCCCGATTGACCGCGCTTGCTCCAGGAGACTTGGACAAGGTACTGCTGGCGCCTGGAGGCGCCGAGGCGATCGGCATGGCGCTCAAGCTCGCGCGCGTAGCAACGGGGCGCCACAAGACGGTTTCCATGTGGGATTCGTTCCACGGTGCATCATTGGATGCCATTTCGATTGGCGGTGAGGCGCTTTTTCGCAAGAATATCGGCCCCTTGCTCCCCGGTTCTGAGCACGCCCCGCCGTGCGACCCTCGCGCCTGTCTCTACGGCTGTGCGGGCACTTGCAACGCAAGATGCGCCGACTACGTCGAATACATCCTCGATAAGGAGGAAGACGTAGCGGCAGTCATTGTCGAAACGGTGCGCTGCACGGACGTGCAGATCCCGCCTCTCGAGTACTACAAACGGGTTCGCGCCAGCTGCGACAGACACGGAACATTGCTGATTTTGGATGAGATTCCAATCGGTATCGGGCGCACCGGGTACATGTTCGCTTTCGAGCACTACGGTATCGTTCCCGATATGGTAGTGCTCGGCAAAGGCTTGGGCGGAGCCGTTTGGCCGATGGCTGCCCTGATTGTCCGCGGGCACCTGAATATCGCCGGCGGCCAGGCCCTGGGGCACTACACACACGAGAAGAGTTCAGTCGGCTGCGCAGCGGCACTGGCCACGCTCGCATGCCTCGAGGAGGACGGCCTACTCGAGCGCGCCAATGCCATTGGTGCAAGGATGATGGTGCGGCTCGAAGCACTGAAGGCGCGCGTCCCGCTCGTCTGCGATGTCCGCGGTCTCGGCGCGCTGGTCGGCGTGGAACTCGCGTTGCCTGACGGACAGCCGGCATGTGATGCGGCCGAGCGCGTCATGTATGCGTGCCTGTCAAATGGTCTCAGCTTCAAGATTGGCCAGGGAAACGTGCTGAACCTGTCGCCACCGCTGATCACCAGTGATGCACAACTCGATTCGGCGCTGAGCATTCTCGAGCACGCGCTGATTCGGGTGGCCGCGTCGAGCTGAGCGCCGCCTCTCCCGACGGACAGCAATGTGTGTGCGCCGTGCAAAGGCGGCGCTGCCCGCTTACCATGCCCAAGTCGCGGGTGCCTATTCGCGCCGGCGAATCTCCCAGGGAAAGGCTCTCTCGCAGCTTGAAGCTTCGCCGGAATTTCAAAACCAGCAAGCCGAAGCCAAAAACGCTTTGGAACAGGCTAGAGCTCAAGCCGCGCCTCTACTTGGCCCAGATCAAATTCCGCCTTTTTCTTTTCTAACGCTGCGCAAAGGCACGACACGTCAGTTGTTTCCCTTCCTGGAGCTGACCTTCATCAGCCGGTCGGTGGCTTGCCAGTGAAAACCGCCAATTGAGCGTCGAAAGCACGCTTGAAGGCGGGCCGCGATTCGCCACGGACGACATAGGCAGAGAGGTTCGGATATTTCTCCAGTAGCACCGATCCCTTCAACCTGCGCAGCACCGTCACCATCAATAGGTCACCGGCGCTGAACGCATCCTCGAGCCAGTCGGCATTGCCAAGCCGATTGGAAAGTTCGCCCAGCCGTACACGGACGCGATCCTCGAGGATAGGCAGGCGTTCCCCATACCAAGTCTTGTCGTGCTCCAAGAGCATGGCGATACCGCGATCAGCGATCGGAGGCTCCACCGTGTTGAGCGCGGCAAACATCCATGTGATCGCGCGCGCCCGGGCATTCGCATCGTCAGGCAGCAGGCCTGCATGGCGCTCTGCGATATGGAACACGATCGCCCCCGATTCGAACAGGGCAAGATCGCCTTCTTCGTAGGTCGGAATCTGCCCGAAAGGATGAAGCGCTCGATGCGCGGGTTCCTTCATCGCACCGAACGAAACAAGACGAACCTCGTAAGCTTGGCCCACTTCTTCAAGCGCCCAGCGAACGCGCATGTCACGCGCCAGTCCCTTGCCGCCGTCGGGCGAGCTTTTAAACGCGGTAATGGTGGGGGTCATTGGAAGGGTAATGGTGATTTCTCCTTTGCTGGATGTCTCGTTGAGTGCCGGATACGCAATTTTACGCACTCACTTACTAGACGTTCGAGATAGGCCTAAATCGACATCCCTGAACTACTTCTTCCCTAGTTCTCAAAAATCGGGTAAATCGGTGTCCCGAGCGAACTATTCAAGCAAGAGGCCGGCCTCAACTCAAATTAGACTCCCGCAATTGCAGACGTTCGTGGCCGGCAAGTCAGGGTCGATGGCAGTGGCGGAAGCCGCGCCGCCCCGTGCAGTTTGCGCGCCGGTCGCGCCGCACAATTTCGGCAGCGGGGCTTGATATTTATCTCTCTATAGGTGGACTTCACCGACATGGCACGCTATATCCGGCACTGATGCGTCTGAGCGACCGGCATATGCATCGGCTGACATCAACGGGCGCGGCATTCGCGAAGGAGCAGTTGGCTGCCTCGTCGCGGGCGTCAAACTGAGGATCAAGCTCATGATCACCGGAAACCTGAAGATTGCGCGGTGGATTTTTTTGCCGGAGATTCTCCTTTGCTTCGTTCCCCTGAGCATTGCCTGGCTGGATTCAATTTTCGGCGGTTCGGGCGTAATGCGCCTAAGCGTCGATGTGATTCACCGGGGTTTCGTCGGTGTGCGTGGCGGCGTGCTGGGTCGCCCGCTGCGAACTCATTGGCTGCATATCGCCTTGGTGATCGGCCCACTTCTTTACGCAGTACTGTTCTTGATTTCCCGGTTTGCCGGAGCGGGTCCCGCGGCATTGCGCTTCAATGAGGTGGATGTCTGGAGAGCGCTACTGCTGCTGTCCGTCTTGCCCGCATTGGCGGTTGATGAACCCCTCCCGCTCGTAATCAGAGCCCCGATTCGCCTGACCAGGGAATGTTTGAGAATCACGGCTTGACCGAGCTAAGGGCACGTAAATTCCTCTTTCTTGCGCTGACCCCGCTAACCTACAATGATTCGGAGTTGCAAATGGGGCGTGCCAATGACCAACTCACGCAGATCCGTGGCGAGGGTGTCGGCAGTAATGGCGGTGCCCCAGGGTGGCGCAGTCTTTACGCGTAGAACATTCCTCGACGCGTCGCTGGCAGCCGTAGCGGGAGCAATCATGGGACCGGAAGCCGGTGCAAAGGAAGTTTCACCTTTGAGTGCCGGGCAGCATTTAGCACCGGCGTCGGAGACTCTCGCATTTCTGAGCATTGAGCGCGCGTCCGCTCTCATCAGAACGAAGAAAGTCTCGCCGGTCGAGCTGACCCAGGCGTGCCTTAATCGAATTGAGCGCCTCGATCCGCAGCTAAACGCCTTCATCACGGTGACAGCGGAATCCGCGCTGGCCGAAGCGCGTCAGGCCGAGGCCGAAATTCAGAACCACCGCTGGCGGGGCGCCCTGCATGGCATCCCGATCGCACTGAAGGACCTGGTCGATACTGCTGGCGTACGTACGACGGCAGGGAGCGAATTGTTCAAGGATCGCATTCCCACGGTGGACGCGGAGGTCGTGCGGCGGCTCAAGGCAGCTGGGGCCGTGTTTCTCGGCAAGCTCAACATGCACGAATTCGCCTATGGCGGCAGCTCGGCAGTCAGTTTTTTCGGTCCCGTTCGCAATCCCTGGAATCTCGCTCATAGTCCGGGCGGCTCCTCCGGAGGATCCGCGGCCGCTGTCGCGGCCCACCTCTGTTACGGCGCGATCGGCTCCGACACAGGCGGTTCTATTCGCGAACCGGCGGCATACTGCGGTATCGTCGGACTCAAACCAACCTACGGGCGCGTGAGCACGGCAGGAGCAATTCCCTTGTCGTGGTCGTTGGACCATCTGGGTCCCATGACGCGCACGACGGTGGACGCTGCTTTGATGCTCCAAGTCTTGGCCGGCTACGACCCGCGGGACAACGGTAGCCTCGATACGATCGTCCCGGATTACGCTGCGTCCATGCGGTCTGCGACGTCCTCGTTGCGGGTTGGCATCCCACGCGACTTCTTCTTCGAGGGGCTTGATCCTGATATACAAGCCGCCATGGAGGCTGCTCTGTCTGACTTAAAGACCCTTACCCGCGTACAGCTCGACGTTGCGCCGCTGGCGACGAACGGCACCTACGCCGAAGTTATGGATCCGTGCATTGCCATCCTGCAAGCAGAAGCCTACGCATACCATCAGGACTACGTTGCCAAGAGCCCAGAGCTTTATCAGAAGCCGACCCTCGAGAGAATTCTGGCCGGAACCAAGATCACGACTTCAACCTATGTTCAAGGCCGGCGCCAAATGGAACAGATTCGCCGCACCGTGTCACGCGGATTTGATGGTGTGGATCTATTGATTACCCCGACCACTCCTGTACCCCCATTTGAGATCGCCGATCTGCTATCGGACCCCACGATGATGCGACCGAAGGAAGTACGCATGCTTCACAACACCCGGCCGTTCGACATGTTTGGGGCGCCTACGATCTCCGTGCCCTGTGGATTCACGAGGTCCGGCCTGCCAATTGGCATGCAAATCACTGGCGTTCTCGGCGATGAAGGAACAGTTCTCCGTCTAGCCCATGCTTACGAGCAAGCCACCGAGTGGCACAAGCGCCAGCCGATTCCTGAGCAACAGGCGTAACGCGGCCAACCCTTCCGGCGCAAGCCTTCGGCCCAGCGCCTCCTCGACAGCCGAGCGGATCGATGGGCTCCCACAGGGGAATACCCAATCCAAGAGCGAATCCGCACACGCCACCGCAGAGAAATCCCAAAATCAATCGTGCGGGCCGACTCGCGGCTGGTTTGACGAGTTGGGGTTGGTAGGGTGGATATCAAATCTGAAGGCGCTCCAACAACGCGACAGCCGCGGTGCCGGTCAACATGGGGTTGCGCACCAACGCTCGCCTCACGCGGCTCTTCCCAGCCTCGCAACCGCAAAATACACTGCTACCAGGGCCGCCATGGCCATTGAGCCGTTGCTGCGCGCGCCTTGATCGGGTGCGACCAAGACGGCGATTCTTGCTCCTTAGCTCCATCAACCGGCTCCATCATGCAACACATTCTCGTCGAGGGTCTGCAGCTCGAATACCGCGATCTGCCAGCAGTCGCTGAGCAGCGATCGACGCTGCTGTTGCTTCATGAAGGGCTGGGCTGCGTCGCAATGTGGCGGGACTTCCCCGACAAACTGGCGGCGGCGACAGGCCGGCGCGTGATCGTCTGGTCGCGGGCCGGATACGGCGGCTCGCAACCCGACCCGCGCGCGCGTACGCCGGACTACCTGCGCCGCGAGGCGGAGGAGGCGCTACCCGCACTGCTGGCTGCATTGAACATCGAACGCCCGATACTGATCGGCCACAGCGACGGCGGCAGCATCGCGCTCCTATTTGCCGCGGCCTTTCCCGAGCTGCCGCTTGGAATCGCCGTGATGGCTCCGCATGAGTTCGTCGAGGAAGTGACGCTGGCGGGCATACGCGCGGCCCGAATCGCCTGGCAGACCACCGATTTACCGCAAAGGTTGGCGCGCTATCATCGCGACAGGGCATCTCGCGTGTTCGGCGATTGGAACGACACGTGGCTTTCACCGGCGTTTCGCGATTGGAACATCGAGGACTGCCTGCCGAAGATCCGGTGTCCCGTGCTGGCCATGCAGGGTGAGGAAGACGAATACTCGACGATGAGGCAGATCGAAGTCATTGCCGAAAGAGTTCCGGGTGCGCAACTGCTGAAACTGGCTCGATGCGGCCACTCGCCGCAGCGCGACCAAACAACGGCGGTGCTCGCAGCGCTGGAAGCTTTCGTTCGCATAATTTAGCGGCTCCCAGGGTAACAGCAAACATATCTCCCGACCGCCGAGGATGCGACCAGCAACCGCAGCTTCGAATATCGTTGATCCCACTCGCCCGATTCGATGTCAGTTTGCAGCCGAGCAAGTTGACTCCTGACGTCGCCGGTACCATCGACTCATCTCTCGGTTGACACAGTCGTGGGATTCGCCGTTTCGGACCTCAACGCCATCGTTGCCGCGTCGAATAAGCGCGGCGTCATATGGGCGCGCTTCGCGGGTTTGGTGCAATATGCGTGAAGTAACGCACATATTGGATGGGTTCGAGCTGCGCGAAGCTCTCAATGAGTGCAGGCGCCTTGATAAGGTGAGCCAATCGCGTGTAAATGACACTCCCATCATGCTGTGGATTCTGACATCGCTGTTTTTCCTGTGGTGTGCGTTCCGCGAAGTTCGCGGCAGCATCGTCGCCCGGCCCGGTTTTGATTTCCCCACGCCGATAACGAAACCCTACCTCGCTCTCGTGTTGGCCTTGGCCGTGCTAACTGCGTGGCCGCCATTTCACACCTGGCACTTCGAACGGTTCCTATCGGCGAAAGCTACCGAACTAGCGGACAATCATCGCGCCACGGTTCATTGCAACACGCTGTTCGATACGATGCTCGACACCGAGATGCTTGCGGCCGGGCACGCCAGCCCGCTGACCGGCAAAATCGTGTTCCAAAAGCCCTGGTGCGATATCTTGATGTCTTACTTAGCCCATCCTCATCGTGCGACCGCGAGGGAAATCGAGAGCCTGAACATGTTCGCTCACGAGAGCATGCACGTACGCGGCGAAATGAATGAAGCCAAGACCGAATGCGAGGCCGTGCAACGAGACTACCGCGCGGCCAAACTCCTCGGTGTTCCCGATGGCGTCGCAAAGAGCAACGCGCTCGAGTACTACAACACCATCTACCAGCTGCGAGGAGATTCAGGCATTTTACAGGGCGCCTATTATTCGAAGGAATGCGCCCCCGGCAAAGCCTTGGACGAGCATCTCAGCGATTCGACATGGGCGACAACCTAGGTCCGCCACCGAAGCCAATGGCATGCCTCGCGCGGCCTCCGGCACGTCGCGAGCATCCGCGTTTTCAGCCGGTATCCCGCGCTCCCGCGCCCGCGCGCAAGCCGCATGCAACGTGCGCTGCACATAGGTGTGGTCTATCCTTCGCAGCGGTATGTTACGTCCAACCCCTTGCACAGTGGCGGCTCCATGTCCAACGTTGATGCGCTTCCGACGATCTCCTGCCCGAACTGTCAGCAGCCGATGCAGGCCCAGGATCTCGAACAAAACTATCATGGCGCGGTACGCGTAGATCTCTGCTTCACCTGCGCCGGCATCTGGTTCGATCACGCCGGAAGCGTTCTGCTCGCGCCCGCCGCCGTGATCGAATTGTTCAAAGAAATCAACTCCCGCCTCGGTGACGCCCGTCAGCCTGTGGCAAGCCGGCTGGATTGCCCGCGCTGCGGCGATGCGCTCGCGATTGGCTACGATCTGTGCAAATCAGGAAAGTTTTCCTATTTTCGATGCCCGCACGGCGATGGGCGATTCACGCCGTTCTTTCAATTCCTGCGCGAAAAACAATTTGTACGCAGCCTGACTGAGGCGGAAGTCCATCGGGTCCGCTCTCAGGTCCGCCAGATATGCTGCTCCGAGTGCGGAGCGCCGATCGATTTGGAACACTCCAGCCAATGCCAATACTGCCACGCGCCGGTCTCGTTCTTGGATCCGGATGCCGTCGAGAAGGCGCTCGGTATGTGGTCCGACTTGGAGAATCGACGCCACCTCGGTCCCGCGCCGGAGGCATTGGCGAACGCGCTGATGCGAATCCAACTTCCTCCGCAAGCCGCATCGCCGGGAGGGCATCTCGGCGATCACCTGCTCACCGGGACGAGCGCGCATGGCGCCGACGCAGGCCCGGGGGCGGACCTCGTCGCGCTTGGAATGCAGGCGATCGGCCGCCTGTTCGAGCGCGGCGGCTGATGTCCCCGGTGGATTGATTTCTTTGCCCGTGCCCGCCGCCGATGCACCCGTTATCTGGCCGAAGAGCCTCCGTATGCGCATCGTGGCGCGAGACATTGCTTGCGTCTCGCTCTACTTGTTGTTCGCCTACGCCGGCCGGGCGGCCACGCCTGAAGCCGAGACGAACGAGATGGCCAATGCCGTTGCCGCCAATAGGGTCAAGGACTACGGCACCGCGATTGCCATCTATCGCAAACTCGCAGATCGGGGCAGCGCAGCGGCGCCCGCCATGTTGGGATTGATGTATTGGTCGGGGGCCGGGGTACCACTGGACCACGTTCACGCCTGCGATCTTTTCGCGGTCGCTGAACAGAGAGCCGATCCGAATGGCACGGAGCTTCTCGCCGACTGTTTCTTCAAAGGCGATGGCCGCGCCCAGGACTATAAGCAGTCGGCGCTGTTGTACGGACGGGCTTCGGCTCGCGGGGCGGCGATGGCCGATTGCGCGCTTGGCAATCAGTATCTGCGAGGTCTCGGCGTCGAGACGAATCAAGCCAAAGCCGCGTCGCTCTGCCGGAGCAGCGCCGATCGAGGGGTGGCCGATGCGCAAACCGATTTGGGTCAGATGTATCTGACGGGTGAAGGGGTCGAGCGGGACTTCCCGCAAGCCGCCAGTTGGTTGCAGAAAGCGGCCGATCAAGGCCAGGCGAATGCGGCTTTTCTACTCGGGACGATGTTTTGGAACGGCGACGGAGTGGAGCGCAACCACGAGCAGGCCGCAAAGCTGTGGTATATGTCGGCCGAGCGCGGCAACTTGTCCGCTCCGGCCCGGTTGGCGAAATACTATTTCACGGCGGCAATTATCGCCGCGGAAAATCGTGTTCTCCAAGAGCCTGGATCGAAGGCTGTCTACTGGGGCATCGTGGCGACGCGCGAGGATCCGGATCCCGCGGTTCGCACGGAAAGCCAGAAACTCGTCGATTCGCTGGCGGGCGTCATGCCGAACTTGAAGTTGAAGGCCGACGCCATGCTAGCCGGTCCCGCTATACCGAGTTTTTGAGACCCTTTACGGTTTCACCTGCGACATGATGCCCAGCGGCCTGCCGTCAGGGTCCTTGAAAATTGCCATCCATTCTTCAGTGCCTTCGGCATGCTTGTGGATCATGTGCGGAGCGTTGATGAACTCGACGCCGCACGATTTCAATTCGTCGTGTGCTTTCGCAATGTCCGCAACCCGCAAGTAAATCATTGATTCGCCCGACGACGCTTGCGCTTCCTGCGACAATATCAATCTTGTGCCGCCGCAATCGAAAAACGCGAGCTTGCCGAATGTATATGGGTGCGGTATCCCGAGCACGTTGCCATATCAGGCTTGAGCATCCGCGATATTGCCGACAGATCGTGATATTTGACCGATTGGTCCGAGCGCGAATGAATCAGGCACCATTTTCTCCTTTCGACCAAGAGCGCTATGTTTGGGCGCGCGAAACCATTGCCGAAGCGCCTTGCGATTGCCGATGAGGAGCTTCGCCAACGCATTCGCGACGTGGAACTTGATTGCGTCGATGCTGACTCCCCGGCGTCCGGCAATTTCGCGATTCGTCATGCCGTGTTGCACGGCATGCACGACGCGCCATTCGGCCGGCGTCAGCAGATCATCGTGCGGCGGTCTGCCGCGACGGTGAGGCTCAGACCAGGACGCGCTCCCGAGGCCGCGCCGGCGCGATGACGCCAAGCTCACGGGCCGCGCGGTGGCCGGAGTACACGGCACCGGCGATCAATGCCGGCTGCAGACAGTCGCCGATCCGCTGCACCGACGCGGGCAGCGACTGCGGGGACGTCCGTGGCGGCGCCGCGACGTCCTCGCCGACGAGCGCCCGGTAAAGCGCCTCGTCCGCGACGCGCGAAGTCACCAGCAGGACGGCGGACGCCGGCACGGCGTGCGTGCGGCCGGTGAACACGCAGGCCAGCGTTGCGATCGATTCCTCAAAGGCTGCGAGCGCCACGTTGACCTCGATGTCGACGCCGAGCTCTATCAGCGCACGCTGGGTGCGCTCCTGTTCCTGCGTGTTTTGGCTCCACGCGCCCGCGCGCCCCTCGGTCGTGACGTACCGTACACGCGCGCCTTCGCGCGCGAGCTTGATGGCGATTACCGGTCCGAGGTAATAGTGATCATCGTCAAAGATCACGACTTCCCCGCCCGGCAGACGCCCCGCAAATACGTCATCCGGCGTATACACGGCGGACGGATTCAGCGGGACGATCGGTCGCGCGTGCCAGCGGCCGATACCGTCGCGCCGCCAGTGTGCGCCGGTCGCGATCAGCACGTGATCGGCGCCGAACGCGAGTACGTCCGATGCCTGCATGCGGCTATCCAGATACAAGCCCACGTTCGCCATCCGGTTGATCTGGCCGAGGCGATAATCCCGTACACGCGCCCACTGCGCGAGTCCCGGTAGCCTGCTCTCACGCGAGACGCGCCCGCCGGATTCAATTTCCGCGTCCGCGAGCGCGACTTCATAGCCGCGTTTGCCGAGTATGTGCGCAGCCTCGAGGCCCGCCGGGCCTGCGCCGACGATCAGCACCGAGCCGCCGGTGCCCGCCGGCACCCGCTCCGGATGCCAACCGGATCGCCATTCCTCGCCCATCGTCGGATTCTGTGTACAGCGCAGCGCCGCGCCGCGGAAATCATGCGCATAGCAGATGTTGCAGCCGATGCACTCGCGAATGTCCTCGATGCGCCCCTCGCGTATCTTCGTCGGCAGGAACGGATCCGCGATCGACGGGCGCGCAGCGCCAATCAGATCGACGACGCCGCGCTTGAGCTGACCGAGCATGGTGTCCGGCGACGTGAAGCGGCCGACGCTCACGACGGGTTTGCCGGTGAGTTTGCGCACGTAGGCGACGCGATCTTCGAGCGCCCCTTCGTCGACGAATCGCGAAGATCCCATTTCCTCGTCGTAATCGCCGATCACGACGTCCCAGAGGTCGGGTAAAGACCCCAGCGCCGCCACGACGTCGCGAGCCTCGTCCTCGCTGAGGTGATCGTCTCCGTGCCCATTCGCGGCGTAGCGGACCGCGACGGCGCAGCGATCGCCGACGGCGTTGCGCGTTTCTTCGAGTAACTCGCGCAGCAGACGCATGCGGTTCTCGAGCGATCCGCCATATTCGTCGGTGCGGCCGTTCAAGCTGCGCGACAGAAACTCGGATATCAGGTAACCGTGCGTCGGATATACGTAGATGATGTCGAAACCCGCCTTGCGCGCGCGCAGCGCCGCGTCGAGGTGCCAGCGCTTCAGCGCGCGAATGTCGCGCCGATCCATGCGCTGAGACTGCACCGGGTCGATGCGCGCAGGCGCCGAGCGCACGCCGAATGACGGTGCGCGCGTCGAAAGATTCGCGACGTAGCTGCCGCCATGCCAAAGCTCGATGCCCGCGAGCGCGCCGTGCGCATGCACCGCGTCGGCCATCGCAGCGAGGTTGCCGAGATCGCCGTCGTCCCAGAGGGACGCGAATGGATACGGATGATCATCGGAACTCTCATGTATCGAACAATATTCGGTGCACACGACGCCCCACCCGCCCTCGGCCTTCATCGCACGCATCGACACCAGGGTTTTCGGCAGCGCGTGGCCCATGCCCGTACAATGGGGTACCTGATATAATCGATTCGGCGCAGTGACCGGGCCGATCCTTACGCTCTCGAACAGCGGCGCGTAGCGCGATATTTCCGACATATTCGATTATTGCGTCTCGTGGACGCTAAAAGATAGAGCCTAAGGGATACGCGCATGCGTCATGAATCGGCAAGTCAGCGAAAACGCCGTATGCACGCGGCAATTACGCGTCCCGCGGATCCGGGATTGCATTTCGGCCCGACCGCGCCCTACGAGCCGCTGGCGCCCGGCGCAACGGCGCGCCTCGTCGATGCGGCATTCACGCTGATGGAACAAACCGGCGTGGCATTCGACATCGACAGCGAGGCGCCGGAATTGTTCGCGGCCGCCGGTTGCACGGTCGCCGCCGACGGCGTGGTCAAGCTCGACCGCAAAACGGTCGAAGGCGCGCTCGCTTCCGTCGCGCGGCAGACGCGCCTCTGGGATCGAAATGGTTCGCACTATCTGCTGCTCGACAATCAGCATACCTGGTTCCTGCCGGGCATGACCTGCATCAAGGTTTTCGATCTGGCGAGCGGCGAGCTGCGCGCGAGCACCGCTGCGGATCTTGCGTTGATCACGCGCGTGGCCGACGCATTGCCGAACATCGACGGCGTCTGCATCGGCTGCAAAGACGTCGAGCACTCCGACATCCACGGCGAGATCGCCGAGTTCGCGATCATGGCCCGCAATACGACCAAGCCGCTCGAGTATCTCTGCGAGCATGCCGAGTCCTTCGGTGTCGCGATCGAGATGGCGGCCGCGATTCGCGGCGGCCGCGCCGCGCTCGCCGAGAAGCCCTATTTTCTGCAGATCATCACGCCCTTGCCGCTCAATTACGCGAAGACGCACATCGATCAGGTAATCATGGCGGCGCGCGCCGGCGTGCCGGTCAGCGTCGGCACGCTCCCCATAGGCGGCGCATCTTCACCGATCACGCCCGCCGGCTGCATCGCACAGAGCCTGGCGACGGATTTCGCGGGCATGACGCTCGGCCAACTGGCGCGCAGAGGCTCATTCGTGATCGGCAGCTCCGACGTTTGTTTCATGGAACCCGCCACGGGCGGTATCGGCAATTTCGTCCAGACGTCGCTCTCCGACATGGTCATGTGCCAGGTGCGCCGTGAGCTGGGTATTCCGTCGTTCACGGGCATCGGCGGGCAATGCGCCGCGCGCTCCTTCAATCAGGACGCCGTCTGGGAGTTGTCGTCGAACCTCATGCAGGCATTCTACAGTCGCCCGGCAACCTGTGATTATCTCGGATCGATCGACGAGGGCATGACGTATTCCCTGCATTCGCTGCTGTTTTGCAATGATTTAGCGGGCTTGCTGCGCACGCTCTGGCAGGGTGTGGCCGTCGACGATGCCGCGCTCGCGCTCTCGGAGGCGCAAGCGGTGGGGCCGCGCGGCAATTATCTGGCGCTCGACCATACCGCGAGCCACTGCCGCGAACAGCTCTGGCAAACCCGCTATTTCGGCCCTAACTTGCCGACGAGGATGAGCCCGCTCGCGGATCGCGATCTCTATGCGCGCATCGACGAAGATCTGCGCAGCATCATCGATACGCACACCGTCCCCGAACTGCCGGCTGCGGTGCTGGCCGACATCGATGCGATTCGCGCGCGCTTCGCCGCGAGCTTTACGGCGAGCTGATGCCGCCCTTGGCCGCGGCGTCCTTTTCCCGTTGCTCTTCGACGATGTCGTACCAGAGTGCATTCAGCACGCCGAAAGTCGTTGCGAGCCCTAGCCCGAGTATCCAGCTGAAGTACCACATCGAATAATTCTCCCGCGGGTTGCCGCCGCCTAATACGGGCCTTCACGATCATGCACTTCATCGAGGGAGCCCCGTCCCCTCATGACGCGAAATACCCAAGTCGTATAGGCGAGCACGATCGGCAGAAACAAGATCGCTGCGGCGAGCATGAGCTCCAAGGTCTTCGCACTGCTCGAGGCGTCCCAGACGGTCAGGCTCTGGTTGGGGTTGGTCGAAGACGGCATCATGAAGGGAAATAGTGCGAAGCCCGCGGTCAAGATCGTCGCTGCTTGCACGAACACGCTCGCGAGGAATGCCGCGCCCGCCCGGCCTCGGCGCAGCAGGAGGTTCGCGCTCGCGGCGGCAATGAGCGCGGCGAGCGGCGCGGCCCACATCCACGGCCACTCGCGAAAATTGCCGAGCCAAGCGCCGGCTACGACTTCAACGGACTTTTGCGTTGGGTTCGATGGGCCGCCATGATCAATGAGTCCGACGATGCGGTACCCGCCCAATGCGGATGCCGTCCAAATGCCGGCGCCCACGAAGCTCAGCATGAATACGAGCGACGCGATACGGCCGATGAGGCGCGCGCGCGTGGCCGTCGGTTCGCCGACCTTGAAGGCGGCATAGCTCGCGCCATGCAGTACCAGCATCGACAGACTCACGACGCCGGCGAGCAGTGCAAACGGCCTCAATAGGTCGAGGAATCCGCCCGTGTAGGTCGATCGCTGCATGTCGTCATAGTGAAACGGCAAGCCGAGAAACAAATTACCGAAGGCCACGCCGAACAGCAGTGACGGCACGGCACCGCCGAGCGTCAGGGCCGCGTCCCAGACATTGCGCCAACGCGCATCAGCGAGCTGATTGCGGAACGCGAAGCCCACGGGCCGCAAGATCAGCGCCACGAGCAGCAGGAACATTGCGAGGTACAGGCCGGAAAAAGATGCCGCGTAGACGAGCGGCCACGCGGCGAAAGCGGCGCCGCCGCCCAAGATGAACCAAACCTGATTGCCCTCCCAGACCGGTTCGATCGACTTCAACAGAGCGCGCCGTTCGGCGTCGTTTCTGCCGATGAATCGGAATGTCGCGCCGACACCGAGATCGAAGCCGTCCATGATCGCAAAGCCGATCAACAGTATGCCGAGCAGCAGCCACCAAACCACGCGCAAGCTCGCATAATCGATCACCGTCGCGCCGGCGATGCTCGCGGCTTTCCCCATCAGATCGGCGCCTGCGACGGAGGATTTCGAATCGGCCAATACCCCAAGCCATCCGGCCCGCGACGTATCGTGCGCATGATGAGAAACACATCGACGGCCGCGAGCGCGCCGTAGAACGCGAGGAACCCCAACAGCGACATCCAGACGTTGCCGGCGGCAGTGCGCGATGCCCCGACGAATGTGGGTAATACACCGTCGACGACCCAGGGCTGGCGACCGTATTCGGCGATGATCCAGCCGAGTTCCGCGGCAATCCACGGCAGCGGCAAGCTCTGGACGGCCGCCTTCAAGAACCAGGGATGCTCGTCGAAGCGATGGCGGCTCGCAAGATAAAAAGCCGTTGCGAACAGCACTATCAAAGATAGGCCGATCGCGACCATGACGCGAAAGCCCCAAAACAGCACCGGCACGTTGGGTACGGTCAGCCAGGCCGCGGCGTCGATCTGTTGGGCCGTGGCCTCGGCAGGATTTTCGGTATAGCGCAGCATGAGCAGCCCAAAGCCGAGGTCGGCCTTGTGCGCCTCGAAACGCCGTTCGGCTTCCTCGGTCGTCATGGCGTCCGGGTCATCGGAGTTCGTCGCCTTTGATCGCAGCACTTGCAGCGCCGTATAGGCATCGATGCCGCTGAAGATGCGCAGTTTCGTGCGCTCCACGAGATCGAAAATGCCGTCTACCGGCGTATCGACGGAGCGCGTCGCAATCAACCCCAGAAGCCAGGGTATTTTGACCGCAGCGACGGTCCTGTGCGAGGCGATGTCAGGCAGGCCGAACAGCGTGAAACCGGCCGGGGGCTTCTCGGTATGCCACTCGGCCTCGATCGCGGCGACTTTCATTTTCTGGTTTTCACTCGCGATATAACCGGATTCGTCGCCGAGCACGACGACCGAGAGCGAGCAGGCGAGGCCAAAACTCGCCGCCACCGCCATGGAGCGCCTGGCGACCTCGAGATTGCGCCCCCGCAGCAAGTACCACGCGCTGATTGACAGGACGAACACCGAGCCCAGCGTATAGCCCGCGGCCACCGTGTGGACGAATTTGGCTTGTGCGACCGGGTTGAACAGCACATCGCCGAATGAAGTCAGCTCCATGCGCATCGTGCGGTAATTGAAATGCGCCCCGACCGGATTCTGCATCCAGCCGTTTGCAACCAAGATCCATAGTGCGGAAAGGCTCGATCCGACTGCGACGAGGCAGGTCACCAGAAGATGCCCCACCCTGGACAGACGCTCCCAGCCGAAGAAAAACAGGCCGACGAACGTCGATTCCAGGAAGAAGGCCATGAGACCCTCGATTGCGAGCGGTGCACCGAAGATGTCCCCGACGTAATGCGCGTAATACGACCAGTTCGTGCCGAACTGAAATTCCATCGTGATGCCGGTGGCGACGCCCATCGCGAAGTTGATGCCGAAGATCAGGCCCCAAAACTTCGCGATGCGTCTCCAAATCTCGCGCCCCGTCATGCAAAACGCCGCCTCCATGATCACGAGGATCATCGAGAGGCCGAGCGTGAGAGGCACGAACAAGAAATGGAAAAGAGCCGTCAGTGCAAACTGCAGTCGCGAAAGCGTGACGACGTCGAAATCGATCATACGGGACGTCCCCGGAAAAATAAGGCCCAAAGCAGCGTCAGCGCCACGACCTTGGCGATCAGCGTCCACGCGATCTTGGAACGCAGGTCACGGCGCCAGTCGTCTCGATCTCCCAACTCTTGAGGCATTCGATCCGTCCGGGCAGTTTAAGAATCCGCAGTGTGGCCTCGGCGGCGCGGCGGTGCAAGGCGCAGAAACGCCCGAAAAGCAAGTCCGTAAATCCGTGAATTCGCCGCGGGCGCCCGATGTAAACTATGAATTCACGAAAGCTTCGATCGCCGCACGTTGCCTCATGCAATGAAATGGTCCGTACTCGATCAGTCGCCCGCGTCCGCCGGCAGCACGCAGGACGTCGCCATCCGCGAATCACTGCGACTGGCGGGCTGCTGCGATGTTCTCGGCTACCACCGCTTTTGGGTCTCCGAACACCATAACAGTGCCAGCATCGTCGGCACGGCGCCGGAAATCCTGATCGCCGCGATCGCCGCCACGACGGCTCGCATCCGCGTCGGCAGCGCCGGCGTGATGTTGCCCCATTACTCGGCGCTCAAGGTTGCCGAGCAATTTCGCGTGCTTGAGGCGATTGCACCCGGACGAATCGATTTGGGCGTCGGCCGAGCGCCCGGATCCGATGCCCTGACCGCGCATGCGCTGAACCCTCGGGGCCAAGGGGCCGATGATTTTCCGCGCCAGGTGCAAGAATTGCAGTATTGGGTTTCAGGCCGGCATTTGCCGGAAAGCCACGCCTTTCATCGCATCATGGCGTACCCGACGGGGCCCACGAGCCCGCAGATTTGGATACTCGGCAGCTCCGATTACGGCGCACAGCTCGCGGCGCACCTGGGCTTGCCCTATGCGTTCGCGTATTTTTTCCGCGATGGCGCGGGCGTGGAGGAGGCTTTGAGCCTGTATCGCCGCAATTACCGTCCGAGCGAGCGCCATCCTGAGCCGCAAGCGACGATTTGCGTTTGGGCCTTGGCCGCCGAAACGCATGCCGAGGCGCGGCGCTTGCTGAGCGCCCGCGAACATTGGCGCGTCGGCTTCGAGAAAGGCTTGCGCGAGCCGCTGATTTCGCCCGAACAAGCGGCCGTCCAGCCATACACGCAGCCCGAACGCCTGATGATCGAAGGCCTGCGCGAGAAGGCAATTGCGGGGACCGCGCCGGCCGTCGCCGCGCAGTTGCAGGATCTGGCGCGGCGCCTGCAGCTCGAGGAAATCGTCATCAACACCTGGACTTTCGATCCGGCTGCGCGCCGGCGTTCGTACGCGCTGCTCGGCGCGGCCTTGGGGCTCGCCCGAACCGAGATTCCGACATGAACATCATCGAGACTGAACGTCTCGGTTTGCGCCTTCTGACTCTGCACGACGCGGGTTTCATTTTAGAATTGTTGAATCAGCCGGATTTCATTCGGTACATCGGCGACAAGGGCGTCCGTAACCTCGCCGACGCCCGGGCCTACCTCGAGAAGGGCCCGCTCGACAGCTATCGACGCCGTGGTTTCGGCCTCTATTTGACATCGCTCAAACGTGGCGGCACGCCGATCGGCATTTGCGGCCTCGTGAAGCGCGAAACCCTGGAAGACGTCGACGTCGGTTTTGCATTCATGCCGCAATTCGCTGGATTTGGGTACGCGACGGAATCCGCCTCCGCCGTTTTGGCGTACGCACGACGCGAATTCGGGCTCGAGCGCGTCGTCGGGATCACCGCGCCGGACAACTACGCGTCGATCGCGGTGCTGGGTAAGATCGGCTTGCGTTTCGAGCGGCGTGTGCGGCTCGGGAGAGACGAGGAGGAAGTGAAGCTGTTCGGCCCCGCCGCCGGCGGCGGGGCCCCGAACTAATTCAGTCGTCCATCAAGAAGCTGCGCAGCTGCTCGCTGCGGCTGGGATGCCGCAATTTGCGCAGCGCTTTGGCCTCGATCTGCCGTATCCGCTCGCGCGTGACGTCGAATTGCTTGCCGACTTCTTCGAGCGTGTGATCGGTGTTCATATCGATGCCGAAACGCATGCGCAGCACCTTGGCCTCGCGCGGCGTCAGCTGCGCCAGCACCGAATGCGTGGTTTCGCGCAACGACTCGGTCGTCGCAGAATCGATCGGCGAGGAGACCGAAGTATCTTCGATGAAGTCGCCCAAATGCGAGTCTTCGTCGTCGCCGATCGGCGTTTCCATCGAGATCGGCTCTTTGGCGATCTTGAGGACCTTGCGGACCTTGTCCTCGGGCATCTCCATCCGGACCGCGAGTTCCTCGGGCGTCGGCTCGCGCCCCATTTCCTGCAGCATCTGGCGCGAAATGCGGTTCAACTTGTTGATCGTTTCGATCATGTGCACCGGGATGCGTATGGTGCGCGCCTGATCGGCGATCGAACGCGTGATCGCCTGGCGTATCCACCAAGTCGCATAGGTCGAGAATTTATATCCGCGCCGGTATTCGAATTTATCGACGGCCTTCATCAAGCCGATGTTGCCCTCTTGAATCAGATCCAGGAATTGCAAGCCGCGATTCGTATATTTCTTGGCGATCGAAATCACGAGGCGCAGGTTGGCCTCGACCATCTCTTTCTTCGCGCGGCGCGCCTTGGCCTCGCCGATCGATACTTCGCGGTTGATCTCCTTGATCTCGCTGATCAGCACATGAAATAGGCTCTCCAGGTCCTTGAGCTTGTTTTGCCGGCGTTCGACCTCGTCCTTGAACTTCGCGAGCGGCGCCGAGTAGCGCTTCTTCGCCTTGATATGCTTGTCGAGCCAGCGCGTGCTGGTCTCGTTCTTCGGGAACGTGGAGATGAAATCCTTGCGCGGCATGCCGGCCTGCTTGATGCAAAGGAACATGATTTCCTTCTCGAGCAGGCGCACTTCCGTCACGTGCTGGCGCAGATTGTCGATCAGCTGGTCGAACATCTTCGGCGAGAGCTTCAGCTCCATGAGTTCGGCGCAGATCTTCTTGCGCAGCTTCAGCGTCTTCGGATCCTTCGAGCCGAGCTTATCGAGCGCATTGACGTATTGATGATGGGCCTTGCCGATCGACACGAATCGCTTGGCCGCTTCTTCCGGGTCCGGGCCGGTATCGATGACCTCCTCGTCCTCGTCGCCGTCCGTCTCATCGTCGTCGCCCGCCTCTTCACGCTCGAGCGCCATCATCTTCGGATTCTGGGGTTGGGCAATTTCGTCGGGAGCGTTCGGATCGACGAATCCGACGATCACATCGACGAGGCGCATTTGACCGGCTTTGACCGTTTCGTAATGCCGCAGCAGCAGATCATAGGTGCCCGGGTAGCTGCCCAGCGCGATTTTGACCGCCTCGAGACCTTCCTCAATACGCTTGGCGATGCGAATTTCGCCTTCGCGCGTCAACAGTTCGACGGTTCCCATTTCGCGCATATACATGCGCACGGGATCGGTGGTGCGCCCGAACTCGGCGTCGAGATTGGCAAGTGCCGCGGTCGCTTCCTCGACCGCCTCTTCGTCCGGCGCGGCGGTAGCGTCGGTCAACAGCAAGGATTCCGCATCCGGTGCCTTTTCGTAGACCGGAATACCCATGTCGTTGATCATATTGACGATATCTTCGATCTGTTCAGGATCGACGATTTCGCTCGGCAAGTGATCGTTGACTTCAGCGTAGGTGAGGTAGCCCTGTTCCTTGCCGCGCGCGATGAGGAGCTTCAACTGGGACTGACGCTCATCGGCGATCTGGGTCGCTGTGCCCTGTGGCGCTTTTTTGATCAAGGTGGACGCCTCGTAAGTACTAAAAAGATAAACGCGAAGCAATTTTGACGCGAAGCCGACTAGTATACGATTTTGACCATTCCGTAGCCATAAAAACTCGGCCGGCCGGCCAAATCCGTGTAACTATGTAACGCCGCCCGGGCGCCTCTTGGTCCGCAGTAAACTGGTTAATTCCGCCTTTTCGTTCATATTCAAGCCCAATTCCTCGGCTTTTCGCAGCAACTCGTTCATGCGGCGTCCGGGACCGAACTCCTCCAGCAGCTTATGCACCGCCATTTGCAGCTCGCTACCCGCCGCGGCGGCGTCGGCTACTAGCGGCTCGGTGGTCGCCAATTGAGCGAGTCGGCCGTATTCGGCCCGGTCCCGCCAGCGCTCGAGCAGCATCGCCGTCGACGGCGCAGGAGCGCCGGCGGCTTGTTCCAGCAATTCCTGCAGTACCGATACGCCGGGCTTGTCCAGCGCGCCGAGTGCGGCGGGATCTTGCACCATGCGTGCCGCCGTCGGGTGGTGCAGCACCAGGGTGATCGCCTGGCGCAGTAGATTGCCCCGTCCGGCGCTGGAGCTTGCGCGGCCGTCATTGGCCAGACCGCGCTCGGACCCGGTCGGTTCCCCTGGATCCCGAGAGTCGCGCCTGGTACCCCCGAGCAGCAGCAATTCCTTCAATTTCGCGGCCGGCATCTGAATTTGCGCGGCAAGGCGATCGGCCAGCAGTTCTCGGTAAACGCCTTCCGGCATCTTTGCGAACAACGGCTGGGCGAGCGCGGCCAGCTTCGCGCGGCCATCGACGTGGGCGAGGTCGACCTCATCCGCGAGTTGCTTGACGAGATATTCCGACAGCGGCAGCGCGTTCTTCATGCGCGTCTCGAACCCGCCGCGCCCCTCGGCGCCGACCAGCGTGTCGGGATCCTCCCCTTCCGGCAAAAATAGAAACTTCAGTTCCCGGCCGTCGCGAGCCATCGGCAGCGCGTTCTCGAGAGCCCGCCAAGCTGCGGCGCGGCCGGCACGGTCGCCGTCGAAACAGAAGGTCACTTCGCTCGTGATCCGAAATATCTTGTTGAGGTGCTCTTGCGTCGTTGCCGTGCCCAAGGTCGCGACCGCGTAGGTGATCCCGGCCTGGTGCAGGCGCACGACGTCCATGTAGCCTTCGACGATCAGCAAACGTTTGAAATCGGTGCGCGCCTGGCGCGCCTCATAGAGGCCATAGAGTTCGCGACCCTTGTGAAACAGCGGCGTTTCCGGCGAATTCAAGTATTTCGGTTCGCCCTGGTCGAGGATGCGCCCGCCGAAGGCCAGCACCCGGCCGCGCGAATCGCGGATCGGAAACATCAGACGATCGCGGAACCGGTCGTAAAAACCCGTCTGCCGTTCGCCGCCGCGCGTGTCGCGCTCGATGATGAGGCCCGCCTGCAGCAGACGGCGGCGCTCGTCCTCGCTCGTACCAAATCGCGTCAGCAGCGCGTTCCAGGAATCCGGCGCATAACCCAACGCGAACTTCGACTCGGTCTCGGCATCCACACCGCGCGATTGCAGGTAAGCGCGCGCGCGCGCGCTGTCCTTGAGGTTCTGCTCGAAGAAGCGCGATGCGGCGGCCATGAGTTCATGCAGAGGGAAGCTGCCCGAATCGCGCGTGCCCTGGGTCTCGCGCGGCAGCTCGAGGCCGGCCCGCTCGGCCAAATCGGCGATCGCCTCCGGAAACTCGAGCTTTTCATACTGCATCAGAAAGCCGACGACGGTGCCGTGCGCGCCGCAGCCGAAGCAGTGATAGAACTGCTTTTCGGGGCTCACCCAGAACGAGGGTGTCTTTTCGCTATGGAACGGACAGCACGCTTTGTATTCGCGTCCGGCCTTTTTCAAGGAGACTCGCGCACCGACGATCTCGACGATATCGGAGCGCGCGACGACTTCGTCGATGAAGCCTTGTGGAATGCGGCCGGTCATGGACCGCGCGCGGTCAGACGCCGAGCTTGGCTTTGATTTTCGCCCCGACTGCGGCCATGTCGGCCCGGCCCTGTGCTTTGCTCTTGACGAGATTCATGACTTTGCCCATGTCTTTGATGCTCGCAGCGCCGGTGGCCGCGATCGATTCGCCGACAAGCACGTCGATCTCCGCCTCGCTCATCGCCGCCGGAAGATAGGCTTGCAGCAAGGCCATCTCGGCCGTTTCCTTCGCGACGAGATCGGGACGATTGCCGGCTGCGAATTGGGCGACCGATTCCTTGCGCTGCTTGATCATTTTCTCGAGCACGCTCAAGACTTGGCCGTCGTCGAGACTGATGCGCTCATCGACCTCGCGCTGCTTGATCGCCGCCGTGATCATGCGAATCGCCGCCAGACGCTCTTTCTCGCCGGCCCGCATCGCGGCCTTCATGTCGTCGGTAATGCGCTCTTTGAGCGACATCAAGCAGCCGAAATCAAGGGCTCAGTAGGGACGTGCCGCCGGGGCGGGCGGGGGACTCGCCGGTGGGCTGCCGCCCATGCCGCGCATGTTCTCGCGTGACAGCCGCTTCAGATGCCGTTTTACCGCGGCAGCCTTTTTACGCTTACGCTCCTGCGTCGGCTTCTCGTAGAATTCACGGCGGCGAAGCTCAGTGAGGACCCCTGCTTTTTCGCAGGCACGCTTGAAGCGACGCAACGCGGCGTCAAAATACTCATTCTCGCGAACACGAACGCTGGGCATTCAAACCTCAATGATAGAAAGCAGTTAGCCGCCGGCAATCGGCACCAGGGGGGCGCATTCTAATGGGCGCCCCTCGAAAAGGCAAAGCCCGCATCTTAAGGACCCTACTCTCATGCGTGTTATCGGCATCGAAAGCTCTTGCGATGAGACCGCGGTAGCCATTTACGATGGCGACCGCGGCTTGCTCTCGCACCGACTCCACAGCCAGGTTGCAATGCACCAAGCGTATGGTGGCATCGTGCCGGAACTCGCCTCCCGGGACCACGTCCGGCGCTTATTGCCGCTGGTTCGCGAGGCGCTCGCCGACGCCGCCTCGGGCCGGGAGTCGATCGACGGTGTGGCCTATACGGCCGGCCCCGGCCTCATCGGTGCTCTGCTCGTCGGCGCGGGATTCGCGCGCAGCCTGGCCTATGCCTGGGACCGCCCGGCCGTCGGGGTGCACCATTTGGAAGGTCATCTATTGGCGCCATTGCTCGAGGCCAATCCGCCGGCTTTCCCGTTTTTGGCGCTATTGGTTTCGGGCGGCCATACGCAACTGGTCGACGTCGCGGGTCTCGGCCGCTATCGCATCCTCGGCGAATCCTTGGACGATGCCGCGGGCGAGGCCTTCGACAAAACTGCGAAGCTGCTCGGTCTTCCGTACCCCGGCGGCGCGGCGCTCGCCCAATTGGCCGAGCGCGGCCGCGGCGGGCAGTTCGCCTTCCCGCGTCCGATGCTCGATCGCCCGGGCCTCGAGTTTAGTTTCAGTGGCTTGAAGACCGCCGCCCTAGTAGCCTTGCGCGGCCGTGTTTTGGACGAGCAGACCCGCGCCGATGTCGCCCGCGCGTTTCAGGAGGCGGTCGTAGCGACGCTCGTCGAGAAATCCCGGCGCGCGCTGCTGATTACGGGACATCGCCGGCTCGTCGTGGCGGGCGGCGTTGGCGCCAATTTGGCGCTACGCGAGCAATTGCGCGCTTTGGGGCGCGACAGCGGCGCGGAGCTGTATTTTCCGCGACCGGAGTTCTGCACCGACAATGGCGCGATGATCGCGCTCGCCGGTTGCCTGCGACTGCAAGCCGGTATGCCGTACGCTTCGGCGGTCTCGGCCCGGGCGACCTGGGAGCTTGGGACCGACCTAACAACAGGGGTTTAGGGTTTCAATGGACAAAATTTTCATTCATGCGCTGAAGACCGAAGCGATCATTGGAATTTACGATTGGGAGCGGCAGGTCAAACAGACCGTGGTCGTCGACATCGAGATCAGCGCCGATGTCCGCAAGGCGGCGCTCAGCGATTCGATCGGCGATACGCTCAATTACCGGCGCGTCGCCAAGCGCGTGCTCGCCTTCGTCGAAGCGTCGCGCTGCCAATTGGTCGAAACGCTGTCCGAACAGATCGCGATGCTGATCCTCGAGGAGTTCGAGGTCGCCGGTGTGCGAATCGCGCTCTCCAAGCCCGGTGCCGTCCGCGGCTCCAAGGAAGTCGGCGTCATCGTCGAACGCAACCGCGAGGATCTTGCCGAGTGGCGCCGACCAGGCGCCTCGAAATGAGCATCGAATTGCTGTTTCCGACGCGCATTTATTCTGCGCGTCTACAAACTGGCGGCGGCAAGGCCCTCAACGAGGAGTTGCTGCGCGAATGCCGCCAATTGCGCCTCGATGACGCGGGCGGCCGCCGCTGGTCGGCCGCCAACTATCCGGGCGGTTATACCTCGTACGGCTCCGCCAACAAGATGCACAAGGCGTCGCCGACATTCGCGCAGCTCGAGCGCCGTCTCGCGCCGCATGTTGCCAGGTTCGTCCGCGCGCTCGACCTGGATCTACGCGGACGCGCGCTCGAGATGACGGATTGCTGGGTCAACATCATGCCTAAGCGCACCGTGCATGGTTTGCATCTGCATCCCGCATCCACGCTCAGCGGCACCTATTACGTGCGCACGCCGCGAGGTTGCCCCGGGCTCAAATTCGAGGATCCCAGGCTCGACCGCTTCATGGCCGCGCCGCCACGGCGCGCGGCAGCTGCGCGCACGAACCGGCCGTGGGTGCACGTGCCGGTGGATGCCGGGCGCCTGGTGCTGTTCGAGAGCTGGCTGCGCCATGAGGTCCCGGCGAATCGCGGCGCCGCGGACCGCGTCAGCATTAGTTTCAACTACAGCTGGTTCTAGCCGGCGATTCACGGCCCACCCTTTGCGGGCGCTTTGGATTGCAGATCCTCGAGCTGCTGCCGAATCGAATTCTCATGGCTCGATTCCTTATTGCGCCGGTGATCAGAGCGCGGATTTTGGACCGGCACCGGCGTTCGTGCCGGCGTAAACTCGTCTTCGCCATGAGCCAGCATGAGAAATCGACGTGACCGGGTTGGAACTTCGCGTGCTCGCGAAGGCGCTGATATTGCCGCCCGCCGGTCCGCTCATTGTCGGCGTGGCGGGCCTGTTGCTGTGCTTGCGTCGGCCGCGGCTCGGTTTCGCTCTGTGCGCCGTCGCGATCGGCGGGCTCTGGTTGTTCGCCACGCCGATCGTCGCCGACAAGCTCGCACGCGCGACGGAGGCTTACCCGGCGCTCGATCCGACGCATTTGACGCAGATGCAGGCGCGGGCGCAAGCGATCGTGATCTTGGGCGGAGGCGTACGCCGCGGCGCACCCGAGGTCGGCGGCGACGCGCCGAGTGTCACGGGGGACCTGCGGCTCATCGAAGGTGCGAAGGTCGCGCGCGCGACGCACCTGCCCATCCTCATCTCCGGCAGCGCCCTGGAGGCAAATGCGATGCGCGATTTCCTGGCCGCCGATCTCGGCATTCCGGCGCGCTGGGTCGAGACGGCTTCCACCGACACCCATGATAATGCGGTCTTTTCGGCGAGGCTGCTGGCGGCGCAAGACATCAACCGCATCATCCTGGTCACGTCGAGCGCGCACATGGCGCGCGCCGTCGACGAATTCACCGCGGCCGGCCTCGAGGTCACGGCCGCTCCTGCCGAAATGTGGACCTGGGATGAGCGCGGGCCATTGCGATTCGTGCCGTCGATGGCGGCGCTCGATCGGTCGCGCACGGGCTTATACGAGTGGGCCGGGCGAATGGTACGCACGCTCAAGCGCTAAATGCTGCGGCCTCCATCCACCGCAATGATCTGCCCCGTGATGTACGGCGCATCCTTCGCGAGGAACAACGCGGTGCGAGCGATATCCTGCGGAGTGCCGTAGCGCTTCAACGCGGTTTTGCCGATGATTTCCTGCTTCAGCGCATCGCTCATGCTCTTCTCAGGCCAGAGCACCGGGCCCGGCGCGATGCCGTTGACGCGAATTTCGGGGCCGAGTTCGCGTGCCAGCGAACGGGTCAGCATCGCGAGTCCCGCCTTGGCGGCGCTGTAAACCGGATGTGCCTTGAGCGGCCGCAGGCCGTGCACGTCGACGATATTGATGATGAGGCCGCGATTGGCGCGCAGGCTGGGCGCGGCCGCTTGCGACAAGAACAGCGGCGCCTTGAGATTGCTGCCCATCAAATCATCCCATTGCGCGGCCGTGATCGTGCCGATCGGAGTCGGGTAGAACGTCGAGGCGTTGTTGATCAATACGTCGAGGCGACCGAATGCGCGCAGCGCCGCCTCCACTAGCGCGTCCGGCGCCGTCGCATCCAGCAGGTCCGCGGCATGAGTGGCTGCCGAATTCGGGCGCTCGCGGTTTAGCTCGTCGGCCAGCGCTATCGCGGCCCCGCCCGAGGAGCGATAATGCACGAGCACATTCGCGCCTGCGGCATGCAGCGCGCGCGCCACTGCGGCGCCAACGCGCCGTGCGCCGCCCGTGACCAGGACGACTTGGTCGCGCATGTCTGAAATCTCGATACGGGTTGTCATGCGAATGAACGATACCGGAAGTTCCGCGCAACGTGAACCGACGCTGAGCGTTGACGAAGCGCAGCACAGCTCGCGTGTCCGCGAGCACGTCGTCGCGGCGATCGCCGCTGCGGGCGGCTGGTTGAGCTTCGAGCGCTACATGGACTTGATTCTCTACGCACCCGGGCTTGGCTACTACAGCGCCGGCGCGCGCAAGCTGGGTCATGGCGGCGATTTCATGACGGCGCCGGAGACTTCCGCGCTGTTCGGCGCCTGCGTGGCGCGCCAGTGTGCCGAGCTGCTGCCGCGGCTCGCGGATGCCTCGATATTCGAAATCGGCGCCGGCAGCGGGGCTCTGGCCGCCGATGTTCTCGAGCGGCTCGCGGATGCGAATCAATTGCCGGTCCGTTACCGGATACTCGAGATCAGCGCCGATTTGCGTGCGCGTCAACGCGAGCTCTTGCAGCGGCGCTCGCCGCACCTGCTCGCGCGCGTCGAATGGCTCGATGTGCCGCCGACCGAACCCTTCGACGGCATCATCGTGGCCAACGAGGTGCTCGACGCTCTTCCCGTAACGCGATTTCGCTGGACCGCCGCGGGCGCGGAGGAACTGGGCGTCGTGCATGAGGACGGATGCTTGCTCTGGGCGCCGAGACGCGCGAGTGCCGCCACGGCGGCGGCCTGCGCCGCGCTCGCGGCGGCCGCCGGACCCTGGGACGACGGCTACATTTCCGAGTATTGTCCGCGCCTCCCCGCGTGGACCGCGGAGGTCACCCGCTCGCTGCGCACCGGCGCGGTGCTATGGTTCGATTATGGTCTGCCGCGTACCCATTATTATCTGCCCGAACGCCACGAAGGGACCTTGCTGTGCCACTTCCGGCACCGTGCAGAGTCCGATCCGTTTCGCTTCCCCGGCTTGCAGGACGTCACGGCCTGGGTCGATTTCACGGCCTTGGCGCAAGCCGGCGCCGCCGCCGGATTCGAACTCGCCGGATACACGACCCAGACCTACTTCCTGGCCGGCGCGGGCATTGATCGCGAAATGCAGCAAATGGCGGGTGCCGATGCCAATCGATTCGCGCGTCTCGCCAATGAGGCTCGCCAACTGATGATGCCCGGGGAGATGGGCGAGCGTTTCAAAGCGATGGCGTGGTTGCGCGGACTCGACGGCGATTTGTGCGGCTTCGCGCTGCGCGATTTGCGGCACACGCTGTAGCGATTTCAGGCATCGCCGCGCGGCGCGCCGGAATCGGCGACCGCGGCAATGGCGGCGAGGCGCGCGCGCCGCAGTTGAGCGCCGATTTGCACGCCCCCGCCCGCCGCGATTTCCTCGGGCGCCGGCTTGACCCGCGCCGCCGCATCGCGTGCGGCGATCAAGTAGGCGCGCTGCGGATAGGGCCGCGCCTCGAAGCCGGTGCGCCCGCGAGAATCCGCCTCACAGGCGAGCAGCGCTTCGGCGAAGCGCTGCGGACGGCGAAACGCGTCTGCGCGCTCGAAGAAATCGAGTATCGTTTTCGGCCGCAATTCGTGCGCGCGATGCACGATGCCGTGATAGCGCGCAACGATCCGCGCGAGTTCGCGATACTCGCTCGGTATTCGCAGGCGTGTCGCCATCGCCTCGACGAGCGCCACGCTGCGTTCCTCGTGGCCGTGATGGCGCGGCCACTCCGCCGGCGGCGTGCTGCCCTTGCCGAGATCGTGCACGAGGGCGGCAAACCGCACCGAGGGTAATGGGCTCAGCGAGGCGGCCTGGGTCAAAACCATTAGGGTGTGCACGCCGGTGTCGATCTCCGGGTGCCATTCGGGCGGTTGCGGCACGCCGAACAGCGCGTCGATTTCCGGGAATATCGTCTTGAGCGCGCCGCAGTCGCGCAAGACCCGAAAAAATTCGCTCGGGTCGGCCTCGCGCAGTGCCCTTTCGGTTTCCTGCCAGACGCGTTCCGCGACCAAGGCATCGATCTCGTGCCGATCGACCATCGAGCGCATCAGCGCCAGCGTCTCGGGCGCAATATGAAAGCCGAGCGCGGCAAAGCGCGCCGCAAACCGCGCGACGCGCAGCAGGCGAACCGGGTCCTCGACGAACGATGCGGAGACATGGCGCAACACTCGCGCCTCGAGATCGCCGCGGCCTCCGTAGGGATCGACCAAGCTGCCGTCGGCGGCCTGTGCGATTGCGTTGATCGTAAGGTCGCGGCGCCCCAAGTCCTCCTCGAGCGTGACCTCGGGTCCGAAGCGGACCTCGAAGCCGCGATAGCCGGGCGCGACTTTGCGCTCGAGGCGGGCGAGCGCGTATTCCTCGTGGCTTTGCGGATGCAGAAACACCGGGAAGTCGCGCCCGACCTCTCGATAGCCGAGGCGCAGCATATCCTCGCGCGTGCTGCCGACCACGACCCAATCGCGTTCCTTGACGGGCAGTCCCAGCAAGCTGTCCCGAACCGCTCCGCCAACCAGATACACTTGCATCCGTGAATAGTAGCAGCATCGTGCAAAAGGTCCGCGCCGCGCTCAAGCTGGCAGCGTTCCTGCTTCAGGCATCGCTGATGAGCGGCTGCTACGAGCTACAGGCGGCGCACGGCCAGGCGCAACTCATGCTCGAGCGCAAGCCGATCGCCCGCCTCATCGCCGACCCCTCGACGCCGCACGCGCTGCGCGACGAGTTGCAGGAAGTCATCGCGATGCGCGATTTCGCGAGTCGCGAACTCGGGCTGCCCGACAACGGCAGCTATCGCAGCTACGCCGATGTCGGTCGCAGCTACGTCGTTTGGAACGTGTTCGCCGCACGCGAGTTTTCGGTGCAAGCCAAACAGTGGTGTTATCCGATCATCGGCTGCGTCGCCTATCGCGGTTACTTCGAGGAGCGCAAAGCGCGGCGCTTGGCACTCAGTCTGCGCACCAAGGGCTTCGACGTTGCCGTCGGCGGCGTCGCGGCATATTCGACGCTGGGCCATTTCGACGACCCGATCTTGAACACGATGTTGGGTTGGAGCGATGTCGAACTGGCTTCGATCGTTTTTCACGAACTGACGCATCAATTGCTGTACGTGCCCAACGATTCCTCGTTCAACGAAGCGCTGGCGACCTTGGTCGAGCAGGAAGGGGTACGGCGCTGGTTGCGCTCCCAGGGCCGCGATCACGACTTGACCGATTATTCCTTGCAGCACGAGCACTACACCGAAGTCACCGACCTGTTGATCGGCGCTCGCGCCGAACTCGAATCCCTCTATGCCTCTGCCTTGGAAGCCCAGGACATGCGCGAAAAAAAGCGCGCCGTGTTCGAGGCAATGCGCGCCTCATACGCGAGCTTGCGAGCGCAGTGGGGCGGACACGCGCCGTTCGACGCGTGGTTCGAGGGGGACATCAATAATGCGCATCTCGTATCGATCGCGACCTACGAGCGCTGCGTACCCGGATTTGCGCGAGAATTGGCGGGCGTCGGCGGCGATCTCGGGCGCTTTTACGCGCGCGCGCGCGAAATCGCGCGGATGAATAGGATCGCGCGCGATGCCTTGGTTTGCGGCAACGGCTAGCTCCGGGCGCGGCCGCTGCGCCCAATCGCCGCGCGATTGCGGCTGAGGTGCGCGTTGTCCTCGTAAACGCCCAAATATTGGCGCGCGACGCCGAGCATCGACCGCGGTTTGATGCCTAATTTTGCGAACCCGTCGTCGGTACAGACACTGTCGATCGACAGCGAGCGATAATTGTCGGTTGAAAAGGGCCTGCCGGGAACGAAGTTCATCGCGAATGCCAGCATGCGCGAGACGAAGCCGGGCAGGCCGATGATGCGGCACCGCCGGCCCGTGATCGTTGCGACGAACGCGACGATCTCCCGCAGCGTGTATCGCTGTGGTCCGCCGAGTTCATATGTTTGCCGGCTGCTCGCGCCGCCGTGCAGGCAGCGTACCATCGCCTCGACGACATCGTCGACGAACACGGGCTGCATGAGCGCATCCGGTTTGGCGAGCGGAAAAACCAGCGGCATCGCGGCCAGCATCGATGCGAAGCGGTTCAAGAACGAATCCCCGGGGCCGAAAATCACCGAGGGCTTGAAAATCGTCCAGTCGACGGCCGCGCTATCGGTCTGAATGATGCGCTCGGCTTCGCCCTTGGAGCGCAAATAGTAGCTCGGCGCATCCGGCGCCGCGCGCAGCGAAGATAGCTGCAAGAACCGTGAGACGCCCGCAGATCGGGCCGACTGCAGTGCTCCGCGCGTCAGTTCGGTGTGGGTACGCCGAAAGCCGCCCCCGCCGAAGCCGCGCTCGTTGAGGATACCGATGAGATTGATGACGACGTCTTGCCCGCGAAAGCGCTCAGCAAGCGCCGCCGGATCGTAAACGTCGCAGTTCTGGAGTTCGAGGCCCGGCAGCACTAGCAGATGCTTGTGCTGCTCCCGGTCGCGGGACAACACCGTGACGCGGTGGCCGTCCTTGATCAGACGCGCAACGAGCCGGGTTCCGATGAATCCGGTGCCGCCTAAAATGCAGATCGATAGCAGTCGCATGAGTTCAGCGCAACGGAATCAGGAAAGCCGCCGAACCGCGCCGCACGTTAAGAATCATAAAATTCGCGCCTTTTGTGGCTTCGCGTAGGTCCTTGAGGTTGGCGATCGGCGTGCGTCCAACGCCGACGATTCGATCGTTGGCGCGTAGCCCCGCCTGCGCCGCTTCGCTCGCCTCCTGCACGGATTTTACCAGGACCCCGCCGGCATCCGCGTCGGCGAGTTCGACGCCTTCGAATACCTTGTTGATGGCTCCCGCGTTAGCGCCGTCGACGTCGGTCCGGGCGCCGATCAGTGCCGCGACTTTGAGCGGTTTGCCGTCGCGCAGTAAGTTCAGTTGCACTTTATCGCCGATGCGCAGCATGCCGATCGCGTTGCGCAATTCTCCGGGACCCTTGATCGGCGTGCCATTGAGCGACGTGATGATGTCGCCGGTCTTGATTCCGGCGTGATCGGCCGCGGATCCCGGCGAGATTGCCGTTACCAGCGCGCCGACCGCTTCGGTCAGGCCATATTCTTTCGCGATCTCCGGCGACACGGGGTAGATGTTGACGCCGAGAATGCCGCGCTTGACCTCGCCGTATTTGACCAGCTGGTCGACGACGCCTCGGACCATGTTGACCGGAATGGCGAAGCCGATGCCGATATTGCCGCCACTGCGCGAAAGAATCGCGGCGTTGATGCCGACGAGTTCGCCGCGCAAATTCACGAGCGCACCGCCGGAATTGCCGGGATTGATCGAGGCGTCGGTCTGGATGAAATCCTGATAGCCGTCCTCGCTGATGCCCGAGCGGCCCAGCGCGCTGACGATGCCCGCAGTTACCGTGTTCTGCAACCCGAACGGATTGCCGATCGCGACGACGTAGTCGCCGACCTCGAGCCGGCTCGAGTCACCTAGGTTCAGCGCGACGAGATTCGGCTCCTGCGCCTGCAGCAGCGCGAGGTCCGAGCCTTCGTCGCTGCCCAATACCTTGGCCTTGAACTCGCGATTGTCGAGCAGCGTGATGGTAATTTCGCTGGCGTTCTCGATCACGTGATAATTGGTGACGATATAGCCGTTCTTGGCGTCGACGATGACGCCCGATCCGGCGCTTTGAAACTGGCGTTCATGGGGTTGGGCGTCAGGCGGCACGTCGAAGAAGCGCCGAAAGAACGGATCGTCCATCAGCGGATTGCGCCGACCTACCTGATCTTTGATGGTGCCGGATGTCTTGATATTCACGACCGCGGGCGAGACCCGCTTGACCATCGGCGCGAGCGACGGCATCGGCGCCGCCTCGAGGCTCGGCGCCGGCAACGCCGAGTTCGTGGGCTGTGCCGCCGCGGGCACGCCCGCCAGACTCGCCGCGAGCGCGGCGGCCGCAAATAATCCCGCACGCAGTTTCAATCCAGCACGCAGATCCATTCTCCGGTCCTCTCGATCACAACGCCGGCCGCTGATCTTACACGGAAGATCGCGGCCGGCGCTTCGTCTAACTCAAACTTTGGACGCTTGCGGCTTGCGGGCCGATTGCCGGCGCGATCACGCGGCTTCGACCGTGATCCTCTGCGGCTGAACTTGCGCGACCTTCGGGATCACGACTTCCAACACGCCGTTGACCGACTTGGCCTTGATGTTTTGAGTGTCCGCCGAGTCCGGCAAGCTGAAGCGGCGCTGAAACGCACCCCTGGTGCGTTCGATGCGCCGGTAACCTTCACGGTTCTCCTGTTGCAGGCCTTCGCGGGCCCCGCGGATCGTCAGCACGCCCTTTTCAGAGGTGATTTCCACCGCTTTGGGATCCACGCCCGGCAAGTCGATATGCAGCAGGAACTGATTGGGCTCTTCGTGAATGTCCACGGGCGGCAGCCACGCGCCTGAATCCGCGGCGGTCGCGACCGGCGCGCCGAACAAACGATCGATATCTTTCTGCAGCCGACTGACGAGGGCCCAGGGCTCGTAACTTACTACCGTCATGATCTTTTTAACCTCCTCATTGGTAATTTCACATCGCATGAATTGCAGAACTGTTCTGCGTGAATCAAAGAATTGGGACGCTGATGGGAATTTTCAACGCTGCAGCGCATTCGCAGCGGGCTGTCAAGGGCGCATAATGTGAACGAGGTCTCAAACACAACATCTTGCGATTACGGCGAAACCCGCTTGACCTGAAGGCGCGAAAATGCTGTGAGGTTATTTATCGGGAACAATTTATAACATGATGAAAACGTTATTAATTTTAGTACCACAATTGCCTGAAATATGTCTTGACGGTGATCGGCCAAGCGCCGTACCCTTTCCGCCCTGACACAATATGTTGTGTTCTCACATTGCACTTGAGTCCGCGGCAAACACAAGCTTGCTGATCGACATAAAATTATAAGGGGAGTAGCAGTAAAGCCCATGAATACGGTGGTCAAGATACAGCCCAAAGACGTTGGCAGCATTTCATTCCAGGAAGCGTCGATGGACATCTGGGATAAGAAATACCGGCTCACAGCGAAAGATGGTTCGCCGATCGATCTATCGATGGACGACACCTACAAGCGGGTCGCACGCGCCTTGGCGGATGTCGAGAAGGAAGAATTGCGTCCGCAGTGGTACGAGTCGTTTCTCTGGGCCCTGCGTCACGGCGCGATCCCTGCGGGACGAGTCACGTCGAATGCGGGCGCGCTCGATCACAAGCCTGCGACCTCGACGATCAACTGCACGGTGTCGGGTACGATCCGCGACTCGATGGACGACATCTTGAACAAAGTCCACGAGGCGGGACTGACGCTCAAGGCGGGCTGCGGAATCGGCTACGAATTCTCGACCTTGCGGCCGCGCGGCGCGTATGTGTCGGGGGCCGGTGCGTATACGTCCGGGCCGCTGTCGTTCATGGATATATACGACAAGATGTGCTTCACGGTTTCGTCCGCCGGCGGCCGGCGCGGCGCGCAGATGGGCACGTTCGACGTTGGCCATCCCGACGTGCTGGAATTCATACGCGCGAAGCGCGAGAACGGACGGCTGCGACAATTCAATTTGTCCCTGTTGATCACCGACGAATTCATCAAGGCGGTCAGGTCCGACTCGGACTGGAAACTGGCGTTCCCGCTGGGCATAAAGGAATTCGAGGCCGACAAGCCGGATCTCGACGATCAGTCCAAATTCGTCTGGCGCGAATGGCCGTACACCGACGGATATGTCGCGAACGACGAGGGCCTCGTGGCCTGCAAGATCTACAAGACTCTGCCGGCGCGCCGCGTCTGGGATCTGATCATGTCCTCCACGTATGATTTTGCGGAGCCGGGCTTCATTCTCATCGATAAGGTCAATGAGATGAACAACAACTGGTGGGTGGAGAAAATCCGCGCCACCAACCCCTGCGGCGAACAGCCATTGCCCGCCTACGGTTCCTGTCTGTTGGGCTCGGTCAATTTGACGAAGTTCGTGCTCGATCCGTTCACCGAAAACGCGCGGTTCGATTGGGAGACCTATCGCAAGGTCGTCAAGGTATTCACGCGCATGCTCGACAACGTCGTCGAAATCAACGGCTTGCCGCTCGCCCCGCAGCGCGACGAAATCACGCGCAAGCGGCGTCACGGCATGGGCTTCCTGGGGTTGGGGTCGTCCATCACGATGCTCTGCATGAAATATGGATCGAAGAAGTCGGTCGCCTTTACGCAGAACGTGTCGCGCGAAATGGCGGTCGCCGGCTGGGAGGCCGCGCTCGAACTGGCTCGTGAAAAAGGCCCCGCGCCGATCATGAACGAGGAATTCACGGTAAGCCGGGAAATGCTGCGCAAGCGGCCCGAAATGGTCAAGGACGGATGGCGCGTCGGTTCGCGCGTGGCGGGGCGCGTATTGCACGCGCGCTACAGCCGCTACATGCAGCGCATCGCCGAAGCGGCTCCCGAGCTGGTCGACGAACTCGCCGAGGTCGGCGCGCGCTTCACCCATCACACGTCGATCGCGCCGACGGGCACGATCTCCCTGTCGCTCGCCAACAACGCGTCGAACGGCATCGAGCCGTCTTTCGCGCATCATTATTTCCGCAACGTCATCCGCGAGGGAAAAAAGTCCAAGGAAAAGGTCGACGTGTTTTCGTTCGAGTTGCTCGCGTATCGCGAAATGATCAATCCGCGCGCGATGCCGAATTCGCAGAATGCGAGCGAAAAACTCCCGGATTATTTCTTGTCCGCCGACGACATCGGTCCGAAGGAACACGTCGATATTCAGGCAGCCGCACAGCTGTGGGTGGATTCCTCGATCTCCAAGACCGCGAACGTGCCCACCGATTACAAATACGAGGATTTCAAGGATATCTATCTGTACGCCCATGAACAGGGGCTCAAGGGCTGCACGACGTTCCGCTTCAACCCGGAAGCCTTTCAGGGCGTTCTCGTCAAGGAGGAAGACTTGAAGAACACGACCTACGTGTTCACGCTCGAGGACGGCACGGAAGTGGAGGCCCGCGGCGATCAAGAAGTCGAGTACGACGGCGAGATGCACACCGCCGCGAATCTGTTCGATGCGCTCAAAGAAGGCTATTACGGGAAATTCTGATCATGTCCCATATCAAGATTGCCAAGAAGATCACCAAATACCGGGTTCTGAAGCCGGAGTCCAAGGAACCCGCGGTACCGGCTGCGCTCAAGACGCAGGACAACGTCATTTGGATGCACGAGAAGCTCGAACGGCCGGAAGTGCTGATCGGTTCGACCTATAAGATCAAAACGCCGGTTTCGGATCATGCGATGTACGTCACGATCAACGACATCGTGCTCAACGAGGGCACGCCGCACGAACAGCGCCGACCGTTCGAGGTGTTCATCAACTCGAAGAATCTCGATCATTTTCAATGGATCGTCGCGCTCACGCGGGTCATTTCCGCGGTCTTCCGCAAGGGCGGAGATACGACTTTTCTCGTCGATGAACTCAAGGCGGTGTTCGACCCGCGCGGCGGCTACTGGCAGCCCGGCGGTAAATTCATGCCGTCGACGATCGCGGAGCTCGGCTATGTCATCGAACGGCACCTGCAGTCGATCGGATTGCTCAAGAAGCCGGAACTCGACGCGCACCAGCGCAAGCTCGTCGATGAAAAGCGCGCGGAGTTCGAGGCGCGCACCAAGCAAACGGACGCGTTCTCCAAATCGCACTTTCCCGAAGGCGCACAGCTTTGTACCAAGTGCAGCACAGCCGCAGTCGTCATGATGGACGGCTGCAAAACCTGCTTGAATTGTGGCGACTCCAAGTGCGGATAGCTCGCCGATAGTCAAGCTGCTCCAGCTGGCGGCGCTGGGTCTGCTCGTAGCGCCGCTAGCCTGCACGCCGGCTGACGCGTCCGACGGCGACGCGGCTGCCGCGCCAGCCGCGCCAGCCGATGCGGCCGATGCGGCCGATGCGGCCGGTCCATTCGCGCGCCCAGCCGAACTCGAACCGGACGTGCGATTCTGGATACGCGTCTATACCGAGGTCACGACCGACCAGGGATTGCTGCACGATTCCTGGAATCTCGGGCTCGTTTATGAGGTGCTAAGGTTCGAGCCGGAGCTCTCGCCGGCGGTTCGCGAACGGCGCGTCGACGAAGCAAAGGCGCGTTACGCGGCACTGCTGCGACGGTTCGCCGCGGGCGCGACCGGCAATCTGAACGTACATGAGAAGCGGATCCTGCACGCCTTCGGCGAGCAGCCCACGCCGTCGCAATTCATCGATGCGATCGATCGAATCCGCTTCCAGCTGGGTCAAGCCGATCGGTTTCACGAAGGCTTGATCCGTGCCGAAGCCTGGGAGCGCCACATCTCGAGGACGCTGGTACGCGGGGGCGTCCCGGAGCAGATCGCGGCGCTCCCGCACGTGGAGTCCTCGTTCAACCCCGCCGCCTACTCGCGCGTCGGGGCCGCGGGCCTCTGGCAATTCATGCCCTCCACCGCGCGGCGCTACATGCGCGTCGATAATTTGGTCGACGAACGCCTGGATCCGTATCGCGCGACCGAGGCCGCCGCGAACCTCATGCTCTATAACTATCGGCTCGTCGGTACCTGGCCGCTGGCCGTTACCGCCTACAACCATGGTCCCGCCGGATTGCGGCGTGCACAGGAACAACTCGGCACCAGCGACATCGCCGTGATCGTCAAGCGATTTCAAGGAGCGACATTCGGATTCGCATCGCGCAATTTTTATGTCGCCTTCCTCGCGGCCCTGGACGTGGACCGAAACGCCGAGAGGTACTTCGGGCCGATCACGCGACTGCCGGACGCCGAGAGCGTCACGGTCGACCTGCCCGACTACGTGCCGATCGAGGCCGCAGCGAGGGCATTCAAGGTTGATATGGGCGCACTTCGAGTATTGAATCCGGCGCTGCTCGCGCCGATCTGGAACGGCGCGCGTTTCGTGCCCCGAGGCTACGCGCTGCGAGTGCCGGGAACGCCGTCGCCGTCGGACATCGCGGCAGCACTGGAACGAATTCCCGCGAACACGCGCTACCTGGCCCAGCGCGGTGACGATCGGTATCGCCTGCGCCGCGGCGAGACCCTGGCATCGTTGGCGCAGAAGAGCGGTCTGGGGCTGCCGCGCTTGTTGGCCGTCAACGGTTGGACGAGCGTTCCGGACTTGCAGCGCGGGCAAGTGCTGCGCATGCCGCTGCCCCCGACACGGGCCGACAAGGCGTCGCCGAATGCGGTGCGCGCCGCGGTTCCAACGCCCGTCGCGCAGATCTCGCTCGAAGGTCCGCAGGTTGCGCAGGCGATCATCAAGCAAAGAGAGCCCGTCGCCGAACGCCAAACGGAAACGGCGGCATTGCTGCCTGCTGCGACGCCGACGAGCAACACGGATACGACCGATTACAGCGTCAGCGCCGACGGCAATGCGACCGTGCAGGCTGCGGAGACACTCGGCCATTTTGCCGACTGGTCCGCAACCACGCTCGAGGACTTGCGCCGCCTGAACCACCTGAACAGGAGCGCCAGTTTGAGCATGGGGCACAAGATCAAGTTGAATCTGACGCGCGTCGACGCCGCGCAATTCGAGGCCGCGCGGCGCACGTATCATCGTGAGTTGCAGGAGGCGTATTTCGCCGCACATCGAATTGCGGCGACGCAGGACTATACGGTCAAACATGGCGAATCGTTGTGGACGATCGTCCACAGCCACGCCGACCTGCCGATCTGGCTCGTTGCGCAGTACAACCCCGACGTCGATTTCAGCGATATGCGTCCGGGCACGACGATTGCGCTGCCGCAAGTCGAGCCGATCAATCGACAGTAATGCCTCGGGATCGGGCAAACGCGGCGAGCGCCGATCGGCTGGTTCGCACCGGATCGAAATCGACGCGAGCCCCGTCGACGCCGCGGAAATGCAGCGCCAGTTTGTCGGCAGAGGCCAGACGTTTGAGCAGCTCGACGGTCAACGCGAAGTAGGCGGTTTGACCCCAGGGCACGGCGGCGGGATACGGCTCCAGCCCGAGTCTGGGCGCATCGAACGTCGACAATGGGACTGCGCTGTCATCGAGCGTCAAAGTGACCGCGGCGGGGCCCCTGATGTCGTCAACCGCCCTGTCGTTGCCCGGCGCGACATGAATCCATAGCCCGTAGCGAATCTCGCCCATGCGGTCCCATTCGACCGGCCCCAAATAAGCAAAGCTCGAATGCCTATTGACGTTCAGCAATCCCGCCTCGACGAATTCGACCGGCTCCTGCAGGGTAGCGATCGTCATTCCGGTGCGTTCGTCGAGGCTTTCGACGGGTTTCCGCGTCGATTGGCCCGCGCAGCCGGCGAGGAGGCCCGAGATCACGATCGCGCCGGCCGCAAGACCTGCGCCTAGCCGTCGGTGCTGCATGCCGCACAGTATATCGGAGACGTGAGCCATGACCGATTATGTTGCACGGCCCACACGCTATAATGAATTGCATGAGAATGTTTGTTGCCCTTATCGCCTGCCTATTCGCCCATTCAGCCTTCTGCGCCGATGCCTTGACCGCCGCTGATCGCGTGGTCGTCTATAAAGCCGCCCATAAGCTCTATTTGTACTTGGGCGAACGCTTGCTCGGCGAGTATCGGGTCGCCCTGGGGTTGAATCCCCATGGACAAAAGGAGCGGGAACACGATTTCCGCACACCGGAGGGCCACTACAGCCTCGCCCGGCGCAATACGCGCAGCGATTATTTCTTGTCGATTGAAGTTACCTATCCCAACAAGGACGATGAACGCCGGGCGCAAAAGAAAGGCTGGGCGCCCGGTGGGGCGATCATGATCCACGGGCTGCCTAATGCGCCGCGGCACGCGCCGGCATATTACGAGTCGACCGACTGGACCAACGGCTGCATCGCCTTGTCGAACTCCGACATGGTCGAAGTGTGGATGCGGACCCAGGACAATATCCCGATCGATATTTTCCCGTGAGGGGCTCGCATGGAAACTGAGATTCTGTCGTCGGACATGGTCGACGCGCGCGTCGCTCCGAAAGGCAGCCTCGAACACCTCTCGCAGCAGGAAATCGCCAAGCTCCTCGATTCCGGGCAGGGCGGCCTGTATCCGCTATTTCGGCAATGCGCGCTCGCCGTGCTCAACTCCGGCAGCCCGATCGACGATTCTCGCCTGATATTCGAGAAATATCGGGACTTCGATCTGCGCATCGTGCACCAAGCTTGGGGCATCAAACTCGAGATCAAGAATGCGCCGGCCGCCGCCTTCGTCGACGGCGTGATGATCAAGGGCTTGAAGGAACATTTATTCGCGGTGCTGCGCGACGTGGTGTTCATCTCGAACGAAATCATGGAGAGCGGGCGCTTCGATTTGACGTCTTCGGCAAGCATCACCAACGCCGTATTCCACATCTTGCGCAACGCCCGGATTCTCGAACTGCAAATCCGACCCAACCTCATCGTCTGTTGGGGGGGCCATTCGATCTCGCGCGTCGAATACGACTACACCAAGCGAGTCGGTTACGAACTCGGACTGCGCGGCTTGGATGTCTGCACGGGATGCGGCCCCGGCGCCATGAAGGGCCCGATGAAGGGCGCGACGATCGGACACTCGAAGCAGCGCATCACCAATGGCCGCTACCTGGGTTTGACCGAGCCCGGAATCATCGCAGCCGAGCCCCCCAATCCGATCGTCAGCCAGCTGGTGATCATGCCGGACATCGAAAAGCGGCTGGAGTCCTTCGTGCGGCTGGGCCACGGAATCGTGATTTTTCCGGGCGGTGCCGGCACGGCCGAGGAGATCCTCTATTTGCTCGGGCTGTTGCTGGATCCGGCCAATCGCGACATGCCCTTCCCGGTGGTCTTCACGGGACCCGCTGGAAGCCATGAATATTTCGAGCAGATTCACCGCTTCATCGGCGCAACCCTGGGCGCGGGCGCGCAGGCACGTTATCAGATCATTTTCGACGACCCGGCCGCCGTCGCTCGCGCGATGGTGCAGGGCATGGCGCAGGTCCGCGATTATCGCCGCCAGGCCGCGGATTCCTTCGGATATAACTGGCTGCTGAAGATACCGCTCGAATTTCAGCTGCCGTTCGACGTAAACCATGCCTCGATGAGCGCCTTGCGATTGTCGCCGGATTTGCCCGTTCACGAGCGCGCAGCCAACCTGCGCCGCGCGTTCTCCGGGATCGTTGCCGGCAATGTGAAGGCTTATGGAATCAGCGCGATCGAGCGCCACGGACCGTTCGAACTCACGGGCGATCAATCGATCATGGAGCCGCTCGATCAGCTGCTGCAGTCATTCGTGACGCAAGGCCGCATGCGCCTCGCCGGCACCGAATACGTACCCTGTTATCGTCTGGTCGCATGAGCCCTAGTCCAATGAACGACGGGCCGCGCATCCGGTATCGCTTCGATCTGCCCGACGGATCGCAAAAGGTGTTCGATTTTCGGTTCGACGCGAAAGATTTCCGTTTGATCAATCCGTCTCCGGCGGTTCCGCCGTTTTGGACCGAACTCGAATTCAATAAATGCGCGAATTGTCCTCTGAATGCCGCCGCGCATCCGCATTGTCCGCCGGCGCTGCAGATGGCCGACGCCGTGGAGCAGCTCGCCGCCCTCGTGTCATTCGATACGGTCGGCGTTACGGTCCAGCAAGGCGAGCGCACGGTCTATGCGGAAATCTCGGCGCAGCAAGCCTTGTCCTCCGTTTTAGGCTTGATCATGGCGACCTCTGGATGCCCATGGACCGATTTGCTGCGGCCGATGGCTCGATTCCACCTGCCGTTCGCGAGCGACGCGGAAACGGTCTATCGGAGCGTGACGATGTATTTGCTCGCGCGGGAGCTGGTCGGCGACGCCGGCGGCGAGGGTTTCGAATCGCTCGGGTCACTCTACAAGAGCTTGCATATCGTGAATCGCGATATGTCGCGGCGGCTGGGAGCGGCCACGCGTACCGATCCGGCGCGCAATGCGATTGCGCTGCTCGATTCGTATACGACGCTCTTGCCCGCCGCGATCGAGGGTTCGCTCGATGAGCTTCGGCCGCTGTTCGAGCCGTGGAAAATCTTCGCTCCAAAGCCCATTTAACTCAACGCGACGATCTCTGAGATCCGCATCGCAATGCTCGCCTTATTCGTCTGCCGGCGGGGGGGGCCTTGTGACACAGTTCCTGTCGATGGATTTACGCGCGACATACTGTGAGTCATCGAAATCAGGCCAAGGCGATGACCGACACAAAAAATCCAGCTCGATACCAAGGCGTAGACCGCCGCGCTCCCGCCGCGGCTTCGACGCCGCCGGCCGCCTCTCGCGATGGCTACGTCAATTTGCTGAAACGCGAAAAAATCGGCGGGCGGCACGGGGCGATCACCAACACCCTCTACAGCTGGCACAGTTACAAGAATTGGGCCGATAAAATGAAGGGTACTTGGGAAGAGAAGAAATAAACCCGCCGCGCGATTGAGCGCTACGCGGTTTCCGGCAGAATATTTTTTTGGCTCGAGGCTGCGGCATTCAGCTCCTTGTCCTTCAACCACGCGAGCATCGGCACCCAGTCCTCCACGTCCTGCGCCACCGTGTAACGCTTCATCTCGTGAATGCTCATGCCGAGCTCTGCGGCCCGCAGGTAGTTTTGCGAGTCTCGCAGGGTCGCGACGACCGGAATGCGCAAGGTGGTCAAGAAGCGCATCAAGGACTGATAGACCAAGGTGTTGCGCTTGACGCGGTTCGCGACCACTCCGATCCGATTCTCGTTGCGGCGAATCTTCGCAATCAGCAGCAAATCGGCGATGCACTTGGAGCATGCGTGAATATCGATGTCGGAGGGCAGGACCGGCACGATGATTGCATCCGCGTTCTTGGTGATTTCAGCCAGATCCTGCGGGGGCACGGCCGCCGGCGTATCGACGATCACATGGCCGGCGTCCGGCGGAATGCGCAAAAGCCAGGCTCGAGTCACCCGCGAATTTCGTTCGAAAGCCGCGATACCGTGAATGACCGGCTGTTCTGCGGTGCGTTTCTTGAGCCAGCGCATGCTGGAGCCTTGCGGATCGTTGTCGGACAGCAGGGGATGATCGCCCTGACTCGCAAAATAGCCGGCGAGGTTGGTTGCGACCGTCGTTTTACCTGAACCGCCCTTCGGATTCAGCACTAAGATCCGCTGCATTGCCGACAGCGTACGCAGGCGTCGGTCGGCTGGCAAGTAATGCGGCTGTGAGCCGACTCACGCAAATGGATCCCTGGGCGTGCCTACAATCGCGCCTGTATGGAGTGGGTGCTACAGGTCTTCGACGAGATTGACGACGCCATTGCGGCATGGCGGCAATGGTGGCTGCGCGCGGCACCGGAAATGGAGTTGCTGCTCGTCGGCTGTTGGGGCATCGCCGTCTTCGGCATGACTCACCTGCTGGGCGCAGGGCCGGTTTCGCTGGCGGCCTGTGCGACCGGGCTCAGCTCGGGCGCCGCGATTTCCGTGCAGCGGCGCTTTACGAGGTACAATTCGCGTTGAGTACCCCATCGTGCCGCTCCTATGCGCCAAACCGCGCTTCTATGCTTAGGCTTGCTTCTGGCGGCATGCGGCGCTAAATCGCCCGCTACGCCGCCCGTAAGCTCCGCCGCTTTGGAAATCGCCGAACTGCAGCCCGGCGCGGGCAGCGCAATCGTGTCGGGGCAAACCGCCGTCGTGAATTACACGGGTTGGCTCTATGAAGCCACGGCTCCCGAAACGAAAGGCAAACAATTCGATAGTTCGCTGACCGGCGGCGCGCCGTTTCGCTTCACGCTTGGGCGCGGCCAAGTCATCCAGGGCTGGGACCAGGGCGTCCTAGGCATGAAGGTCGGCGGTCGCCGGCGACTGACGATCCCACCGGATCTTGCCTACGGCGACAGCGGGGCTGGCGGCCTGATTCCGCCGGGCGCGACGCTGGTATTCGACGTCGATCTGCTCGCGATCGAATGATCGCGCCACCAAGAGCCGGGCAGCGACTGGTCATCGACGGTCCGGCGGGCGCAATCGAGGCGATCGTCGAAGACCCCGCTCCGAGCGGTAGTCCCGAAGTAGCGGCAAGCGCCTATGCGGTCGTGTGTCATCCGCACCCCTTATTCGGCGGAACCATGGAAAACAAGGTCGTTACCACGCTCGCACGCGCATTCCAGGCATGCGCGATGCCGACCGTGCGCTTCAATTTTCGGGGTGTCGGCGCAAGTCAGGGCACATTCGACCAAGGTAATGGCGAAACCGCCGACCTCGAGGCCATTGTTGCGTGGGCTGAGGCGCGCTGGCCGGAACGACAGCTCGTCGCGGCCGGATTTTCCTTTGGTGGGTACGTCGCGACGCGGCTGTCAACCCGACGAATCCTCGGCCGCTTGATCACGGTGGCGCCGCCGGTGACACGATTCGATTTTTCGGAATTCTCGTCGCCGCTGTGCCCTTGGCTCGTCGTGCAGGGCGCCGCCGACGAGGTCGTCGATGCGACCGCGGTCTCGGACTGGGCGAAGTCTCTAAAGCCGCCGCCACGCCTCGTGATACTGCCCGGCGTCGGGCATTTTTTCCACGGGCATTTGCCGGAACTGCGCGATACGGTAATCAACGAAATCCGGAGCGGCTGACAGGTTTCAACCGCTCCGGCTGCGAAAAAGGATTTTAGTTCACGAATTCCTTGAGCGACTTGAGCGCGGCAATACGCACCTTTTTGCTCGCCGGCTTGGCTTTGAAAGTCATCTTTTCGCCGTTGAACGGATTGATGCCTTCGCGCGCCTTGGTCGCGGGCTTCTTAACGACTTTCAACTTCAGAAGGCCGGGAAGTGTGAACAATCCATGGCTGCGAAGACTCTTCTTGATCACGGCGGACAGTGAATCAAAAACAGCTCCGACTTGCTTCTTGGAGAGCTCCGTTTCCTTCGAAATGCTTGTAAGAATTTCAGACTTGGTCGGTGCTGCATTCTTTTTCGCCATTTTTCAATCTCCTACTTGTGTTTCCGAACGCGGGCTCCAAATTGCCCACAATTACAACTCGGCGCCGAAAATAACATAGAAAAAAGCCGATGTTTAGCGCAAATGCGAAAAAAATCTCCGGCGTCGTGCGCACGCGAGCCTGGTTTTCAAGGCTCAGCCACCTTGCAATGGCCGCTCAACGCAGCAGTATGAGCAGGGCGCCGATGGCGATCGATACCCACAGCATCGAAAAATCGACTTTGCCGATCGGCGGTATCAGTCGGCGCACCGGCTTCAAGATCGGCTCGCACAATTGGCCAAGCAGCCGAGTTCCGAGTGCATATCCGCCGGGCGCGAGGACGCTCAAGACCCAATACAGCAGCATGGCGAACAAATAGATCCGCAGCACCATGTCGATGAGGCTTACGGCGGTCAGGCGCAGGAACGACAGCGCATCGCCGAAGCCGAAGCCGTTCAGCGCGAGCATCGCGGCGCTGCGCACGCCAGCCGCCGCCAATACCGCGACGAGGGTCGCCGTGTCGATCGTGCGAATCGGCGGCAGGACGCGGCGCAGCGGCAAAATCAACCAGTTAGTGACGCGAACGATCGCATCCGCCAGCGGATCGCGGAAATCAGCGCGCACCATTTGAAATAGCAGGCGCAAAACGAAGGCCAGCGTCAACAGCCATAACAGGGTGTCGACGATGTATCTGATCGCATCCATCTTGAAGACCTCAAGGAGCCCCAAACTCGGCCGCGAGTTCCGCGGAGCGCCTGTCGGCCGCCGCTACGGCGTGTGCGACGATACCACGAAGGTCCGCGGCATCCAGAATTGCGAGCGCCGCGGCGGTCGTGCCGCCCTTCGACGTCACTTGCTCGCGCAGCACCGCGAGCGGATCGGCCGACTCGCGCGCCATTTGGGCGGCTCCGAGCGCCGTTTCCAGCGTCAGTCGATGCGCTATTTCCGGCGGTAGTCCCCGCGCGCGCGCGGCCGCTTCGAGCGCCTCCATAAAGAAGAAAAAATAGGCCGGACCGCTGCCGGACACCGCGGTGACGGTGTCCATCTGCGTTTCGTGCTCGACCCAGACGGTAACGCCCACTGCGGCGAGGATGGCCTCGGCGAGGGCGCGATGCGCGGCGCCGACGGCCGGGGGCGCATATAGGCCGGTCGCCCCGTAGCCACAAAGCGCGGGGCGATTCGGCATTGCGCGCACCACCGGTGTCCGGGGTCCAAGCCAGCGGACCAGGGCGGCGTGGGGAATTCCGGCCGCCACGGATATCGTCAACGGCGCATTCTCGCCGAGATGCGCGGCCAGCCCTAAGGCGGCTTCGCGCATGTGTTGCGGCTTGACCGCCAGCACGAGTACCTCGGCATCCTGCGCTGCGCTCGCGTTGTCTTGCGCCGCTGCAACCCCATACTCGTGAATTAATCGTTGCCGCTGTCCAATACTCGGGTCGGCAACGACGATGCGCGCCGGCGCAAGGCCGCGGGCAATCAAGCCGCCGATCAGCGCGGCGGCCATGTTTCCACCGCCGATGAAGGCGATCTTGCGGATCTCGATCATATCCTCGCTCCAGTGTCGTTTAACGTGCGCCGAACAAAGCCGTGCCAATTCGCACCTGCGTCGCGCCCTCCATGATCGCCGCCTCGAAATCGGCGCTCATACCCATCGATAGCGTGTCGAGCCCGCGGCCCTGCGCGTTGAGCTCTTCCTGCAGCTTGCGCAACCGCGCGAACACGGCGCGCTGCGCGGCCACGTCGGGCTGCGGCGGTGGCACGCACATCAAACCCCGCAGCCGCACCCTCGGCAGCTCGCCGATTCTTGAGGCAAGCTCGGCTACCGCCGCCGGCGGCAGGCCGCCTTTGTTGGGTTCGGGCACCAGTTCGACCTGGATACACAGATTCAACGGGGGTGCATGAAACGGCCGCTGCTCGGAGAGGCGCCGCGCGAGCGAAAAGCGATCGATGCTGTGCACCCAATCGAAGCGCGCGGCAATGGTCCGGGTCTTGTTGGACTGCAGCGTTCCGATGAAATGCCAGCGCAGGCGCATGCCTTCCAGCACATCGATCTTGGTTTCGGCCTCCTGCAGGTAGTTTTCGCCGAAATCCGTGACGCCCGCCGTGGCGGCGGCCCGCACGGTTTCGGCACTCTGTGACTTGGTGACCGCGATTAAGGTAACCGAGGCGGGGTCCCGACCGGCGGTTCGGGCCGCTCGATCGATGCGAGATCTGACTTCGGTCACGATAAGCGCTAAATTTTGCGGACCAATTAACATATTGGGTGAGGACACCCTCTTATATACTGCGTCGTATAGACACGGGTCGAATTAGGAGCCGTTGATGGCGGTTGATATCGCGCAGCTTCTCGCCTTTGCGGTGAAGAACAACGCGTCTGACTTACACCTGTCGGCGGGCGTGCCACCGATGATTCGTGTCGACGGCGATATGAAGCGCATCAATATGCCGTCGCTGATGCACAAAGAAGTGCACAGCATGGTGTATGACATCATGAACGACAAGCAGCGCAAGGCCTTCGAAGAATTCTTCGAAACCGATTTTTCGTTCGAAATACCCAAGCTGGCGCGGTTCCGCGTCAACGCGTTCAACCAGAATCGCGGCGCCGGGGCCGTGTTCCGCAATATTCCGTCCACCATTCTTTCGCTCGACGAGTTGAATGCACCCAAGGCTTTCAGGGACTTATGCATGCTTCCCCGAGGCCTTGTACTGGTTACCGGACCGACCGGTTCGGGCAAGTCGACGACGCTGGCCGGCATGGTCAACCACTGCAACGACAATCGCCCCGACCATATTATAACCATTGAGGATCCGATCGAGTTCGTGCATGAAAGCAAGCGCTCTCTGATCAATCAACGCGAGGTGCACCGGGACACGCTCGGCTTCAGCGAAGCATTGCGCTCGGCGTTGCGCGAGGACCCGGACGTGGTGCTGGTCGGCGAAATGCGCGACCTGGAAACGATCCGCCTGGCGCTGACGGCCGCCGAGACCGGTCATTTGGTATTCGGCACCCTGCACACCAGCTCCGCCGCCAAGACGATCGACCGCATCGTCGATGTGTTCCCTGCGGCGGAGAAGGAGATGGTGCGCGCCATGCTCTCGGAGAGTCTGCGGGCCGTGATTTCGCAAACCCTCATGAAAAAAGTGGGTGGCGGGCGCATCGCGGCGCACGAAATCATGATCGGCACCCCGGCCATTCGTAACCTGATCCGCGAAGGCAAGATCGCCCAAATGTATTCGGCGATACAAACCGGGCAAAGCCAGGGCATGCAAACCCTGGATCAATGCTTGCAGGACCTGGTGACCAAGGGTCTCGTCAGTCGGGAAGAGGCGCGCTATAAAGCGCAAAACAAGGACAGCATTTAATGGATCGCGAACAAGCCATTCGCCTCATGCAAGACCTGCTGCGGCGCATGGTGGAAAAGAAAGGCTCCGATCTTTTCATCACAGCGGGGTTTCCGCCGGCGATCAAGGTCGACGGCGAACTGCGGCCGCAGTCCGACCGAAGCTTGACCGCGGAACAAAGTGCGGGCCTGGTGCGCGCGATCATGAACGATCGGCAAACCAAAGAGTTCGATTCGACCAAAGAGTGCAACTTTGCGATAGCGCCGCCCGGAATCGGCCGATTCCGCGTCAGCGCATTCATCCAGCAAGCGTGTACCGCCGCGGTCCTGCGCACCATCAATGCGAAGATCCCGACGCTCGAGGAACTCGAACTTCCGGGGGTGCTCAAGGACGTCGTGCTCTCGAAGCGCGGATTCGTGATATTGGTGGGCGGAACGGGCTCCGGCAAATCGACTTCGCTGGCGGCGATGATCGGCTATCGCAACGAAAAAACGCGCGGCCACATCGTCACGATCGAGGACCCGGTCGAGTACGTGCACGCGCACAAGGGATGCGTCGTCACGCATCGCGAGGTCGGCGTCGACTGCGAGAGCTGGCACCTCGCCTTGAAGAACACTCTGCGACAGGCGCCCGACGTCATCCTGATCGGCGAAATCCGCGATAGGGAAACGATGGAGTACGGCATTCAATTCGCCGAGACGGGACACTTGGTGTTGGCGACCCTGCATGCCAACAGTTCGAACCAGGCGCTCGATCGCATCATCAATTTCTTCCCCGAGGAGCGCCGTGAGCAGCTGCTCATGGACCTCAGCTTGAATATCCGCGCTCTGATATCGCAGCGATTGATTCCGCGCGAATCGGGCAGCGGCCGCGTCGCTGCGATGGAAATCATGCTGCAGTCGCCGCTGATCTCGGATTTGATCTTCAAAGGCGACGTCACCAAGATCAAGGACGTGATGTCGCGATCCAATCGCATGGGGATGAAGACCTTCGATCAAGCGCTGTTCGACCTGTACGAGGCGGGACTGGTTTCGTATGAGGACGCGTTGCGCAATGCCGACTCCAAGAACGAGCTGCGTTTGCGCGTGAAGCTGGAAAGCAAGCGCGAGATGAAGAATCCCGAAGAGGGAGGTCAAGCGTTGCAGATACTCGACGAAGAAGCGGGCCAGGTGTTCTAAGCGTATGTCCGCGGCCGCGCCTCTGCAGACGATGAATACGAAGCCGCTGTTCCAGCTGATGGTGGACAAGAAGGCGTCGGATTTGTTTTTCACCTGCAACGCCCCCGTCAAGATCAAGATCGAGGGCAATATATTCCCGGTCAACAAGCAGGTCTTGAGTCCTGAAACGGTGCGGCAGGCGGCACTCGGGCTCATGACGCAGGATCAAATCGATCATTTCAACGAAGAGCTGGAGATCGATTTCGCCATTTCGGAACCCGAACTGGGCCGTTTTCGCGTCAACGTGTTCTATCAGCGCGGTTTCCCGGCAATGGTGTTGCGCTACATCACCGCCGAGATGCCCCGGCTCGAGGACCTCGGCATGCCCGAGATACTCAAGGAACTCGTGATGTTGAAGCGCGGGCTGATTCTAATGGTGGGCGCCTCCGGCGCCGGAAAATCCACGACTCTCGCCGCGATGATCAATTTCCGCAATGAGACCTCGTCGGATCACATCCTGACCATCGAGGACCCCATCGAGTTTTTGCACTCCAATAAGAAATCGATCATCAATCAGCGCGAGGTGGGCCTCGACACCAAATCATTCGCTCGCGCCTTGCGCAGCGCGGTGCGCTCCGCGCCGGACGTCATTCTGGTCGGCGAAATCCGCGACAGAGAAACGATGGAGGCGGCATTGGCGCTCGCCGGTACCGGGCATCTATGCATCGCAACGCTGCATGCCAACAATTGCGCCGAAACGCTTGATCGAATCATCAACATGTTTCCGCGCGATCAGCACAACCAGATCTTCCTCGATCTCTCGCAATACCTGCGCGCAATCTTGTCGCAGCGCTTGGTGCACGCGAAGAGCGGCAAACGCGTCGCGGCTTCTGAGGTCATGGTCAATACGCCCTATATCTCCGAGCTCATCAAGAAGGGCGACGTGATCGGCGTCAAAGAAGCCATCCGCACGGGTACCGAGCGCGGCATGCTGAGCTTCGACAGCTCGCTCTACAACCTGGTCCGCGAAGGTCGGATCGAATTGGAGGAGGCGCTGTCGAGCGCGGATTCCCGGACGAATCTGGAAGCCAAGATCAACTTCGGCTGAAGCTGGACGAGTCGGCGGCCGTCGGGCCGAGGTCCGACCGCGGCGGCAGCGCCCCGGAAATTTCTTCGAAACGGCCCGCATCGCAGGGCGCGAGATTACCCTCGAATTCCCGGCTGCAGACGTCCCAACCGGAACGCAGCGCGCGGTCGCGGCATGCCCGCGGATCGACAGAGAGCGCGCGCGCGGCGGCCTTGCCCAAATCGTCATCGAGCGCCCCCGTGATGCCGTTCTCGACGACGTCGATGGGTCCCGTTACCGGATATGCCGCAACGGGCACGCCGCACGCCATCGCTTCGAGATTGACGAGCCCGAAGGTATCGGTCCGGCTCGGGAATACCATGACGTCCGCGGCTGCCAGGTGGATTGCGAGATCTTCGCCGAATCGGAATCCCAGGAAGTGCGCTTGCGGGTACTCGGTCTGCAATCGCCGGCGTTCGGGTCCGTCGCCGACGACGATTTTGCTGCCCATCCACGGCATCTTGAGGAAGGCATCGATGTTTTTTTCGATCGCGACGCGGCCGACATAGGCAGCAATTGGTCGCGGCAGCTGCAAGAATTCCTTGGCGCGAGGTTTGAACAGTTCGGTGTCGACGCCGCGCCGCCAGTTTGCCAGATTGCCGAAACCGCGCGAACGCAGGTCCTCGCGTACCGATGCCGTGCTGACCATGCAGCGCACCGCGGCGCCATGGAACCATCGCAACGCACGATATGAAAGCGCGAGGGGAACGGGATAGCGCGCCCGCAGATATTGAGGGAATTGCGTGTGGTAGGAAGTCGTGAATCGCAACCCATGGCGGATGCAGTAGCGCCGCGCGGACAGTCCCAAAGGACCCTCGGTCGCAATGTGCAGTGCCTGCGGCTTGAACGCACGTATGCGCCGCTGAACGCCCTCGAACGGGAAAAGCGACAAGCGTATCTCCGGATAGGTCGGGCAGGGGACGCTGCGAAAATCGTTCGGTGTGATCATCTGCACGTCGTGCCCGAAGCGTCCGAGCCAGAGGGCAGTCTGGGCCAAAGTGCTGACGACCCCGTTGGTCTGGGGGTACCAGGCGTCGCTGACGATCGTAACTCTCATGCAACATCGACAGTGGCATTCCTAAATGACGATTCGATGAACGGGCAAACAAGGTTTTCTTACAATCATGATGCCCGGATGATTCTGTTGATTCCGTAACGTGGTTGTCATGTCATTGCTATATTTGCTACATGGCCGATTATCGTAGAACTCTATTGAGGAATCCCCATGCAAAGTTTTTGGCAAGAACTGCAAACCCAGCGATGGGACGATCACCGCTACTATCACCACAGCCGGATCAATCAATCCCTGCACTTCGTCAGCGCAATCAGCTTCATGGTCGCCTACGTCATGCTGTTCACCGACCCGGTCGCCGCTGCGCTCATCGCATGGCTCGTCGCGATGGTCACTCGGCAATCGGGGCATTTTTTCTTCGAACCCAAGGGCTATGACGAGGTCAATCACGCGACTCATGAGTACAAGGAAGACGTCAAGGTCGGCTACAACCTGCGCCGCAAGGTCGTATTGCACGTGATTTGGGCCGCAGTTCCGCTCGTGCTCTGGCTCGAGCCGACTTTCTTCGGCGTGTTCCAGCCGTACGCCGGCACCGAAGAGTTCATCCGCCACGTAGGCATGGTCTGGCTCGCTCTCGGCGTCGCGGGGCTGCTGTTTCGCATGGTCCAGCTGTTCTTTCTCAGAGGCGTGCAAACCGGCCTCGTATGGGCGACCAAGATCATCACGGACCCGTTTAGCGACGCGAGGCTGTACTACAAGGCGCCGCTCTATTTGATGCGCGGCGAACTCATGGATCCGATGGAGGAAGAAGAGCAGCGCGCCTGAATCATCTCCTTGAGCACGCGGCGTTTGATGGATTTATTGGTCAGCAGCGGTGCGGACCACCACCAACCGTCGCCGTGCATTGCCTGGGCCGCCGACGCGATGCGACGCTCGACCTCGGCAAAGTCCTCGTCCGTGTAATTCAAACTGAAGATCAGGCGGCCGGTTCCGACCCAGCTCAGCGCAAGCCCGGCCGCCCGCAGATAATATTGAAACATCCAGTTATAGCGCGACGGCCGTGTGTAAACGATCGTCCAAATGGACGACAGATTCGCGACTTGCACGGGCAGGCCGGCCGCCCGCAGCCGCTCGTTCAGGGCCGCGGCGCGGCCATTCCACACGCCGTCGAGGTCCCGATACAGCGCTCGTACGGGCTCGGTCTCGAGCCGCTGCAAAAATTCGTACATGCTGCCCATGACGTACGGATGCGCGTTGAAGGTGCCGCGTGCGAAGCAAATGTCGGCGGGCCGTTCCCCGCGGAAGCGCATCATCAATTCGCGCCGGCCGCAGAGCACGCCGACGGGCAGCCCCCCGGCCACGGTCTTTCCGTAGGTCACCATGTCGGCTCGCACCCCGAAATACTCCTGCGCACCGCCGGGCGCGAGGCGGAAGCCGACGAACACCTCGTCGAAGATCAGTACGATCTTGCGCTGCGTGCAGACGGCGCGCAGTTTTTGCAGCCACGCGCCATAGCCGGCGCGATCGAAATTCGCATGGCGGGCGCTGTCGAGGAGCGTGGAATCGCCCGGTGCGCCGATGTTCGGGTGCAGCGCCTGCAGCGGATTGACGAGCACGCAGGCAATGTCGCGGCGCGTCCGCAACACGCGCAGCGCCGCCTCGCTCATGTCCTCGAGCGTGTAGGTCTCGCGGACCGCAAGCGGATTGCCGACGCCGGGCTGCACGTCGCCCCACCAACCATGGTAGGCGCCGCAAAATCTGACCAGATACTTGCGCGCGGTGTGATAGCGCGCCAGGCGCACGGCTTGCATGACCGCCTCGGTGCCCGACATGTGGAACGAGATTTCCTCGAGCCCCGATATTTGCAGCAGTCGCTTCACGTTGTATGCGGCCACGGGATGGTAGGCGCCGAGCACGGGCCCGAGTTCGCGCACCCGCTCGCTACCGCGCGCGATGCATTCCTTGTAGAAATCGTAGCCGAATACATTCACGCCGTAGGATCCGGTCAAGTCGTAGAGCCGGTTTCCATCGAGATCGGTGAGCGTCACGCCGGACGAGGATTCGAGAAAGTTGCCCGCCTTGAAATGTTCGCGCACGAACCTGCTGAATTGAAACGGCACGCGATAGCGCGACGTGAACTGCAGATCGGAGATCGCGTCGTAGACTTCGGCGGTCTGCTGCGCCGTTTTCGCAAAGCGTTGCCGGTAGACGGCCGCAAGCGCCTTGAAGCCGTCGCGCCGCTGCGCGGCGATCGCGTCGGGCGCAGCGTCGGCGCGAAAAAATCCGTGCTCGTCATACTCGTAAAACGGTACGAGCGCCGCGAAGCGGCGCGCCATGCGCGAATGCCCCGTCAGCGAGCGGTGTTTGGCCGCCGACAGCTGCAGGCGCAGCTGCAGTCTGCGCAGCAATATTGCGCCGGCAATCGCGGCAATCACGTAAAGAATCGTCGTTTTGAGCACAATTTCCCTCCTTCGCCACCTTATTACAGGCCAATGACACTTCGATGAACGAACTCTCGATGATCGCCCGTATCGCGCAGCAGGAGGACATCAACTTCCTGCTGACCAACCGCATTCCGCGCCGCCTGCTGACGCGCCTCATGGGCCGCCTGAGCCGAATCGAGAATCAGTGGGTCTGCAGCGCCGGCATCGCTCTATGGCGCGTATTTTCGGATCTCGACCTTTCGGACTCAAAACAACAGCGCTTCAAGAGTCTGCACGAGTGCTTCACGCGCGAACTCCTCGACGGCGCTCGAAGCGTGGACTCCGACCCGCGGGTCATATCGAGCCCGAGCGATGGGATCGTGGGCGCATGCGGGAGGGTTCTCGACGGAACCGTTCTACAGGCCAAGGGTTTTCCATACCCCTTGATCGATTTGCTGCAAGACGCCGAACTGGTGAGCTATTACCGTGATGGTCAATATGCGACGCTGCGCCTGACCTCGAGCATGTATCACCGGTTTCACGCGCCCACCGATTGCCGCGTCGAGCAGGTCAATTACGTATCCGGGGATACCTGGAACGTCAATCCGATCGCGCTCGCGCGCGTCGAGCGACTGTTTTGCAAGAATGAGCGCGCGATCATTCGCTGCCGAATGGCGCAGTCCGGTCAGATTCTGACGCTAGTGCCGGTAGCCGCGGTGCTGGTCGCGAGCATCCGCTTGCATTTCATCGACGTGCTCTTGCACCTGCGCTATCGCGGACCGAACCTGATGCATTGCGATGCCGTGTTGAACAAGGGCCAGGAAATGGGCTGGTTCGAGCATGGATCGACGATCATCGTATTCGCGCCGCGCGGCGTCTCGCTCTGCGAATCGGTGCGCGGCGGCGAACACATACGAATGGGACAGCCTCTGATGCGCTTCGACGCGTAAGCCGGAGGATGCTCAGAGCGGCCGGCGGTGGCGCGTCAGCGTGGCTGCAATCGCGGCGAGCACGGCCATGCGCACCGCGACGCCGTTATTGACCTGCTCGCGAATCACCGAGCGCGGTCCGTCGGCGACCTCGGACGCTATCTCCACGCCGCGATTCATGGGACCAGGGTGCATCACGAGAACGCTCGGGGCGGCTAGCTTGAGGCGCGCGGCGTCGAGTCCGTATGCGCGAAAATGCCCGGCGTCGTCGAGCTCGGCGCTCTGCGCCATGCGCTCCTTTTGAATGCGCAGCATCATCACGACGTCGGCCCCGGCGATGCCGTCCTCGATGCGCGTGAATCGCTGAGCTCCGGCGAACTCGTCTTCCGACGGCAGCAGCGCCTCGGGTGCCACGAGCCGCAGATCCGTGGTGCCCATGGTATGCAGTGCGCGCGCCGTGGAGCGCGCGACGCGCGAGTGTTTGATATCGCCGACGATGGCCACTTTGAGGCCGGCGAAGCGGCGCTTGTGCGAGCGTATCGTCAGCACGTCGAGCAGGCCTTGCGTCGGATGGTTCAGATGCGCCTCGCCGGCGCTGATCACGGACACATGGGGCGCAACGTGATCGATGAGGAACTCCGGCATCCCCGCCTCGGAATCGCGAATCACGAACACGTCGATGTTCATCGCCTCCAGCGTGTATATCGTGTCGAGCATGGTTTCGCCTTTGACGCGCGAACTCGACTGCGTGTCCAAATTCAGTACGTGCGCACCGAGGCGGCGGCTCGCCAAATCGAACGAGGCGCGTGTGCGTGTGCTCGGCTCGAAAAACAAATTCGCGACGGTGACGCCCGCGAGCTCGCGGCCTTCATAAGCCGGCTGTCCCGGTAAGCGCCGATAGCTTTCGGCACGATCGAGCAGCGCCGTCAGCGCGTCGCGGGCGAGGCCATCGAGCGTGATGAGGTGGCGTAGCCCGCCGGCGCTATCTTGTTGTGAACGCATTTGCGCCTCATGTTTTTGTCGTAAACCAGCGTTCCAAGATAACGCAAGCCGCGGCGGCATCGATATCGGCCTTGGCGACGCGATGTTTGCGCAGTCCCGCTTGCCGCGCCTCCCGCAACCTCGCCTGTGCTTCCAGAGACGAGTAACGCTCATCGACGAGCATCACGGGCAGACGATAGCGGCTTTCCAGCGTCGCCGCGAAAGCGCGTGCCCGCGCGGCCATTGCGCTCTCGGAATCGTCCGCATTATACGGCAGGCCGACAACGGCCATAGCGGGTTGCCACTCGCTCATCAGCGCATCGATCGCCGTCCATTGCGGCCCATCGGGTCCGGCGGCAATGCCCGGCAGCGGGGAGGCCGCGCGACTCAGCGTGTCGCCGCAGGCGACGCCGATGCGACGCATTCCCATATCGAAGGCGAGGACGAGTTGCGGCTGGGTGCGGCCGCGGCTTGCCTCAGGCATTGCCGCTGATCGGACTGATGCGCGAGATATCCACGCCGAGCAGCCTTGCCGCGGCTTGCCAACGAGCTTCGAAGGGTAAATCGAAGATGATGCCGGAATGCACCGGCGCATTGAGCCAGGCGTTCGCTCGGATCTCGTCCTCGAGTTGTCCGCCCTCCCATCCCGCATATCCCAGGGCAACGACCGCTTCGCCGGGCCCTTCGCCGGATGCGATCGCGGCCAAAATATCGCGTGAGGTCGTGACGTGGATCGTGTCGGAGACTTTCATGGTCGAATCCCATGACCCGCCCGCGCGGTGCACGACGAAGCCGCGATCCGTTTGCACCGGCCCGCCCCGCAACACCGGGCGCTGCGCAAAGGGCCCGGCGGGCACGCTGATTTCCAATTGCTCGAAAACTTCGCCCATGCGCATCTGCAGCGGCTTGTTCAAGATCAAACCCAATGCGCCGCGCGGACCGTGATCGCAGATCAGCGCGACGCTTTGCGCGAAATTAGGGTCCTGCATCGCGGGCATCGCGATGAGCAGTTGGTTGGTCAAATAGCCGGTATCGGTCATGGCTCGGAGTACAGTACTTTGGACCCTTCGTCTTCACCGCCCAAAAATTGCCACTCGTAGGCAATGCGGATCTGATCGTGTTTCGCGCTCAATTCGTGCGGAAACGCATCGAAAGGGGCGGCGAGCTTCAAAATGCGGATTGCCGCATCGTCGAGTTCAGGATGACCGCTGCTGCGCCGAATCAGCGCTTGCTCCAGTCGGCCGTTGGCATTGATCGTCACTTCGATGACCGGCGTTCCGGTGAGCTTGTCTCGGCGCGCCACGCTGGGAAAATTCAAGGTGCCTACGCGCTCGACTTTGCGCCGCCAGCGGTCCAGGTAGACCGCCACGTCCGATTCGCGCGTATCGGCCGATATCCAGAGCTGGTTCTTGGCCTCGCCGCGCAGCCGCAGTTCGATGCCGTCGTCGTTCGGATTCATGCCGAAGTCCGGCCGCTTCTCGAGCAGCAGCGGCAATTCGGCGGTGTCCTGTGCGGCCGCTTCTGCCGCGAAATAGACGATCCGCGTGGACCGATTCTGCGTAGCGAGCGTTTGTTCGTCGCCCGCATCGCGTCCGGCTTGCCGTAAATCGACGCCGTCGCCGTTGGCGGCCCCCGGGCGCATCGCCGGCGCCAGCGAGGACTTCGGGATCAGCGCACGCTCGGGCGCCAGTGTATTGCCAGAACCCTGCTGGTTGCGCTGCGCGAGATAGCGTGCCTTGGCGTTGTGTTTGACGCCGGGAGCGCTGTCGTTGACCAGGATGACCTCTAGACCCGGAGCCTCGTCGCTGTCGGCGTCGCCATCGGGGGAACTGAACGTAACGCCGAGAATCACGATGCCGTGCAGCAAGGCCGCCAAAAACAGCGTGGTTACCATACGGTCGTTGGCAGGCGGCAAGTGGGTTTGGAGCGTCTGCGATGTCATGCGGCTCCCAGAATTTTGGCGATCGCGTCCATCAAAAGGCCACCAATATCGACACCGTAGGTCCGATTCAGTTCACGAATGCCCGTTGGACTCGTGACGTTGATCTCGGTGACGTAGTCGCCGATGACGTCGAGTCCGACGAAAATCATGCCCGCCGCCCTTAGCTTGGGGCCAATTTGCGCGCAAAGCCAGCGGTCGCGATCCCCGAGGGGCCGGCCCTCGGCTCGGGCGCCCGCGGCGAGGTTACCGCGGTTGTCGTCGCTGTCGGGCACGCGCTTCAGCGCGTACGGCACGGGTTCACCGTCCACCAATATCACGCGGCAATCTCCGGCCGTGACGATTTCGGGCAGGTAGCGCTGCACGATCGCGAATCGAGTCCCGTACTCGGTCAGGGTTTCGAACACCACATTGCGGTTCTTGTCGCCATGCTCGAGCACAAAGATCGATCGGCCGCCCATGCCGTGCAGCGGCTTGCAGACCGCCCTGCCGTGCTCCCGCAAGAACTCGCTCATGTCCTGCATGTCGCGGGTAATCAAGGTCGGCGCGCAGCAATCCGGAAACCAAGCCGTATACACTTTTTCGTTCATGTCCCGCAGTCCTTGCGGGTCGTTGACGACGACGGCGCCTTGGACCTTTGCCCGATCCAGGATGTAGGTCGTATAAATGTACTCGGTGTCGAAAGGCGGGTCCTTGCGCATCAAAATGACGTCGAACTCGCCTAGACGCGCCGCGCGCGGCTCGCTGCGCTCGAACCAGTGCTGCGGATCGTCAAATACCTGCAACTCGGCGACGCGGCCATGAGCGACGCCGTCGCGGAGCCACAAATCCTTTTGCTCGGCGTAATGGATCCGCCAAGACCGCGCCGCGGCGGCCAGCAGCATCGCCAGCGTGCTGTCTTTCGCCGGCTTGATGCTGTCGATGGGGTCCATGATGACGAGAAGGCGAACATCGCCTGACATGCTGAAATCCTGTGAAAACGATCGGTTTGCGGTTCGCAACCAGTCTAGCGCAAGCCCGCGGGCGAACCCTTATCTTCGGCAAACTGTGAACCAGACCTCCGTTGTTTCGCTGCCAATGCCGCGAAATGAGACTGCCATGCCGTGGCTTGAACCCCGTGGATATGTTAAAAAGGCCACTATATTCCGGCACCTACGCACAACTGGAAGAAATGACACCCAGCGACCGAAACAAACTCACGGGCCTCAAAGTCCTGGTGATCGACGATAGCAAGACGATCCGGCGCACCGCGGAAACCCTTTTGAGCAAGGAGGGTTGCGAGGTGTTCACGGCGGTCGACGGATTCGATGCGTTATCGAAAATCGCCGACCATCAGCCCGATATCGTGTTCGTCGACATCATGATGCCGCGGCTCGACGGCTACCAGACCTGCGCGCTGATCAAGCACAACAAGGTTTTCAAGCAAATCCCGGTCATCATGCTGTCGAGTAAGGATGGTTTGTTCGACCGCGCGCGCGGCAGGATCGTCGGCTCCGAGCATTATTTGACGAAACCCTTCACGAAAGACGAACTATTGGGCGCAATCGAGGCCCATGTCGGTAAATGACGGGAGAATTCGCGCATGGCACTGATTTTGATCGTCGATGATTCGCCCACCGAAGTATTCGTGATGCAGAAAGCGTTGGAGAAGCATGGCTTCAAGACCGCGGCCGCCGAGAATGGCGCCGAGGGCATCCGCAAGGCGAAAGAGATGAAGCCGGACCTGATCTTCATGGACATCGTGATGCCCGGCGTGAACGGCTATCAGGCGACCCGCGCGCTGATCAACGACCCCGAGACGAGCTTGATCCCGATCATCATGGTGACTACCAAGGGACAAGAGACGGATCGAGTCTGGGGCTTGCGCCAGGGCGCGGTGGATTACCTCGTCAAGCCGGTCTCCGCGCAGGCGTTGGTCGAGAAGGCACAAGCTGCGCTGGCCGTATGACGAGCACCGACAGCGGCTCCGTCGAGAATTTGCGGAGCCTCCGCGACCGGCCGTTCGAATTGCTCAAGGAGTTGGAGAGACGCAGTAACCCGGTCGCGGCCGGCAACACGCCGGACGCGAACGCCGGCACGGAATGGGTCGGTGTGGCGTTTCGCATGGGCGGAGAGACCTTTCTCGTGGCGCGCGAGGAAACTCGCGAGGTCCTGGGGTATCCGGCCGTAGTCACGAGGCTCCCGGGCACCAAGGGCTGGGTCAAGGGGCTGGCGAACGTGCGCGGGCAGTTGCTGCCGATGCTGGATTTGCGCCAGTTTTTGGGCAGCGGGGTGACGACTCCCGGCCGTAACACCCGAATCGTGGTCGTGAATCACCGCGACATCCCGGCGGGTCTGATCGTCGATGAGGTATTGGGGTTTCGGCGTTTTGCCGAGCGGGAATTCAGCGCCGACCCGCCGCCGACCGTGATTCGCTGCGACGCCTATCTGGCCGGTGCATTTCGGCGTGGCGGCGAGGTATGGCCGGTCTTGAGTTTGAAGACATTGGTTGAAAGCGAGAGTTTTCTGCAGGCCGCAACAAGTTGAAAGAAAATAATCCCAATCGTTGGTCGAATCTGCTGCCCGTATTGGTGGGCGCGACGGTGTTGTTCATCGCGATTGCCGCCGCCCTGACGCTGCTGACGAGCGCGACGTCGCCGGTTGCAGCTCCGGCCGAGCAACTCTCTCTGCTCACGCAGCGCCTGCCGTTCGAGGCGCAAAATGCGCTGCGCGGCGAACCGAGCGCGTTCGACGCGCTGGCGAAGAGCATGGCGAGGTTGAAGACGGTACGCGGCGAAGTCGCCGCGGGAAATCCCGCGTCCGATCCGACCTGGCGCAAGCTCGGCGACGAGGTCGCGGCGGTCGCCGACGCGCGCGCCGCGGTCGCCACGATTCAAGCGGCGACCCAGGAAGCGCACGAACTCGCGCCGAAGCTGCTGTCCGAGCTCGGCGATCTCGCGAGCGCGGTCGGCGTACAAAAGCTCGACGGTATGAGCCGCTATCTGGAGCGTTTCGAGCTGACCGTGCAGCGCATCCAACAAGATTTGAACGGCCTCGCGTCGGGCGTCAGCGATGCTGCGCCTGCAGCGCAACGTCTCGCCGATAGCCTGGAGTTTTTGAATCAAGTGGTGCGCGGTCTTTCCGGAGAGGAGTCCGGCTTGGCCCTGTCGCGCGTTACCGGTGCGGAGGCCGAGCAACGTTTGAAGGCGGTCGTGCAGCGCAATCAGCAATTTGCCGCCGCCGTGCGTAAGGCGATCGGAGCGTCGGAGGCCCTTTCGAAAGCGCAGGCGGCCGCACGGACCTTGCCGTCGGTAGCGGGCGGCCTTGCGACGGAGCTGAATGCCGCCGCGCCCGCGACCGTCGCATCCGGCATGGGCTTGAAGCCCTGGGTATTGGCTTCCATGATGCTTGCGCTCATTTCCTTGGGCGTGCTCTCCTGGGTGTATTTCAAGGCCGTCGATCTTCGCCGTAACGTCGATATGCGGGTACGCGAGAACGAGCGCAATCAAGAGGCGATCATGCGCCTGTTGGACGAGCTGTCGAGCCTCGCGGACGGCGACCTGACCGTGCAGGCGACCGTAACCGAAGACATCACCGGCGCGATTGCCGACTCCATCAACTACGCGATCGAAGCATTGCGAGAGCTGGTCACGACGATCAACGATAGCGCGATTCAATTGGACGGCGCCACACGGCAGGCGCAATCCGCGGCGGCGCATATGGCGAAGGCGAGTTCCGCGCAATCGCGCCAAATTTCATCGGCCAGCGAATCGATGGCCGACATGGCGGCATCCATCGAGGAGGTGTCGGGTAATTCCGAGCGCTGCTCCGACGTTGCGCGCCACTCGGTCGACATCGCTCACAAGGGGGGCGATGCCGTGCGCCGTACGATCGACGGCATGAATGCGATTCGGGAAACGATTCAGGAGACCAGCAAGCGCATCAAGCGTCTGGGCGAGAGTTCGCAAGAGATCGGCAACATCGTGGAATTGATCAACGATATCGCCGAGCAGACCAACATTCTGGCGCTCAATGCGTCCATCCAGGCATCGATGGCCGGTGAGGCTGGCCGCGGCTTCGCGGTCGTCGCCGACGAAGTGCAACGGCTCGCGGAACGGGCGGCCAACGCAACCAAACAGATCGAAGTCTTGGTGCGTACGATCCAGTCCGATACCAACGAGGCCGTGGTGTCCATGGAGCGCAGCACCACCGACGTGGTCGGCGGCGCACTGCTCGCCGAAAACGCGGGCGCCGCGCTCGAGGAAATCGAACAGGTTTCCAATCAGATCGCGAGCCTCGTGCAGAACATATCCGCTAGCGCACGGCAGCAGGCGGCCGCTTCGGGCAATATTTCCAAGAACATGCAGGTCGTGCGCGAAATATCGACGCAAACCGCAGAAGGTTCTTCGGCGACATCCACGTCCATTTCCAAGCTCGCCGCATTGGCCGCACAGTTGCGCAAATCGGTGGCCGGCTTCCGCCTGCCGGACTTTGGCGGCGGTACGACGACCTTGGGCGCTTCGTCGTCTACGCGTCTGCCGGCGCTCAAGGAGGCTCCGGTGAAGGCGAGCACCGGCACAACGGGCACAACGGGTACAACGGGTACAACCGGCACAACGGGTACAACCGGCACAACGGGTACAACCGGCACAACCAGCACTGCCGGTGCTTCCGGCAAAGTCCGCAAGGCGAGCGGTTTCGGCGCGTGATGCGCGCTGCCCATCGATTTCAAGCATGACGGATATCAGTTCCCAGACTTTGCACGTGGTCGCCAAAGAACTGGCGGCGACGCTTGGCGATGCACGCGTTGCCCTCGAAGCTTACGCCGAGCGGGTCGATCAGCGCGGGATGCTCGAAAAATGCGCGGACCAACTGCACCTGGCGCACGGCGTGCTGCGTCTTGTCGAAGTCTACGGCGCCGCGCTGCTCGCCGAGGAGATGGAGCACGTCACGCGCTACTTGCTCGATGCGAGTACCGACGCGAAGCGCAGGGACGATAAGCGGCAGACCGAAGGTCTCGATGCCTTGATGCGTTCGATGGTTCAGCTGCCCACCTATCTCGAACGCGTGCTCTCCGGCGGTCGCGATTTGGCGCTGGTGCTGTTGCCCTTGCTCAACGATCTGCGCTCGGTTCGCGGCAGTCCCTTGCTTTCGGAAGGCACGCTGCTGCTGCTCAATCTCAAGTCCGATCAGCCGCCGCAGCCGCAATCGGCCGAAGAATCGCCGATAGCCGTGGCGCAATGGGCGCGACGCCTGCGGCCGAGGTTTCAGGTCGGCCTGCTGGGTCTGATTCGCGGCGAACGCCCGGCGCAGAATCTCGAGATCCTCGCGAAAGTTGCCGAGAAGCTCGAACAGGTGGCGACCACCCAACCGGTATTTCAGTTCTGGTGGGTAACCGGAGCGGTACTCGAGGCGCTGCGCACGAACGGCTTGGAGGCCAGCGTGACGCTGAAGCGCCTGCTCGGTCAGGCCGATCGTCAGCTCAAGGCCTTGTATGAGGTCGGCGAGGCGAGATATTGCGAAAATCCGCCGATCGATTTGCTCAACAATTTGCTGTACTACGTCGCCCGTGCGTCGACGCCCGGCGGGCGCATCGGCGCGGTGAGGGCGTCGTTCAAGTTATCCGAGCTGCTTCCCGTCGACGAATCGATCGAGCACGAGCGCGAGAGCCTCTCGGCGCCGAGCGTCAAGTTGATGCGCACGGTCGCCGCCGCGATCAAAGAGGATCTCTCCAAGGTCAAGGATGTCCTCGACATTTTCGCGCGGCGCGGCGGCGGCCAGATTGCCGAGCTGATGCCTCAGCTCGATCTGCTGAAGAAAATAAGCGACACGCTGGGTGTGCTCGGCTTGGGAGAATTGCGCCAGCGCGTGCAGCAGGAAGTAACCGATTTGACGGCACTGCTCACCTCGGCGCAGCCGCCACCGCAGGATGCGCTGCTCAAAGTCGCGGGCGTATTGCTGTCCGTCGAAGACAGCCTCGATGACCAACTCGTACGCCTGATCCTGCCGACTTCCTCCGACCAAGTTCAGCTCCCCGCTACCGACGCCGGGGACGCCGATTTTCGCCTGGTCAGCGAGGCGGTGCTGCGCGAATGCATCGTCAACCTGGCGCGCATCAAAGAGGCGATTTCGACCGCCGTGCAAAAACCCGGGGATTTTTCGCCGCAGGGACTCGACAACGTGCCGCAGCTGCTGCGGGGAATTACCGCTGGTCTGTTGATGCTCGGCAAGGGCAGAGCGGTCGAGCTCATGGATGCCATCGGCGTGCATGTGCGCAAGTTGGTCGAACCGGGCGCCCCAATGCCCGACGCGCAGCGCCTGGAGCGCGTAGCCGATGCGATCGTCAGCATCGAATATTACATGGAGACGATACAAAACGGCCGCAACGATCCTTGGTACATGCTCGACAATGCCGATACTTGCATCGCCGCGCTCGATGCGGAACTCGTTACTCGATTGCCCTCTGTCGATTTGGCATCGACCGACCATGAGACCACGGTCAGCCTCGATTACCAGGCAACCGTCCAAATCGACTACGCAGCGTCGGCATCGCCGCCGGCCGTCCCGACACCGGCGCCGCCGCCCGACCCGCAGTTGCTGGAGCTGTTCATCGAGGAGGCCAAGGAGGAAATGGCGTCGGTTGGGGCGACCTTCCCCCTATGGGAACAGAATCCGATGGATTTGGACTCGCTCGTCAAAATGCGCCGCAGCTTCCATACCTTGAAGGGCAGCGGCCGCATGGTCGGCGCCCGTCTTATCGGCGAATTCGCGTGGTCCATCGAGAATCTCCTCAATCGGGTCATCGATAAGACGCTGTCGCGCACACCCGGGATGATGTCCGTGATGCGCGCCGCCGTCAGCGCATTGCCCCATCTGATCGAGCAGCTGGAGACGGGCCGGCCTTCCTCGACACCGATCGACGAAATCATGGCGCGCGCCTATGCCTACGCGGACGGACGCGAGGCTGAGCAGGCCTTCATGAATCTCGCGCCGGAGGATCGCGATCGCAGCACGACGACCTCGTTGCTCGTCCCCCCCGTGGCGCCGGCAACACCGGCGCCGGCAGCGCCGGCGTTCGCGCCTACCACTCCACCGGCGGCCCCGGTGGCGGTTGCGCCGCCATCGACGGCGCCTCTGACGGTGGTGCCGTCAGCCCAAGTGCCGACACCGCCGGTGGTTGCACCGACACCGCGGGTCGTTGTACCGACACCGCGGCCTGCGCCTGCAGCGTTGTTAGTGCCGCCAACAATAGCGGTGGCGCCTCCCGAGGCGGCAAAACCTGCGCCCGCTGCCATGGATCCGATGTTGCACGATATCTACAGCAAGGAGACCGCAAATCACCTCGCGGAGATTCGCGAGTACCTGCGCAGACGCAGCGGTCAATTGGGGCCGCATGACTTGCCGGAGAGCGTCTATCGGGCGGTTCATACGCTGAGCGGCAGCTCCAAAATGGCCGAGGCGCGGCATGGTATTCGCGTCACCGAGCCCTTGAATCACTATATGCGCAAGGTCTTCGACAGCGGCCTAGGCTTGACCGACGCCGGCTTGAGCCTGCTCTCCGACGCGGTTGCCGCAATCGAAAACGTCGTTTCCCATATCGACGAGTCCACCGTGTTCTTTGCCGAGCAACCGCAATTGCTCGAACGCATGCGAATTCTCGAGGCTGCGCTCGACGTCACGTTGGCGCGCCTGGCGGACCCGACTGCCGCGTCGTCGCTCCAGCCGAGCTTGGCCGCATCGCCGCCCGTCGAGGCCTTCGATCATGAGATCGCCAATATCTTCAGCGAAGAGGCGACCGAGCTGCTCGAGGGGGCGCAGGCTTCGCTGAACGCCTGGAACGGCGATCGCAACAATAAAGCGCCGGTGGCCGAGTTGCAGCGGCAATTGCACACGCTCAAGGGCGGCGCGCGCATGGCGGGAATTCCCGCGATGGGCAATCTGAGCCATGAACTCGAATCCCTGGTGCTGCAGATCGACACCGGTGCGGTGCCGGGCAGCAACATCGCCTATGCGACGCTGCAGACCACTCTCGATGAACTTGCGCGCATGCGCGATATCGTGAGTAACGGCTCTCTGCCGGCGCCGGCGCCGGCGCTGATCGCGCAGCTTCGCGCGCTCAGTGTCGGGGAAGCGCCGCCCGCGAATGCGACCCCGACAGCGACCGCGGCCGCAATCCCGGCTCCCGCCGCTCCGCCGTCAGCGGTGCCGGCCTCGGCAGCCAAGCCGGCGGCCGCGCTGCCGACCTTGAGCTTGGTGCCGCCCGTGCCTGCGGCCAGGGAGCCGCGCCAGGATAGCGGCTTGAGCTTGAGCGGCGAGTCCGGCATGTCGACTCTGGAGCTCTCCAGCGCCCCCGTATTGCCGGGTCGCGAGAATGTTCCGGTGGAGCGCGCCGAGATGGCACGCGTCGACGCGGAACTGCTCGATACCATGCTCAACAACGCGGGCGAGGTCAGTATTTTCCGCGCGCGTCTCGGGCAGCAGGTCAATTCGATCGACTTCAACTTGGCGGAGTTGGCGCGAACGGTGACGCGTTTGAAAGACCAATTGCGGGGTCTCGAGATGGAGACCGAAGCGCAGGTACTCAATCGTCACCGCGACGAGGAGGCGCAGCGCACCGACTTTGACCCCTTGGAACTCGACCGCTACTCGGCGCTGCAGCAGTTCTCGCGCGCTCTAGCCGAAACCTCGGGCGACGTGGGGAGCATTCAGGGCCTGCTCGAGACCTTGACGCGCGAGGCGCAGAATCTCCTTACCCAGCAGGCGCGGGTCATCACCGATCTGCAAAACAGTTTGATGCGAACGCGCATGGTGCCGTTCCAGCGCCACGTACAGCGGTTGACGCGCCTCGTGCGCCAATCGGCCAATGATACCGGCAAGCGCGCCGAACTCGTGGTTCAGGGCGCCTCCGCGGAGCTCGACCGGCAAGTGCTCGAGCGCATGGTTCCGCCCCTGGAGCACATGCTGCGCAATGCCGTCGTACACGGCATAGAGCCGCCCGAGCGCAGATCGGCTTGCGGCAAACCGGAAGTTGGGCGCATCTCGGTCAGTCTGGAGCGCGACGGTGCCGAGGTCGTGATCGTGGTCGCCGACGACGGCGCCGGTATCAACGTCAAATTGATCCGCGAAAAGGCCATCTCCCTCGGCCTTGCCGATCCGCAGGCCAAGCTCACCGACGAAGAGGCCATGCAGCTCATCCTGGAGCCCGGATTCAGCACGGCCGGCCGAGTTACGCAGGCGGCCGGCCGTGGCGTCGGCATGGACGTCGTCGCGACCGAGGTCAAAAAGCTGGGCGGCGGCCTTTTCATCGAGTCGACGCTCGGCGCCGGATCGCGGTTCACGATTCGCCTGCCGTTCACGCTCGCAATCAGCCAGGCATTGATCGTACGCGTCGCCGACGAGGTGTATGCGCTGCCCATGCCGACCGTCGAGGGAGTCGTGCGGCTGCCGAGAAATATCGTCGCCCGCCATCTGGGCAAGGACGCGCCTTTGTTCGAATATGGTGGACAAAAATACCGCTTTCAGCAGCTCGGATCCTTTGTCGGCATCGGCGCCACGCATCTGCCCGATACCGACGTCTCGATGTCGGTCGTCCTGATCCGGGCGGGCGAGCAATCCACCGCTTTGGTGACCGATGAATTGGTCGGCAGCCGCGAGATCGTCGTCAAGAATCTGGGTCCGCAAATATCGGCGATTCGCGGCATCGCCGGAGCCACGATCTTGGGCGACGGCCGCATCGTGGTAATTCTCGACATGGGCTCGCTCGTGCGCTCCGAATGGCGCGTGCGCGCAAGCGATGCGCCGCCGCTCGAGCAGCGCGACCGGCGCACGTTCGCGCTCGTCGTCGATGACTCGATTACGGTGCGCCGCGTCACCCAGCGCCTGCTCGAACGCAATGGCATGCGCGTGATGACGGCCAAAGACGGCGTCGAGGCCGTCTCTTTGCTGCAAGACCATCTCCCCGATATCATTTTGTTGGATATCGAGATGCCGCGCATGGACGGCTACGAGGTCGCATCGCACGTGCGCAACGATCCGCGGCTCAAGGACATCCCGATCGTCATGATCACATCGCGCGTCAGCGAGAAGCACCGCGCCCGGGCGATCGAACTCGGCGTGGACGAGTACCTCGGAAAGCCCTACCAAGAGAGCCAGCTGCTCGACGCAATCGAACCGCTGGTCAGTCGGCGCAGCGCCGTGGCGCGCTAGGGGATTCGAGCCGTGTCCGACTTGCGCGAAGAGCTCTACAGCTTGTTGGTGCCGCTCGTGGGGGAGCGCCTGTTGGTGCCGCGCGCCTGCGTGGCCGAGGTCATCGGCTACCAGACTCCCGCGGACATGACCAACGCGCCGCCCTGGTACGCCGGCCTGGTGACTTGGGGAGCCCACAGCATCCCGGTCATCGCCTTTGAGGGCGCGCTCGGGGCATCCCTGCCGAGCATCTCGGGCCGCACCCGCATCGTCGTGTTTCACGCGCCGAGCGGCAAAATACAGTGCGGCTATTTCGGCATGTTGACCCAGGGGTTTCCGCAGCTCGTGCGCGTCAACGCCGACGTCATACGGCCCGACCCGTCGCGCAGTTTTGCGGAGCGCTCGCCGGTGATTTGCCAGGTGCGCATGGTCAACGAGACGCCCTTGATTCCCGATCTGCAGCGGCTCGAAGAAATGATCGCCGAGGAGACCTCGGTCCTCGGCTAGGCGTACGCGATGGCGCTGCGATCGCCTAGCGCATGTCGCCGAATTGGGTTTGCAGCCACGTCAGTGCTGCGATGGCTGCGGTTTCGGTCCGCAAAATCCGCGGACCGAAGCGCACGCGCTTGAACCCTGCGAGGTGAAACGCTTCCAGCTCATCGGGCGCAAAACCGCCTTCCGGGCCGATTGCGATTTCCACGCTGCCGGCCACGTCCCGCGTTACGGTGTCGGCATCGGCGTCCGGTTCGAGCACGAGGCGAGTACCCCCGCCGGCCGCCGCTCCCAGATAGTCGATGAGCTGCCGAGGTTCCTCGACGGCCGGGACCCGATTGCGTCCGCATTGTTCGCAGGCGCTGACGACGACTGCGCGCCAGTGCGTCGCCTTTGCCTCGGATTGTCGTGCGTCGAGGCGAACGACGCTGCGCTGACTCAACGTGGGCACGATGCGCGCGACGCCGAGTTCGGTCGCCTTCTGCACGATGAAATCCATTCGATCGCCGCGCGGCACCGATTGAACGAGCGTTACCGCGAGCGCCGATTCTCTGTCGACGAAGGTTCCGGGTCCGACCGATGCCCTGACTCGCGCGCCGCGCACGCTCTCGATCTCAGCGCTGAACTCACGGCCGTCGCCATTGAACAAGATCAGTCCGTCGCCGACCCGCGCGCGCAGCACCTTGGCGACGTGGGCCGCTGTTTCAGGCGGAAGTTCGAGCGCCGCTCCCGCTTCGAGGCAGGTCTCTACATAGACGCGCGTCAGGCGCATGAGGCTGGGCCGGTGGTGAAAATGCCGTTCATATCGAACCGCATTGTCGCATATGCTAGCCGAAGGACCGCGCTGAACGAGGGTGCCTAGTTTGCCGCGAAAGAACTTGCAATTGCCGGAGCTCGAAGTGGACGCATCGAGCGGCTTGCTGCGCGGGGTGCGCTTCGTGGCCTCGCCGAATTTCGATGCGAGGCCGCCGGACTCCGGCGTAGACCTGGTCGTCGTGCATGGGATAAGCCTGCCGCCCGGCGTGTTCGGCGGCCCATGGATCGATCAACTGTTTACCAACGGATTACCGGCCGATGCGCACCCGTATTTTGCCGCCGTGAATGCGCTGCGAGTGTCATCGCACGTGCTCGTGAGACGCGACGGCGAGATCACGCAATACGTCAGGTTCACGGACCGCGCGTGGCACGCCGGAGTATCCAGTTACGAAGGAAGAGAGGCCTGCAACGATTTTTCGATCGGCGTCGAACTCGAGGGCGCCGATACGGTGCCTTACGAGGACGTGCAATACCAGGTGCTCGCTACCGTGGTCCGCGCACTGTGCGCAGCCTACCCCGGCTTGTCGCCGGATCGGCTCGTGGGACACAGCGATATCTCGCCCGGGCGCAAGACCGATCCCGGCGCCGCATTCGACTGGATACGTGCGCGCCGGCTCATTCGCACGGCTTGCGCAGGGCGGCCGCCGCCCGCCCGGGTTTAACGCCGACGCCAGAAAATCTCGCTGCCGTTTTCGTGGCGTGCAAGCACGCGCGCCACCACGAACAGCAGATCGGAGAGTCTATTCATGTAGGTCAATGCGTCGGGGGAAACGGTTTCCTCGCGCGCCAAGGACCAACACAGCCGCTCCGCGCGCCGGCAAACGGTGCGCGCCAAGTGGCAGGCCGCTGCCGCCGGCCCACCGCCCGGCAGAATGAACTCCGCGAGCGGCGGAAGAGTGTCGTTGAAGGCGTCCAATACCGCCTCCAAGCGCTGCGTGTAGGCCGCGGTCACGAGCCGATTTCCAGGGATGCATAACTCACCGCCCAAATCGAACAAGTCGTGCTGCACGTCGGTGAGACAAGTGCGTACTGGCTCCGGCAGTCCCGGTACCGCGAGGACCACTCCGATCGTGCTGTTCAGTTCGTCGATTGTTCCGTACGTCTCGACGCGCAGGCTGTCCTTTGGAACCCTGGATCCGTCGCCCAAGCCGGTGCTTCCCTCGTCGCCCGTGCGCGTGTAGATTTTGCTCAAGCGATTGCCCATGATCGATTCACTCGTGTCGGGGGATGCGACGGTAGGCGTCCGGCAATGTCTCTGTCAAGGCATGCGGAAGAAAGAACCCAAGGAGTCCATCGCGTGAGCCCATCGGCCGAATTACAGGCAGCGCTCGATGCCGCCGAGCAGGCTGCGGCAATCGCGCGGTCGCTGTATCAACACAATATCGAAGTTCGCATCAAGGCCGACAAGACCCCCGTGACGGAGGCCGATGTGCGCTGCGAGATCGCGATACGTGAAATCCTGGAGGCGCGGTTTCCGAGCTACGGCTTTTATGGCGAGGAGACCGGTGTGCGCGGCGCGGATGCGGAGAGCCTTTGGTTGGTCGATCCTATCGACGGCACGAAGGCATTCGTGCGCGAGTACTCGATGTTTTCGACGCAGATCGCTCTAATGCGGCGCGGTGAACTCGTGCTCGGCGTGTCGAGCGCGCCGGTCTACGGGGAACTCGCCTGCGCCGAGCGGGGGTTCGGCGCGTTTCTCAACGGTGAACGAATAGCCGTCAGCGGGATCGATCGCATCGAGTCTGCGGCAATGTCCTCGGGCAACATCAAGAGTTTGGCTCTGGGCGGCCAATGGTCGCGCTACGGCGCGCTGGTCGCGCGGGTAGGGCGCATTCGCGGATACGGTGATTTCTTGCACTATCACTTGCTGGCGGCCGGAAAAATCGACGTCGTCATCGAGAGCGATGTGAACATTCTCGATATCGCCGCGCTCGCCGCGATCGTGACCGAAGCCGGCGGCAAGTTCACGGAATTGACGGGCGCACCAATCACTCTGCAATCGACTTCGGTGCTCGCGAGCAACGGCCTTCTGCACGCACCCGTACTCGCTGCGCTCATCGCATGAGCGCGGGCCAGCGTATTTCGAGCGCGGTCGCCTCTCCGATCACGACTTCGTCCAAATCGGTGGCTTGTTCCCACCGATCGGCAGCGAGCATGCGCCTGCCCGCCATCAATTCCGCGTGGCGCTGCGGATACAATGGGACTTGCCGCGGGTCGCCGTAACCGTCGGGAAAGCGCGGTGAATCGTCGGCGGCGTTGTACTTGTCGGTGGCACCCAGCGTGTGCAGCATCTCGTGTGCGATGACGACATCGTTCGCGCCATTCATCCAATCTGCGGCGAACGCATAGACCACGCCGATCTGGCCTTTGCTGAGCCCCAAGGAATGCGGCACGGTGGGAGTGAGCTTGGGATCGTGATACAGCACGAATAGGCGGATGTCCTCGGGCTCACGGGATTGGCCGCTGACGTGCCAGGCCCAATAGCGCAGCCGCAGACTCCACCAGATCGTGCGCAGCACTCCGTCGTCGTCGGCGCGCTGCGGCGGCATTTCCAGCAGTTCCGCTCGGAGCCTGGTTTTCACCGGCAGAGCGAGCGCCAAATGATAGCGTGCCGCCTCACGTGCGAAGAATCGATCGATCGGTTGGAAGTGCTCGGCATTGAGTCCGGCCACGTAGCCCTTAGTGACCGGACTCGCGTCGGCGGCGATCGGATAGACCGCGACGAACAGCGGTTCGCGCCAGCGGGTAGTGCGGTAGCGATCTTCACAGGTACTGACCGCCACGATCAATAAGGCGAGCAGCAAAATCAGAATGCGCAGCGTCTTGAAACGGCCGCCGCGCGGCGCAGGTGGCGCTTTAGTCTGCGTAATCTTCAATCCGCGGCATCAACGCGCAGTTCGGCGAGTTCCCCATCATGCGCCGTATACGACACGGCCATGGACTTGCAGCAGACGGGGCAGTCCTCGATGTATGACTGCTCTGGCACCGACAGGTCGAGCGTCAAATTGATCGTCTCCCAACAATGCGGGCAGCTTGCCTCATGTCCTTGAACCCAGTTCATCGCAATAGGATTCCTCGAGCCGGCACGATCCTCAAGGCTGCAGGCGGGTCGCCGTCCAGATGATTGGACCCGGCGGCGCGTCGAGCCGCCGGGTCCAACGCGCCCGGTCGTGTATCCGGAATTCGCCCTCGACCCACAGCTCTACCGCTTCGGCGCGCAGCCGAAACCCGCCCCAATGCGCCGGCCTCGGCACCTGCACGGAAACCCCATCCGGTTCCGGTGTACCGGGACCGCCATAGGGGATACCGAAGCGCCGCGCGGCTTCCGCCACCGCGCCGACGAGCGCCGCGCGCGACTCGATGGGTTGGCTTTGCGCGCTGGCCCACGCGCCCAGGCGACTTTGCCACGGTCTCGATTGAAAATAGGCGTCGTTTTCCGCATCCGAAAGCCTCTCGACCTGCCCTTCGGCACGGACTTGGCGGTGGCGGTGATCCCAATGAAACACGACCGCGGCGCGCCGATTGGTTTGCAGCTCGCGCCCCTTGTGGGACTGGTAATTCGTATAAAAGACGATGCTGCCGGATTTGGCGTCGATTTCTTTGCACAGCACGACGCGCGCCGAAGGCTGGCCGCGGGCATCGACCGTGGCCAACACCATTGCGTTAGGGTTTGGCTGCGCGGCATCGACGCCCGCCCGCGCCAGCCAGGCTTCGGCTACCGCCAAAGGGTCGGCGGGCAGCGGGTCGGGCAAGGATTCGGTCCAAAGCGTCTGAGTCGATGCGTTCATGTCGGGATTTTATCTTGCGGTTGCCGCGCGCGGCCAGTAAAAGGAGAGCCGGCGGCAACTGGAGAGTTTTCCCGAGATGAATTTGGACGAATTGCGAACCGCAATCACCGAGTTGGACGGCGAATTGATCGAATTGGTAGCCCGCCGGCAGGCCTTGAGCGAGCAGGTTGCCGCGGTCAAACGCGCAACCGGTCGACCCACGCGCGATTTTGGACGCGAACGCGAGGTGATTCTGCGCGCGCGTACCGCCGCCCAGGGCCGCGGCGTGTCTCCTGCGCTGGCCGAATCGATTCTGCGCCAGCTGATCCACTCCTCGCTCGCTACCCAGGAACAAGCGGGCGTTGCCGCACAAGCGCACGGCAGCGGTAAGCGCGCGCTCGTCATCGGCGGCCGCGGCAAAATGGGGCGCTGGTTTGCCGACTTCCTCGCGTCGCAGGGCTTTCGCGTCGGCATCGCCGATCCGGCCGGGACCTTGCCGGGATTCGAGTACGTCGCGGATTGGCAGAACGATAGGCTCGATCACGACCTGATCGTATTGGCGACGCCGTTGGGCGCAACTGCCGAGCTGCTGATGTCGCTGGCGCGCCGCGCGCCGCGCGGCTTGATCTTCGATTTAGGCTCGCTCAAGACGCCGCTGCGAGCGGGCCTCGCCGCGTTGGTGGCGGCCGGTTGCCGCGTGACCTCCTTGCACCCCATGTTCGGGCCCGATACGGAATTGCTGTCCGGCAGACATGTGATTTTCATCGATTTGGGCAACAGCGATGCCTTGAGCGAGGCGCAAGCGCTGTTCGCGCCGACGATGGCCGAGCGCGTCGTCATGGACTTAGACGAGCACGACCGATTGATTGCCTATGTGCTGGGGCTGTCGCACGCATTGAATATCGCCTTCTTTACGGCGCTTGCCGAGAGCGGCGAGGCCGCGCCGCGCCTGGCGCGGCTTTCGAGCACGACTTTCGATGCCCAGCTGGAAGTCGCGAGCCGGGTTGCCGCGGAGAGTCCCGAGTTGTATTTCGAAATTCAGCATCTCAACGAGTACGGCGGAGAGTCCTTGCGCGCGTTGCTGCAGGCGGTCGAACGACTGGTGTCGGTCGTCGCGACGGGCGATGCCGCGGCGTTCAAGGCGCTCATGAACCGCGGTCGCGCGTATCTCGACGTGCGCGCTGCCGCTCGTGCGGGCTAATGGCGATGTCTCTCGAGGAACCGATCCGAGATATCGAGGAGCTGAAAAAGCGCCTCGCGGAATTGATGGCCGAGGCGGCGAATAACGAGACGATCTTGAAGCGCATGCAGGCGCGCGAATTGCTGCTGCTGCGGGCCGAAAAATTGTCGCAATTGCTGCGCGTCATGGTGGACGGTTTGCGCGAGTCTTACGGGCTCGATGCCGTCAGTGTCGTTCTGCTCGACCCGCAGCACGAGATACGGCATTTGTTGATTGCCGGCGGCGAGCGGCCGGACGAGTTCTCGCAGGTTTTGTTCGTCGATTCCTTGGTCGGTCTCGCACCGCAGCTCGTGTCCTTGCACAAGCCCTGGCTCGGACCCTTCGTGGGTGCGGATCATCACCTGCTGTTTACGGGTATTCGAGACCTCAAGAGCATCGCGCTGGTGCCGCTGCCGCGCATGGATCGGTCGATAGGGGCGCTGTGCTTGGGTAGCCGCGATTTGACGCGATTTACGCGGCATCACGGCACGGATTTTCTGGCGCATTTGGGCGCGATCGCCGCTGTATGCCTCGAGAACGCCGTCAATAGAGATCGCCTGCTGCGGGCCGGAATCACGGATTTCCTGACCGGATGGCACAACCGGCGCTATTTGCAACAGCGCCTCCGGGAGGAGCTGTCGCGCGCGCAGAGGCACGGGGGCGCCGTCGCCTGCTTGATGATCGATATCGATCGCTTCAAGGGCATCAACGATGGCTACGGCCATCTTGCGGGCGATAACGCGCTCAAAGAAGTCGCGCAGCGCGTCGAGGCTCAGATTCGCAGCATGGACACGGCGGCCCGTTTTGGTGGGGACGAGTTGGCGATCATATTGCCCGAGGCGCATGCCGCCGAGGCAGCGACCCTCGGCGAACGCATTCGCGCGGCAATCGCCGGAGAGCCGATCATGTTGACGGCCGAGATCACGCGTACCCTGACCGTCTCGATCGGCGTCGCCGAGGTCGCGCCGGGACGGCATGAAACCGATTTGAAAGGCGTCGGCGATCGGTTACTCGCCGATGCCGACGCCGCCTTGTATCGAGCCAAGGCGCTCGGCCGCAATCGCGTTCAGGTTGGCGCGGGGTAGCCACAAGCCGCCCTCGATGTGGAACAATCCCCAGGCTATGCCCACTGCGCCCGCCGTAGACTATATCGACAAGGACGGCTTCCGCGCCAACGTCGGCATCGTGTTGTCGCAGGCCTCGGGAACGGTTTTCCTGGGGGGCCGCGTCGGCGGCCGCGGTTGGCAGTTTCCGCAAGGAGGTGTGAACCGCGGTGAACGGGTGGAGCATGCCTTATTCCGGGAGCTCCACGAAGAAATCGGCTTGGAACCCCAGGATGTCGAAGTTTTGGGCTCGACGCGCGGCTGGCTGCGTTACCGTCTGCCGCGCCAATATGTGCGAGACCGATGCATCGGGCAGAAGCAGCGCTGGTATTTACTTAAATTGACGGCCGATGAATCGAAGCTGCGGTTCGACGCCACGGGGCAGCCCGAGTTCGATCGCTTCCGCTGGGTCGGTTACTGGACGCCGGTGCGCGAGGTTGTCTACTTCAAGCGGCGCGTCTACGTGCGAGCCCTGCATGAACTCGGCAAAATATTGTTTCCCGACGGGCTGCCTCCCTACCCCGACTGGTGGTCGGAGCTGAAGCTGACCCGCTAGTACTGGCGGTCCGGTTGCAAGGGGCTTTCTAAAACGGCTTTGCGACTGCCAATAGGACGATGCCGATCAACAGCAGCGACGGCGCCTCGTTGAAGACGCGATACCACTTCGAACTGTGCAAATTGTGCCCCGCGGCGAACCGCCGCACGAGCAAGTAGCAATAGCCGTGATAGGCGATCAGCAGCGCAACGAGAAACAATTTGGCGCGCAGCCAAGCCATCGCCAAATAGTCGGGATACGCGACGATCATCCATAGGCCGAGTGCGACGGTGGCGACGGCCCCGATGGTCATGATCGCGAACAGGCGCCGCTCCATGATTTGGAAGCGCTGCACACTCACCGCGTCGGTGGCATCGGCGTGATAGACGAACAAACGCGGCAGATAGAACAAACCCGCGAACCACGTGACCATTGCGGCCACATGGAAGGCTTTTAGCCAGAGCATCGATCGATTCCTTGCCGGTTTGAGACGCAGCGCCCGTTGATATTCCCCGACAATGATAGCGTGAAGGATGATTTGTCGCCGAATGGCGCCAATGCGGGCCCCGATCGGCCTTAAGAAGCCACAGCTTGTGCGGCCGTGACGGGGGTTTGATCAAGAGGCTGACGCAAGGCCTGCGGCTTCGTGTAATGTCTCGTACCCTCGCGGGTGTTGGGGGCAGGAATCAACGGCTATGGCGGTTTCGTTCGGCAAACTGGTTGTCCGATCCTATGCGCCGAAGCGCCGCGCGGTTTTGCTGGCCGCGCTCGTGCTTTTAGGATTAGCGAGCCTCTACGGCGCGTTCGAGCTGGGACGCTACGACGCCGGTTATCGAGTCATCGATTCCGTTCGCGGGGCGTTATCGACGAGTGCGCGCCTGCGCAGCCTCGAGGCCGAGAACGCGCAGCAGCGTACCGAGCTCGAGGCGGCCGAAGTGGCGCGCCGCGTCGATCGAGAGGGCTACAAGCAAGTCGAGCAGAATCTCGGCGACATGCAGAGTCAAATCGCGCGGCTCAATCAGGACTTGTCGTTCTACCGCGGCCTGGTGCAGCCCGAGTCCGTCGTCAGCGTCAAAGTACAGCAGATGCAAATCGTGCCCGAAGCGGCTGCTGGCGCGTTTCGGATCAAGTTCGTGCTGATGCAGACCGGCAAACCCGGCGGTTCGGTTGCCGGTAATTTCGCGATAACGATCGACGGATTGAAGGACGGCAAGCCGCTCAGTTTGGATCTTGCGCAACTCTCGCCAGGCGCCCGCGCGAGCCTGGCATACTCGTTCAAGTATTTTCAGGATTACGATGAAGTCGTGCAATTGCCGGCCGGATTCGAGCCGACCCGCGTCGGGGTCGAAATCCATACCGGCAAGAATGGGAACCATGGCTTCCGGCAGGCTTTCGTCTGGAAAGCGCAGGGGATGTCGGTCGAGGCCGAGGCGACCAATGACGTTAAGACCAAAGGTGTTCTAGATGTTCAAGCGGAAACAGAATAACTCTGCAAAAATTCAGACGCTCATAGGGGCCAAGACGCGCATCGACGGGGACGTCGAATTTTCGGGCGGCTTGCATCTCGACGGGCATATCAACGGTAACGTCAGAGCGGGCGAGGGTCCCGGAGCAATCCTTTCGGTCAGCGAGCAAGGCTGCATCGAGGGCTCCGTGGTCGTTCCGAGCATCGTTCTGAACGGCATCGTCAAAGGCGATATCGAGGCGGCCGAACGGGTCGAGCTGGGCCCCAAGGCGCGCGTGCTCGGGAATGTCTACTACACGATCATCGAAACTGCGATTGGCGCCCAAATCAACGGAAAATTGCTGCACAAAGCCAATTCGGGCCCCCCTGGGGGCGAACCCGCGCCTACCGAGGACCCCGCTCTTTGATTGGGCAGGCGCGGCCGAGTACACTAGACAAATGAACGCCACACCCGAATCCATCGTCAATTTCGAGGCTGAGCCCGAGCCCGGTACGCCACCCGACGTACTGGTATTCACGGATGCGGCTGCCGGTAAAGTCGGCGAATTGATACGCGAGGAAGCTAACCCGAATTTGAAGCTCAGGGTGTTCGTTTCTGGCGGCGGCTGTTCGGGCTTTCAATACGGATTCACTTTCGACGAGAAAATCGAGGAAGGCGATTTTTGCGTCGAGAATCAGGGTGTGCAATTGCTGATCGATCCGATGAGTGCGCAATACCTGATGGGCGCGGAGATCGACTACAAGGAAGATCTGCAGGGCGCCCAGTTCGTCATTCGCAATCCAAACGCCAAGACCACCTGCGGCTGCGGGTCCTCTTTCTCCGCCTAAAAATGTTGGGACTGTAGATGAGCGGCGGTCGTGTCGTGCCCGACGTGCTCGCCGCCGTCGATCTTGGGTCCAATAGTTTTCACATGGTCGTCGCGCGCCACCAGCATGGCCAATTGGTCATCTTGGACCGGCTGCGCGAAATGGTCCGTTTGGGCGCGGGTTTGAGCGTCAACGGACGGCTCGACGACGAGGCCACCGCGCGCGCGCTGCGTTGCCTGGAGCGCTTCGGACAACGCTTGCGCGCGATGCAGGCCGACAGCGTGCGAGTCGTCGGCACCAATGCGCTGCGCCGCGCGAAGCGCAAGCGCTGGTTTTTGGAGCGCGCCCGGGCCGCATTGGGGCACCCCATCGAGATCATCTCCGGCCTCGAAGAGGCGCGCCTGATCTATTCGGGTGTGGTGCACACCAGTCCGATGAATCCGGACAAGCGGCTGGTCATCGATATCGGCGGCGGCTCGACGGAACTGGTGATCGGCGAAGGTTTCAATCCGCTGCTGCTCGAGAGCTTGTCGGTCGGCTGCGTCGGACTGAACGCCTTCGACGATGGGCGCATCTCGGAGAAGCGCTTCGAGCGGGCGCGCACGGCGGTGCGCCTCGAACTCGAACCCGTACAAGAAGCGTATCGGAAGATGGGCTGGCTGCAGGCCTTCGGCAGCTCCGGCACCGTGAGGGTGATCGCCGACGTCATGCGCCGCTTGAACCCGGAAAATCCGCGTATCACCTTGGAGAATCTCAATAAATTGGTCGAAAGGGTCGTGGCTGCCGGCAATGTCGATGAACTCGATCTGCCGGAGGTCGATGCGGAGCGCGCACCGGTGTTTCCGAGCGGCCTCGCGATCCTCATCGAGATCGTCGAGAGCCTGAACATCGATCGGGTCCGAGTGGCGGAAGGCGCGATGCGCGAGGGGCTGCTCTACGACCTCATGGGCCGATTTACCGACGAGGACGCGCGCGTGCGCACCGTGCGGGCAATGGAGATGCGCTATCACGTCGACGCGTTGCAGGCCGAGCGCGTTGAAATGACCGCGGTCGCGCTGCTCGCGCAAGTCGAGTCCGAGTGGGGGCTCGAGGATCCGTTGGCGGAGATGGCATTGCGTTGGGGAGCGCGGCTGCATGAGACCGGTCTCGATATCGCTCACTCGAAATATCACCGGCACAGCGCCTATTTGCTCGAACACGCCGATATGCCGGGCTTCCCGCGCGAGGAACAGTTGCTGCTCGCGGCAATGGTCGGCGGACATCGCCGGCAATTATCGTTCGAAGTACTCGAGGATCTGGTGCCGCCCTGGGACCGGCTCGCGGAATTCTTGATCGTATTGCTGCGCCTGGCCGTGTTGCTGCATCGTGGCCGCAGTCCGCAGCCGTTGCCCGAAGTGCTGTTGCGGGTCAAGGGTCGGAATGTGGGACTCGAACTGCCCCAGCGTTGGATGAAAGAGCATCCGCTCACGCTCGAGGATCTTGAGCAAGAGCGGCAATATTTGAAAGACAGCGGTTTTCGCCTCAATTATCTTTGAGCGCGACGCGATCGTCGTAGCGGTTCAACAAGCGGGTCTGCGCGCAAGTGTTGGTTTCGCCGCGCACCCGTGCGTAGTAGCCGCTGGAAAGCAAGCGCCAAGCCTGTACGTCGTCCGCGAGGTATAGCTCGAGCTCTTCGGCGACACGCGCCTGGAGTTCCTCCGACTCCACCGGAAAGGCGACCTCGACGCGGCGGAACAGGTTTCGGTCCATCCAATCGGCGCTGCCGCAATAAATCTCCGGCTTGCCGTCGTTGGCGAAAGAATAAACGCGAGAATGCTCGAGGAACCGCCCGACGATCGAGCGCACTCTGATCCGATCCGAAACGCCCGCGATGCCGGGCCTCAAACAGCAGACGCCGCGCACGATCAGGTCGATCTCGACGCCAGCGTGCGATGCGCGGAATAGCGCCTGAATGATCGTGGGCTCGGTCAGCGAATTCAATTTGGCGATGATGCGCGCCGGCCTGCCCGCGTGCGCGTGTGCGATTTCACGCTCGATTTTAGCGACGATCGCACGGTGAAGGCTGAAGGGCGCTTGCAGCAATTTACGCAGTCGCGGCACCCTCGTGAGGCCCGTGAGCTGCAGAAAAATCTCATGTATGTCTTCCCCGATGGCCTCATCCGAAGTCATCAAGCCGTAGTCCGTGTAGAGGCGCGCGGTCTTGGCGTGATAGTTGCCCGTACCCAGGTGGCAGTAGCGGCGCAGACCGGTTTCCTCGCGGCGCACGACCATGACGAGCTTTGCATGGGTCTTGTAGCCGAACACGCCATACATCACGTGCGCACCGGCTTCCTGCAGCTTGGTCGCGATATCGATGTTCGTTTCCTCGTCGAATCGCGCGCGCAACTCGATGATCACGGTCACATCCTTGCCTGCCTGTGCCGCCTCCGCCAGCGCGCCGACGATGGTCGAGTCGCTGCCGGCGCGGTATAGCGTCTGTTTGATCGCGAGCACCTGCGGGTCGGCGGCCGCATGCTTGATGAAGTCGATGACCGGGCCAAAACCTTCAAACGGGTGCTGCAACAACACGTCGCCGGCCCGCAAGGTCGCGAATAGGTCGCCGCCCACACGCAGCCGCTCCGGAATGCTCGGCGTGAACGAGGGGTACTTGAGTTCGGCGGTGTCGACGAGGTCGTAGACGGCCATCAGCCGGTTCAAATTCACGGGGCCGGCGACCCGATACAAGTCGTCGCTCGTGAGCGCGAACTGATCCAACAAATAGGTGAGGATCTCCTCCGGGCAGTGATGCGCGGTTTCCAGGCGCACCGCGTCGCCGTAGCGGCGCGAGGCGAGTTCGCCTGCGACCGCGCGCAACAGATCGTCGACCTCTTCTTGCTCGACGAACAAGTCGCTGTTGCGGGTCACGCGAAACTGATAGCAGCCCTTGACGCTCATACCCGCGAACAGCTTCGATACGTAGGCCTCGACGATCGTGCCCAGAAAAACGAATTGCCGGCGGCCCAGTTCATCGGGCAGCCGTATCAGACGCGGCAGCGAGCGCGGCGCCTGGACCACGGCCAGCCCGCTGTTTCGCCCAAACCCGTCCTCACCCTCGACGACGATTGCGAAATTCAAGCTCTTGTTCAATATTTTGGGAAAGGGGCGCGCCGGATCGAGCGCCAACGGACTCAACACCGGCTCGACTTCGCGCACGAAGTACTCGCCGATCCATGCGGCTTGGGCGTCCGACCAGGTATCCGGCGACAGAAAAACCACGCCGTGCGCCGCGAGTTCCGGCATCAGGACTTCGTTGAGCAAGGTGTATTGCTCGTCGACGAGCACTGTCGCGCGCGCGCTGATTGCCTTGAGCTGTTCCTGTGCCGACATGCCGTCCGGCTCCGCCTGATTGGCGCCGGCCTCGACGAGCTCCTTGAGGCTGGCGACGCGAATCTCGAAGAACTCATCGAGATTCGCGCACGAGATACACAAGAATTTGACGCGTTCGAGCAGCGGAATACTGCGGTCCTTGGCCTGTTCCAATACGCGTTGGTTGAACTCCAGGAAGGACAATTCACGATTGATGTAGAGCTGCGAGGCTTGGAGATTGATGTCGTTCATGATGGCATTTGCTAAGAGTGCATGACGATTTACTGAATCTCAGCCTGTGAGATAAATGCCCATGTGGCCCTAGCGGCGCGGGGTCAATTGGCCGAGATTGGCGCGCGCGATTGCGCCGTGCCGATGACGGGCACATTGGCCGCCGCGGCCGGCGCGGCCGGCGGCTCCAGACGGCTCAGCAAGGGTGCGGATTCGCTCAAAAATCTGCCCATGGACTCGGCGCGCAGTGGCTCTGCGCCCGGCAATTTCACGGTCTGTGGGTTTTTGTGCAGGCCGTTCACGAGATACTCGTAATGCAGGTGCGGCCCGGTCGCGAGTCCGGTCATGCCGACAAAACCGATCACGTCGCCCTGCGCTACACGCGAGCCGACGCGAATATTCTTCGCAAAGCGCGACATGTGGCCGTATAGCGTGGAGATGCTATTGGTGTGGGCCAGCACGATCGCGTTGCCGTAGCCGCCGCGGCGCCCAGCGAAGCTCACGCGCCCGTCGCCGGAGGCGTGCACCGGCGTGCCGGTCGGGGCGGCGTAGTCGGTGCCCATGTGGCCGCGAATCGTTTGCAGGATCGGGTGCAGGCGGTGCGGGTTAAAACTCGAACTGACGCGCGTGAATTCGAGCGGTGCGCGCAGGAACGCCTTGCGCATCGCGAGCCCATTGGGCGTGTAGTAGCTGAGTCGCCCGGAATCCCCCTTGAAGCCTACGGCGCGATACACCCTGCCGTTATTGACGAACTCGGCGGCCAAAATCTCGCCATCGCGAACTTTCTTGCCGTCTTGGTAGATCTGCTCGTAAACCACGGTGTAGCGGTCGCCGTCGCGAATATCCAGCACGAAGTCGATGTCCCAGCCGAAGATGTTCGCGAGCTTCAACGCGACGCCATCGGAGATCTCGGCCGCCTCGGCCGCCTGAAACAGAGATGTATCGATGACAGCGGTCGCCGTGCGGATTCGTGTCTCGACGGGATTGTCGATCATTTGCGCGGAGAAGCCGTCGTCCCGACGCACGACCTTGAGCGTCTGTGTTTCGCTGACTTTACGCGATAGCTCCTTGATCTCGCCGGCCGCATGCGTCAACTGAATCGTATCGCCCGGTTTGAGGAAATCGATACTCTGTCGAATGCCCGGTAGATTGCGGATCGCCTCGAGATCGGCCTTGTCGAGCCCCATGCGCTGAAAGATCGCGTCGAGGGTGTCGTTGCGAGCGACCACGACCTCGATGGTCGAGACGACTTCGGCCTGTCGCGCGGCGTCGGACTCATCGCCAGTGCGCGCCGCGGCATTCGGCGCGGAGCCCTGCGCGGTATCGCGGCTTGCGGCGCTCGGTTCGGTACCCGGCGTCGCATTGCCGGCGGCTTGCGCATCGATCTGCGGGGCCGGAGCACCGGGGTCGGCAGCGGGCCTGTTGCCCAAGGCATGCCATAGCAGCAGCGCGGCGCCCACCGCCGCAGCAATCGGCGCCGACCATGCCATGAGCTTTTTGAGCACCGATGAATTCCTAAAGACAAACAGCTGGTTAGGCTAGCTGCCAGCCGCGGTGCGGTCAATCGAAAACCGAGCGTGCGGCGCTAATGATTCGCGTGGTTTGGAACTAGTTCAGCAGATTGTGACGGACATCGCGCGCGCCGCACTCGGCCGCGTACGAACTCGAATGCGAGTTCGACCTGGGGCTCGGCGCGTTTACCGCGGCGAGCGCTCGTGCGGCGCCTGCATGCGCGGTGCGCTATCGCCGAAGTGCTCGCGCACTTTGGCAACGATCTCAGGCTCGGTCATCTTATCCTCGGTTTCAACCGCTGCGATCCGCCCCTCCAGCTTCATCTTCATGAAACGTGCGTGAAGTTCGCCTTTGGCCTCGCCCGGACCGAGCAGCAGCACCCGTGCGAAATCGTGCAGCGCCGCGATGACCGCATCGTAGTAAACATTGAGCTCCGCCGTGAGCGCGCGCTGGCGGCTATCATCGGCCGGCACCAGTAGGGGTTCGGCGCGCCCCTTCATCGGCGAGTCGCCGCCGCGCTCCAGGTGTTTTTCGACTTTCGATAGGATCTGCGTCGTCTTCGGGCCGTCGGGAGTCAGCTCGACGACGATGGCCTTGCGGTGATCGATCCAGACCCCGCCCATTCGCGGCTTACTATTTCCGGAAGCGGGCGCCTCTCGTCCTGATTTGATGTTCATGGGCTCACAATAACGCGATATTCAGAGGCATTCTGTACGGGAAAGTACGGACTCGCGAATCCGTTGTTAGTGCGATGCGCTGGCCGTAAATTGTCGCCCCCAGTAAAGTGCGGCGATCACAAAGGAATCATTAGTTTGTCCAAGCCACTAGAAGAGCAGCTCGCCGAGCTGAAGCGGGGGTCCGTCGACCTCATTCACGAGGCCGATTTACGCAAGAAAATCGCGCGCGGTACGCCGCTGCGCGTCAAGGCGGGCTTCGACCCGACAGCGCCGGACCTGCATTTGGGTCACACCGTGCTGATCAATAAAATGCGGCAATTTCAACAGCTTGGCCATCAAGTGATTTTTTTGATCGGCGATTTCACAGGCATGATCGGCGATCCTACGGGCAAGAATTCGACGCGGCCACGTCTGACGACCCAGGAGATCGCCGCCAACGCGCGCACCTACCAGGACCAGATTTTCAAAATTCTCGATCCGGAGCGCACGGTCATCGATTTCAATTCGCGGTGGATGGGTCAGATGAACGCTGCGGGACTCATCGAGCTGGCGGCCAAACATACGGTCGCGCGCATGTTGGAGCGCGATGACTTCCAAAAGCGTTACAAGAGCGGCCAGCCAATCGCGGTTCACGAATTCCTCTATCCCTTAGTGCAGGGGTACGATTCGGTCGCGCTGCGTGCTGACGTCGAACTCGGCGGTACCGACCAGAAATTCAATCTGCTGGTCGGCCGGCAGTTGCAGGAGGCCTACGGCCAGGAGCCGCAGATCGTCCTGACGATGCCGCTGCTCGAAGGCCTGGATGGCAATAACAAGATGTCCAAATCCTTGGGTAACACCGTTGCGATCCAGGATCCTCCTGAGGCGATGTTCGGCAAACTCATGTCGATTTCCGACACCTTGATGTGGCGCTACTTTGAGCTGCTGAGCTTTCGTCCGTTGGCCGAGATTGCTGCATTGCAGAAGGCGGTTGCCGAGGGCAGGAATCCGCGCGACGTGAAATTCGAACTGGCCCGGGAACTGGTCACGCGCTTCTCGACCGCTGCAGACGCCGATCGCGCGCAGCGCGATTTTTCGACGCGTTTTCAACAGGGGGCGATCCCGGAAGACTTGGAGCAGCAACTGATACAGATCGAGGGTTCCAGCGTGCGCCTGTCGACCGTCCTCAAGGACCTCGGTTTCGTCGCCAGCAGCTCGGAAGCGTCCCGCAAAATCCAGGAAGGAGCGGTGCGTGTCGATCAGGAAAAGATCACGAACCATAGCCATGAATTGCTGGCTGGAAACACCTATATCGTCGCGGTTGGCAAGCGTCAATTTGCGAAAATTAGGCTTGCAAAACGCCCCTGACCGATACTCGGAAATGGTTCGGCCTTTGGGCTCAAAAAGATTGATGTCAATCAGTTGACAGGCCGAAACCCAGGGCTATACTGCGCGCCCTTCCAAGTGAAAGGCGCCTTTTCGAGAACTTGTCGCAATTGACGGGGCTTGAAAAAGAGCTATACTTGAAAGTCTTTCCCCGGACCTTTGTCGTCGCGGGTAGCTATTTAAAAATTTGAACAGGTAATTTGTGTGGGGACTCGCGTCATAGCACCTTTGGTGCATATAGATACGAGTTCTGAACAGCCAGTCGTTCAGAAATGAACGCACTTGAAGTTCAGGATCGTGATTGCTTCAGTGACTAAGTGTTATTAACTGAAGAGTTTGATCCTGGCTCAGATTGAACGCTGGCGGCGTGCCTAACACATGCAAGTCGAGCGGTAACAGGTGTAGCAATACATGCTGACGAGCGGCGAACGGGTGAGTAATGCTTTGGAATCTTCCCAGTAGTGGGGAATAACCAGTCGAAAGATTGGCTAATACCGCATACGTC